>Ga0163217_1107327_pt1 | contig 10222 bp, 15 predicted proteins | sample SynspAceP_FD_185933 | JGI IMG/M metagenome (GOLD analysis project Ga0163217, IMG submission 185933) | Saline lake microbial communities from Ace Lake in Antarctica - Synechococcus sp. Ace-P (PacBio error correction) | ecosystem: Environmental > Aquatic > Non-marine Saline and Alkaline > Saline ...
GGGCTGGATTTTGGGTCCGGTGCGCCAAGGAGGGTTTGCTCCAACTAGGGGGGCCCGAGCGCAGCCGCGACCGGGTTCTGCCCTGGTGTTCAACCCACGAGCCGGAGGCTGTTTCCGTGGCGTGATTGATCCGGGGGTTGGCTTGTTAGAGCAGGGCCGCGGCATTCGCCCCCTGCCCCGCACTCCTATACGAATGCCTTGAAATGGGGGTGGCCGATGCCCGATCAAGTTGGTTGCGGGCCAACGGCGGCCGAGGGCGGGATTCGGCTGTGGCAAGCTACCAACCACCGTCACCAGTCGCTATGCGCGCCGGGCCGGCACAAACTCTACGTATCTCACCACGGCCCCTGCATTCGCCCCCGAGGCGTGGGGACCCGCCGGCCTGCCTGCTGGCCCGCTCGAGAAGGGTGGCCCAGCGGCCGGGTGAAACCTGAGGAATCAGTCGATGGCCCGTTGCGGCGGCCCTGTTGGTGGATGCCGCCCGCGATGGCATGCGTCCCGCGGCCATGTGGGGCGCCGGGCCTGGAGCTCGACCCTGGTTGAAACGGGCGGAGACCGGCACGGTTTCGATTTTTCGCAAAGGCCACCGGCAACGGCTTACCTCACGCGTGCGCGACTGGGCAAGGGCGAGCCCTACAGCCAGCACCGTGGAGCTGGTCCAGCGCGCTCGGGGAGGATGTGGCCTCCTACCTGCCTCCACTCCGAGCAGACGCCCTCGGCCCTGTCGTCGGCGAGCAGATCGACACAGCGGCGTGGCTGTTGCGGCGGTGTGCATTGGTGCAAGGTTGGCTGCCCAAAGGCGGCCGCGAAGCCGGCGCTGGTGCCCTGCCTGGAGGCGCGCTGCCGGGAGATCACCGGGCCCTTTCAGCCGGCCGCCTGGCCGCTTGTGACCGGCAACCTGCAATCCCCTGCTCGAGCATCTTTCCGGATCTCGATCCCCACCTGCTCGAAGACGCCGATAGCCCAGCAGAATCGTGACCTTCCACTGCCCCTGCACCCGGTCGCCGCAGCGTCGTGCCTGCTGCGCATGCTCGGCGAGGCGGAACTGAAATGCCAATCCATCGAATGAGGAACGGCCGAAGCTGAACTGACCTGCCAGCTTCTGCAAACGAGGTCCTAACGGGTGGAGGAAGGGGAGCTGCGGGAGCTGATTCCGGGAGCTGGCCCTGGCCTGAACTCAGGGCATCAACAGCCTGAGCTCAGGTTGGATCATCAAGGGCTCCCCAGAGCACAGCAGCAATGGCCGCAAGCTCTGCACCTGCCCTCCGGGACGAGGGGCAGCCCGAGCGGAAGGGAGGGATCGAGCAGCTGAGGCGAGACCCGCCACCGAGCAGCAGGCCGACGCAACAAGCAACGCGGAAGCTTCCAAGCCCACAGCCCCGAGTAAAGCGCGTTGCGGCGCTGCAAGATTCACCAAACGTCACGGCCCCGTGCCAGGGCCCAACACAACTTCGGCGCCCGAGCCGGCGGGGGCGACCAGCAGCAGCAGAAATCAAGGCCGCCGGCGATCAGCGGAAAACCAACGCTCACGATTTTCGGCCAAACACCAGGGTCGGCAGGCCTCAGTGACGGCGACTGAGCTTGACGCCACTGAGCTGGGGCAGGGCGGGCATGGCAGGCGAAGCGAGGGACCGAGAGGGCGGTGACGGCCGCCACGGCCGCTTGAGTTCCTCGAGCGCTTGGAGGGACCGTCCACCGGCGACTGCTGACCATTGCCTTGCTGGCGCTCGCAGCAGCCGTTTTCCATCAGAACGGCGTCGTAAGGCGGTTTCCCACCTGAGCAACGGGCCCTGGGGGTTCGTCGCCGACGGGCGCTGAGGACCGATCCTTGCGGCTAGCCTGAACGGTGCCGCCATCAAAAACCTGGCATCAGGGGGCAATGCCGAGCCGCTCGTGGGGGATGGCGCCATCGGCAAGCACTGGGAAAATGGGGGGCAGGAAACCGATTGGCTCAATAGGCCCCTCAATGCAGCGGACAGAGTGATACGCCTCGAGCGCTTATCGAGGCAGAGCGCACGGCGGATGCGTAACGTTCCAGGGAAGGTTACCAGGAAGCACGATTCAGAAGAAGCGGTGTCGACTGAATATGATAGCATCCTCATCTGTTGCAGATCACGGCGCCGGGGCTCGGCTAATCATTCAGCCGCCAGCCAGTGGCGGTGCTTGAAGCAGGGGCATCTGGGGACGAGCAGATGGCTTGCGCTTTTGCGTTTAGAGCGACAATTCACGTAGTGTCGACGGTTTCCTGACGGGTAAAAAACGCACGTAATCACAGCCCACGTCACGGCAGGGACGCACCAGCCGAAAAAGAATGGTCGGGCACGGTTGTTTTACCTTTCTTTGTTAATCGATTCTGGCGAGGCCCGGCGGGTGCCGTGGCTCAGCGCAGACGATCCTTCAGAGCCGGCTGGATCGACTCGGACATTCCGCCCTGAACCCACCGGAGCCCACGGACTGAGGCCGAGTTCTGGTGGTCCGCTCGTTGAACTGGTTGAGGTTCCCAGCCTGTTCTTGACAGCAGCACCGCCGGCCCCAGGCATCGCGCACGTTTGCAGTTGAACAAGACGACCGACCACCCTCAAGGGCTTCCCAGCCACCGTTACCCAGCGAGCCAAGGGAGAAGCCCAGGCGGTTCGGAGCCGGTTTCCACGCCGTATCGTTCTGCAAGCGCGGTTTATTGCCCACCTCCAGCTGCAACTGGCCGACTGCCGCCAGGAATCGGGTCCCGCTTGGCTGGAAGATCGGTGGTCCGTAGAGCACCTGCACGGCGCCTTCCTCACGCATGTTGATGGCATCATTAACCACCAGCCCCTTGCGGAAGGCCTTGGAGGCACGAGAGGGATTTGGGGGATTCGCGCAGCCAGGAGAAGATCTCAGGGGCAGTGAAGCATGGAAGCCATTCAGTACTCCAACCTTCTGACCCACATAGAGAGTGTCGCCGATGGCGAACATGCCGGGTTGTTCAGGCCGATCACGTCGCCGGGGTAAGGCGTCTCGACCACCTCGCGTCTTGGCCGAACAGCTTCTGGGGGCGCGAGAGCGGATCGAGCGGCCGTGCGGGCATGGCGCACGTCATGTCCCTTGGCGAAAGTGGCCGGAGCAAGACCCGCACGAGGCGATTCCGTTCGCGGTTGGCGCGATCCATGTGAGCCACTGGAGCTTTGGACACAAAAAGCCGTGAAGCTCGGGCCGCAGCGGAATCCCACCGGGCACGTCCTTGGCTGTGGCGGGCCACCGGTCCGCTGGGCAGCTCCAAGGAGGACATCGAGGAAGGGCCCGCACGCCGAAGTTGGTCTATTCGCCGAGCCGAAGAAGCACCTGGGCTCACAAGTCTCGCCGGCATGGGAACCAAGCTCCAGATCCGACTCGGCAGCCGGCGCCATCGAGCAAAACTCGTTCGTCCCGAGCGCCCTGAGCCAGGAGTTCCGGCCTTCCACCCAGTTCGAGCCAGTTCGGGGCTGCCGCGCAGGTGCCGCTTCGCCTGCCTGCCGCCCGCGCTCGGCTCGCGATAACAGCAATCACGGTCGGCGGCTGCGGCGAATCGATCACACACCGGGCGAAAAACGAATCGCCGCTACCGATCGGCCAGTTCACCGGCCAGCAGGTGAGCCCCAGCTCGCTTTCGATCTTTCGTCGATCAAGCTCCAGGGGCTCAACGCCCCGGCCGGTCGCATCTTGTTTGTGAAAGGTGAAGATCGGCAAACGCGCCGCATCCCGGAACAACTCAAACAGCTTGCGGGTCTGGGGCTCCGCAGGCCTTTGGCCGGCGTCTTCGAGCATCACCGCGTTTATCGCGGCGGCCAGGGTGCGGTAGGTGTCCTTCTGAAAAATCCTGGTGCCCCGGCGGTGTTCGAGGCAGGTTGATCGTGCTGCCGGCCGTAAAGTCGAACGGAGCACGTGGAGGTGATCGAGAATGCCGCGCTGCTCTCGAGCTCCATCCAGTCGGAGGTGACCTTGCGTTGCTCGGCCCTTGGCCTTCACCGCCGCCCGCGCTGCTGAATAGCCCCGCCCGTATGAGCAACAAGTTTTTCGGTGAGGGTGGTAACGGGGTGGGAAATGATCGCGAAATTGCGGCGCCGGGCCACCGCTTCGCCAGGGAGGTCAGGCCCGTGGGCTCACTGGTGCTGCTGGAGCCTGCTGGTTCATGGAGCCAGCCTGCCAGCAGCTCACGCCGGGCTTTCGCCGCTGCTGCTCCACCGCCGCCTTCACCACTGTCTCTGGTGCTTTCGGAACCTTGGCCGCCACCACAGGTGGCGTTTTTAAGCTGAGCCAACCAGACCAGCAGCGCTGCGTGACCCCTCACCCCACCCGTCCGACCTGGCTGATCCCCAGCCGGCGCGGCCAACCAGCGGAGCACCCGATTTTCCGGCCACCCGGCTCCGGCGGCCAATCCGGTCTTTTAACCTGCACCTATTTTCCGCCCGCACCGAAGGCGGCCGCGAGAGCTGGCACAGGTTGTCGGAGCGCCAACCTCGAGGGTCCTGCGCCAAGCTGGGCGAACTCAGCGCTGAGGAAGTGGCGCTGATCCGCCGCATGCCAAGACCTACCAGCAGGTCCCTGCCCCTCGGGGCGCTGGCTTCTGATCGTGGCACGCCCTGGATTCAGCAGCCGCCACAACTTCTCCGGCGCTACAACTGCACTGCCACCAACCTGATCGAACTGGGAAAGCCTTCGTCTGATGATGGACCTGGCGATGATGGCTGCGGCACCGGCGCCATATCGAACCCGAGCGCTTAATTGAGGGCGGCTGCCGCTGCTGCGCAACCGGCTGGTGATCGAGAGCGTAGCCCCGATCGGTGTCACCCCCGCAGCCCGAGCGCCAGGAGGCCACCCCCTCCAGCGCGCGGCAACCCGGGTGACGATCAAAGGTGGGGGAACCCGCCGCGGCTGGGGTGGATCAGCTACCAGCGTTTGGCCTGGACTGAGCAGCGACACCAGCTTCAGCGCCGATGCTGCGATCACGGTGAACGTGGATCTCTCCGATGTGCGGCCCAGTGGGCGAAACGCTCAAGGGCTTCGGGCAATGGCCACCGGTGAAACTGGGCGATCTCTTAACGGCCGGGTGGCCCGATCTACACAAGGCGAATGGGCCGCCAGCTCAACGTCCGGTGGAGTGCTGCCTGCCTGATCGATTGAAGGCCGCCGTCACGATGCGTGGGCGGGCAACATCCCGGCAGCGCCGGCATGCGCCAGTTCGCCGCCGAGGATGGCTCCGCCGCTGGCGCCCAAGGAAAACCTCTGGCAGCAAGACGCCTGAGGCAACTGGGCATTGATCCCGACGCGCGACGCCGCTGCGGATGGCCAACCCACCCGGGTGTTCCACACACGCGCCCCTCCAAAGAGGTGGTGCTTCGAAGCGGTGTCAAGCAGTTCCAGAGCGGCGAAGGCGCGATCCCAGTTCGCCCCTTTAGGCGAATCGCCCCGCTCCAATGCCGACCTGCTGCCACCGCCGAGCTGCGCAGCGAGTTCATCGAAATCTACGTCGAAACAGGGCCGCGAAGGAAGCCGCCGCTGGCTCAACCTCCATCACCCCGAGATCAAGAGCCGCCGAGCTGGAGCCGCGGTTGGGACGTTATGGGATCAATCCTGCGGCGAAAATCCTGGGAGCTGATTTCCACTGCAACCTGGCCGAAAAATCCACCTCAACCGCATCGATCCAGCCGACCATCAGGCCAGGCGATGCCTTCAAGGGCGCTGGCCTGGCGTGGGCCTGCCTGCTCAACACGATTTCGAGGTGAGCCGTTACCGCCAGAGCCCGCGCCTGGATCCGATTGTGGGCGTGAGCTTCCCACCGGCCTGTTCGATTTTCTTCGTGCAATTGCCTTCGCACCCCCTGGCTGAACTGGTGGGAAGGCGGGCCGCCCCGAAACAGAAAGACGGTCTGGCCTTCAAGGCGCAGGAAGCGAGTATTGAGCCGCTGGAAGCAGGTGTGAACGGGCGGTGTGGGACTACTTGGCGATCGCCCGGCTCTGCGTCGCCCCCATCGTTGCACCACCGTGCAACCGGGCCGGCACCAAGAGCCTGCTCACCGGCGCCATGCCCCGGCTGGCAACCCTCCAAGGCGCAGCGGCTTCATCCGCCGCATCACCCCTCCGCAAGAACGATCCGGTGGCCCTGGCCTGCCTCGGACTAACGGCTACACGATCGTGGCCAAGCCAATCGACAAAGACGAAAAAGGTCGCCTGAATGGATAATGCCCTTCGATCCACGCTGCACCGAATGGCTGGTGGAAATCCCGCACCGAAGTGAGCTGGGCGAACATACCCTGGCGGCCGATGCGGTGAGATTCAAACAACTTCTCCCGCCCTGGCCCAGTTCGACCTTCTACATGCAGTGCCAGACCACTACAAACGGCCCACAACACTCTGCCACCGTCGAGTTTCGCGAGAACGAAATCGAGCCGTTGGCCGAAGCGATCCTCAAGCGATCGATGCGCAAGGGCCCTATATCTCAGCAGCCCTGCTGGCCCGCTTTCGATGCAACGCCACCTTCCCCGCGCCTGCCGTTGGACCATCGATCAGGCCACCTACAGCCGCCCTGAGCGAAGAGGTGTTTAAGGCCGGCCGCCGCCACCGGTGATTTTCTCGAAGCCCTGCAGCGCTTACGACCCGCGGCGAACTGGTGGAAGCGGTCCCCGGCTGGTTTGTGATTCCGACAAGTGTTTTGCTGCCCTGGCCAAGCCCACCCCATGAACTGGCGATTGCTGGCCGTGGTGAAAGTGGCCTGCTGCCGGTTGGCTTTTTGCAGGGCTTCGCCTGTTGGGCCAACAGTTTCAACTTACCCCAGCACTGAAGAGATGTGCGAGGGCTTGGTTGTGATCAAACGACAAAAATCGGAAGCCCACTGCCGCCCCAAGAACAGCAATGGGAGCTGCGCATGCAACGGAACTCTCACTCTCACCGCGCAAATAACGGCGCCCTCTGGTCGTTGATGAAACTCCACCACCCCACTTGCACAAGCTCTACTGAGAAGTCATACCCGCAGTGGCCTGGCCAGAAAGTTTGCTCTCCAAGGCAGCAGCCCAGGTCCGAAAGCTGACCAGAATCAGTTGAAGCATTGAAATCTTGGAAGGGCCATGATCGCCTCTTCAAGAGCTATACTAGCGGTCATCGTATTTGCCGGGATCCTCTAAATGCTATTGCCCTAAATATTTTCATTATTCCCTCGAGTGATTCCCTAACGGGACGAGGGTATTGCCAATGCTTTGTCGTACTACTTCGAAGCTTCAATCTATTTCATTGTTCCTCTATGTGATCTTTCAGGCCCTTTGCTGTCTTTGCTTTTACGCGGATCAGCAAGGTAATGCCCTGCGATCGCTGGTTGTTCGTGCAAGCACCCGTTGTGCTTGACTCTGTTGATCTTGCCCAGAACAGAGCTTTGCCCGGCCTGAACCCAAGAATGAAACGCATCAATTCCTGGTGATTTTCGTGGCTTGCTTGGCCGGGGTGGCCAAGGCTCTGGCCTTCAAGAATCGTGGTCCACGGCGATGAAGACATCATTGGTGCCTATTACCCAGCCAAACACCTGCAAGCCAGTTGGCATCGATCGCCCGTAATCGCCTCGTTGGATCCACCCGCCTTCGGTTGATTGTTGAACGTTTCCTCAAGAATGGTGAGTTTGAGTCTGTGGTCAACCACTGATGTACACCTGCCTCATACATCCTTTGTTTCCACAGAAAACTTTAAATGACCTTTACCACAAGTTCAAGATCACGATGCTGGCGATCATCACGCACCAATCGCGAAATGCCATCGGCCAGGCCATTTGTGATTCCTCGCCTCGCATCCGCACCTACCTCGCCCACCCGATCACGGTGCGCGCAGTGGAGACTCCTACTGACGTGGTGAGAAGATCATCAACCAGGAAGAACTACCAACCCGATGACACTTCAATCCAAGCCATTGACCCCGATTTGCTTCTACTACTATCATGACGTTGAAAAGGTGTCTCCAGGCCATACTACATCACACCAATTGGCTTGGACTCACACCAATAAACTGGAAACACAGCCTGGACAATCAAGACGCGATCAAAACCTATGCACCTGAGGCTGTGGCCAGCTGGCCACCAACCATCGCCGCCCGCCTTCCCCATCAGATGGCTGCAGCGCTGAGCAGGGCATGCGATTTTTGTGGATTTTTCAGCCCCTGGGAAGCCTTTTTTGAAGCCTGGGGCATGGGAAAGTAGGAGGAGCTGCTGGCCGTTTTACGGGCTCCAGTGGCTTATTCTGGAGGGTGTGTCGAGTGGTTGATGAGGCTCTGGTCTTGAAAACCAGGCGAAGGCGAAAGCTCCGCGGTTTCCGAATACCCGCCCCCTCCGTTGCCCACGAGTCCCACTGCTAACAATGGGCTTCGATTCAGCAGCAGCGGGAAGCAAGAGTACGGCGAAAACACGCCAATTGTATGCCGTTGATACGCAAAACTTTTGCATGCTTGCATCTTCTCACGATCGCAAGAAGCCCTTCCAATGCCCTTGATACCAACTCAAAAAACATCAATTCTAGGTTTGTTTAGACGCCAGCAACTGACAGAGCCATTCAACACATAAACTCATCCATTGAATTCGAAGATATTCCTTGGTTAAGACAAGATTCACTATTTAAGCTACTGCCATTGACCATCAAAAGCCGCTGATGCACACAAACCGCACCTGGCCCGCAAGGGGCTATTTCTGGCAAGGCGGCAATGGCACACGGCTGGGCACGCTCACAACTGCCGTCAGCAAACAGTGATGCCCGTCTATGACAAACCGATGATCTATTACCCACTCAGCACCTTGATGCTGGCGGGTATTCGTGAAATTCTGATCAATCACCACACCGGTCGAACGCGCCGGCCGCCCTTGAGCGTCCTGCTGGGGCGATGGCAAGTAAGCTGGGGAATGAGAAATTCACTAGGCCGTTCAGCCCAGTCCTGATGGCCTTGCTCAGGCCTTTCTAGATTGGCGAGGACTTCTAGGTGGAGGCAGCCGCAGCCCTCGTCTTGGGCGACAATCTTTTTCATGGCCATGAGCTGGCCCAGCAACTTCAAAGCCTCGTAACGCCAGCCATGATGGCGCCACGGTTTTTCGCCTATGAGTTCCGGGCCGATCCTGAGCGCTATGGCGTCGGTCGAATTTGCTGCTTGATGGACGTTCTTGAGTAATCGAGGAAAACCCGAAAAGGCCTAAATCCCGCTATGCATCACCGCCCTTTACGTGTATGACCAGCCGGTGGTGGAACGAGCCAAACAGGTGAGCCTCAGGGCGCGCGAACTGGAAATCACTGATCTGGAATCGCCATACCTGATTGAAGGCTTCCTTGCGGGTCGAAAATTGAAATGGGTCGCGGCAGGCCTGGCTGGTACGGGCACGCCTCGGATTCGCTGCCATGAGGCCGCCACGTTCATCCGCACCTTTGGAGCAGACCGGCAGGCTCAAGGTGGGTTGGCCCCTGAAGAAGTGGCCTGGCGGCTGGGGTGGATTGATGACGAACCAGCTTGAAACGTTTTTGGCCCACCACTCAAGAAAAGCGGCTACGGCACTATCTACTACGCCTGCCTCAATGAATGGCATGGATTCCGTGCTGGACGACTTGCCGCGATCAAAAGGAGCTGCTTGATGGAAGCCAAGACTTACGCGATGCGCAGGGCCCATCTTGCTGCACACCCACAAGGTATTCGAAGATGATCAGAGGCTTTTTCTTCGAGAGCTGGAATGCGCGCGGTTTTGCTGCGGCCCCGGCGTTTTCAGCGAAGCGAAGCGCCGATCTTCATGCAGGAACAACCACTCCCGCTCGAGCCAGGGAAGTGCTGCGTGGTCTTCAACAAATCAAACTGCAGCCAGACCACAGAGGAAGCTGGTGCGCTGCGTGCCGGCGAAAATTTTTTGATGCGGTGGGCCGTCCGACATCCGGGGCAGCTCGGCCACTTTTCGGGGCAGTGGGTTGGTGGAGTCGCCTGAGCGCGAAAAACACCAATTGCTGTGGTATACTCACAGCGGCTTTGCCATGGTTTTTCTACCCTCAGCCCTCAGCCGACGTTCTCTATAAGGCCAAGTGGCCTATGGAGCAAAACTTGTGAAACGCTTACTGCTCTGGAGCGACCCAGCCATCGCCATCGCCTGGTACTGGGCGAACTTGAGCGGCGTGGAACCGTTGCCTGGCCAGCAAAGATGCGTTCGCTGCACGTTCTGTGGTGGAAATGCCGAGGTGTTTGCGTGAAGGTGATCATCACGGGCAAAGGAT
>Ga0163217_1109600_pt1 | contig 10222 bp, 13 predicted proteins | sample SynspAceP_FD_185933 | JGI IMG/M metagenome (GOLD analysis project Ga0163217, IMG submission 185933) | Saline lake microbial communities from Ace Lake in Antarctica - Synechococcus sp. Ace-P (PacBio error correction) | ecosystem: Environmental > Aquatic > Non-marine Saline and Alkaline > Saline ...
GGCGGAGCAGAAATGATCACTCCGCTGCTATATATATTGTGTTCATAGTGCCGGCTTGCTGTGTAAAAATGCACCAGCGTAAACCCCCTGCACAAACGCTTGTATCCGGGCTAATTTGGGATGTTGCAGCCGGTGGGTCTTGGTCAGCGCGGGGAAACCTATCTCCCAGGGCGCGCGGGCCGGCGACTGGGAAAGAGGAGTTTTTTGGGTGTAGTTGATGCCCCGAACTGAACGCCATGGGCGGTTCTTTTTTGAAGGCGCCGGGAGCGCGCCTCTGGGGAGCGTTCTTCAGTTGCTCTTGGGATGGCCCATCAGCATGCAGCCAAGGAGAGTGCGGGCGTGCGCTGGATTGATCCCGCGGCAAACCCTGGCAAGCGCGATGATGAGGCGCAGTACATCCTGCAAACTCGCTGGCAGGCGCTTGGTCTGCTGCGTGCAGGCGATTTCAATGAGTGAGGTGTATGGCTAAATCCAGTGGGATTCCCTCAGCCTGGGTGGCGCCCTCGTCTTTATTCAACCGAGACCGGGCGTACCCTGCCGGATTGCAGGCAGCCCGTCGCGCAAGTGCATCTGCAACAGGCCCCGGCCCCGGTCCCGGCGACGGCATACGTGCGCCTGCGCCGCGAGACCAAAGTGGCGAGGTGGCAAGAACCCGTCACGCAGCATCAAAGCGGAATCATGCTGCCGAGGCTTGGAATTGAAGACCTTGGCCAAAGCTCACTGAACGCTCGCTTGCGGCTGCGGTGGCCGCGCTCAAGGAGGGTGTCCCATCGAAGATTCAGGGCGATCAGGTCACCCTCTTTGTGTGCCCTGGCTTTCAGAGCAAAGGGTTTTTTTTCAGGTCAAGCGCGCTGGCGGTTGAGTAGGTGGGCTGTCGCCCCATTCCTACTGCGGCGTAACAACCAATGCGAATAGCGGCCCAGATGCTGATCAGGCAGGATGGCGGCTGAATAACAGTTCCTGCTTCAATCAGTTGCGCGTCCGCCACGGCCGGGTTTGAAATTCTGCGGGCATATAGTCGTAAAAAACCCGAATGCCGCTTTCAGCGGTGACGCTGCAATTGTGCCTCTGGTGCCAATGGCGCAAACCGTTCCTGCGGTCCAGCGGCTGCTGGGGGTGGTCCAGGCTGCGTTTTACTGCCAGCCAACTTGGTTTTTTTTTCCAGCTTGCGAACTGCCTTTGGATCAGATTCTTGTAGAACCAGCGCATCGCGGTTGTAGAACGCCAGGAGAGGGCGCCATTCGGGGTGCATAAACTGATGCAGGTCTGCAAGGCGGCGGCGCGGGTCGGCCAGCCACTCCAGTACTGCGTGACAATCACCAGGTCATATTGCTCGCCCGATTCGGGCAGCGCCTGCAGCGGCATAATGCAGATACTTCGACCGGTAGCAGAGGGCAGGGGTATCGAGATGGGTGCGCGCTGCATCGAGCATCTCCTATCGAGGTTCGATAGCGTCAGACGAATGCCCCTGGGCCACCCACATTACTGATATGCCCAGGCTGCTCCGACATCCAGAACACGCAGCGATTGTTCAGGCCTGCTGTATGTCCAGGCAGCCATTCCTGCGATCTCGGGTTAACCACGGCAAGGCGGATAGCGCCCTTGGGCTTGGCGTAGATCTTGCGGGCAAAGGTGGGCATCCCATCTGGTGCGAAATAGCGAAATCAGCTCATGGGAAATCCTCCAAGGGGTTGTTTATGCACTAGGGGGGGCCCTGGAAATTATACCAAAGGCTCTGATCGCACATCAAGCTCAAAAAACAGAAACTTACCCTGCAAGCGTCGGTCGAGGGGGTGTAACAACCATTCCATCACAGAACACGATTAGGAACGTATTCCATGCGGTCACGTGCCTCATTGGATTCAAGCATCACTTTTCGGCGTAATTGCTGAGCCAGGCTTTCGCTTTTCGCCCAAGGTCCTGTCTCCCAGTTTGGGGTATCAAGGGCAGTTACAACGAATACAGCTATGACTCGGATATCAGTCAGATTGATGCTCCAAAGATAGGCTGCCAGCGTTGGCCGCCTTTTACAATTATGGTAACGAAGGCCTGACGCAGTCAGGGCGGTTTTAATCTACCAGGCGGGCATTGAGCCAATTATGGCGAAAAGGACGACAACGAACTGCGCGATGCGCGCGCGAGATCGATCTGGGTTCCGGGCGCCCATTGGATAACAACCTGCATGCCGATTTTATCGCCGGTGCCGGTTATGAGCTGGACCGCTTTGAGCCAGATTGCCGGTAACGGTCTGAAACCCGTACCACTAACAGAAGCCCCTTTGCCAAAGCTTGGGTTTTGGGTCTGACGCCCAATGGCCAGTCGATGACCCACGCGCTTTGAAACCGGCGCGCGTTACAGTCTGGATTGCGGAAACCAAGATCCGTGTTGAAAACGTGGGCTAGTGAAAGCAGCTGGACATGAAGAATCAAGGCAATCCCTCGCCGAGCTTGACGTTTCCTGTTGGAACAACCGTGAAGGTCGCTTGCCCATCTCGGCCTCGTCTATTACGAGCGACCAAATTATCAGTTGGATGACTCCGACATGCTGACAAGCCAACACCAAGCTGAATAAGTGACGAAGTGGGTCTGAAGCTGGGCATGCTGTTCTTGAAAGATCAGTAGCCCATACGACATAGCGGGTATGAGCTCCCTTGCTCATACCCGTTTTTTTTGCTTGGCTGCCAGGAATCCCCGAATTGCAGGCAATAAAAAAAAGCCAGCCTTGGTGGCAGGCTTTTTACGGGGCAGACGCTTATTTTTGGTAAGCGTCCACTGCTTAACAATTTCCGACGGGCTTCTTCAGCGCTGCCCAAGCGGTCATCTTGACCCACTTGCCTTCTTCCATGATCCTTGTAGTTGCTGCAACGAAATGCCTGGAATTTGCTGCATCAAGCAGCTCAGGCGGTCCGGTATATTCCTTGATGTCCACGGTCAGCACGCTGACTTGTTTCATGCGGCACTGCGATCAGCTGGCATCTCCGCCGCCATCGTCCAGTCATGTGCAGTACGCCCCAGGGCGGCAGCGGATGACAAGAGCCCTGGCACAACGGATGTGGGGGTCACTAACCAAGAACGTCCAGTGGGTGCACGCAATCGTCAGCCAGTGTGGTTCGGGAATGAAACATAGTTGGCCGGGTCAGAACACGGGTGCCATGAACGGTCAACGAAAGTGTATTGCCTTGGTTCTTTATCGACTCTCGTATTTGAATCGGCGCGTGATTGGCCGCGATGCTCGATGGCGACATAAATGTTCCGTTGGGATATCTTTGCCTGGGGGGATCTGGTTCGTAGCTCTGCACTGGTTACCTGATTCGGCATGGAAGGAAAATTGGGCAGAATTTATAGAGCTTAGGGGTGGGATACCAAGCGATAAAGCAGAGTTAAGCAGCGTTATCGGTGTAAAACCTTGGTCGTAGGGGCCCGATTGGCAGGGATTTTTAGCCACGGAAGCCCGATTTTATGGCTCCGTTTTGATCAGGTGCTGACTGCGCGGTTCAGAGTTTGAGTGAGCAATAGTGGAATTCGGCTCATCGCTGAGCCCAGGGAACGATCAAGCTTGTGCGGCGGTGTCGTTGTTCCGCCTGTCCAATTACCGTCATGCGCTGGATGCCTTCGGCGCGGGCCCTGACCTTGGCCTGGGGTTGAGCATCCTTGTCCGGCACCAGTTGGGCGCCGCGCTCTTCGATAACATAGATGGCGCCTTGAGGACCCAACTGGCAGACAGCGGTCAATGCAGAGAAACTCGGGATGAAGCTGGCAGAAGCCAAGCACCTTGCCGCTTTTCTTTCATCTTCAGCATCAGAAATCCCGCTGTTCGTTCTTTAGCGGTCTTCGCAGGAAGCGTCTGGACGCTTCCCGGCTTGGGCAATGGACCGTAAGAATTCGCGATATTTGATTAAACAAAGGCGTCACTTCGTCCAGACTCTTGTGTCGGCCTGTAACTATAGCAACGTATTCCCGGAAATGGTCAGATTATGGCCCGCTAGTGTAGTGGGTCAGCTGGAGACCATCCTGCCCCAGTGAATCAGGATTCCTTCAATCTGCCGGCAAAAACAACCGCCGGCAAGGGCGGGTTCCTGCACTGCAAAGCGGTCCCAAATCCTTGAAAGCTGGCAGCTGGGGGGCAACGGTCACGTATTCAGTCTTACGTACTTGCTGGCAGACCATTGCGGAACGGGCGGGTACATCTTCACCTTGAATCAGCGGGTGACAGGTATTGGCGGCAAGCCTCGGTGATATGGAAACCGTCTTTCAGTGATGAATGCTCAGGCATGAATTTTCTCGACGTTGGCGACCATCTTTCAATGGGGCGCTTCGCATAATGTCCCACTGATAGGGGCTGTCTGCGGCGGCGAATGGCCGGCATTACGGCATTCCTTGCCTCCAGTGGCCATCCTGCACTGCCGTTTACCCAGGCATAGGCTTAGCTCAACGTCGACCTTGGAGGCAATGTGGCCGTGCCGCGCGTTGCAGATAATAAGGCTAGGCCCAATGGTACTTGTAAAGGCCGAACTGATCCCTTGACCAGGTGGCGCGGATAGTGGGCGCCACAAACCGCCCAACATTGCGCAATGCCGAATCGCGTCGGTCAGGCCGGTTTTCGTGACAAGGAACTTGCCCTCACTGTCTGATCCCTTCGCACACGCCAATCACGCAGTAGCCGTAGGTTTCGACCGCACTGTTTGACGCGTGCGAGAACTTTTTCCTGGTCAAATTTTTGACTTCGGAATAGCAATACTGTGCGGAGGCTGGCCTTCGCTTCGGCTGGCCCGACCGCAGGCCGGCGGTAAATCCAGCCGGCATGCCGGCCATGACCTCAAGGATAAAGACTTGTAGAGGTCGCGGCCAATTGAGGCGACGTCAAGAACCGGCTCGCGGATGAAGTCGCAAACCATACTTGGCTACCGAGCCAACCCGGGGCAAAGCAAGTCCGGTTATGGCAGATCGTTGTCCACGGTTTTTGGGTACATGGATAGCCCTGGATCGGATAGCCCATCGGTTTCCGCCAGTTTTGCGAAATTCTTCAGCAGGTATCGCCGAGTCGCCGCCGCGTTGTAGAGAAGTAGCCGATATTGTGTGCGCGAGACGTCGATCAGCCCGTCATATTCAGCCCGGTTGGCTTCCAGGCTCTGAGTTTTGTAGCGGCAAGACGCATGCCGCCTGAAGGCGTGTGGCGCAGGGCCGCAATATTCTCTGCGGGCTCCTGCTGTGTCGATAACGGTCTTCGGTCAGGGGCGCCGATAATGCCGTTTGTGACCGCGCGTAAACGGTGCGATTTGGCTCGGGAATGCTGGCTGGCGGTTTCCCATCACACCGCAGCCGACGCGTTGGATGACGGCAGTAACACCGCCTGATTGAGCAATAAAGGGCAATTTTTGACGGACATGGCGAACTCTGTTTGGACTCTGGGTACCAGGATGTAAGGGCGGAAAGCTGATGGGGCGCGGAATGTAGCCGAAACTCACGCGCTATTTGCATGGCGTCTGGCGGGGTTGTCCTGCTGACAGGTTGCCCCGTGTTAACATCTCTGCAACCAAACCGCGACCGACTCAAGGCTAGAGCATGCACCTGCTATTTTAGGAATCTGCGGCATTTCCAATGGCTCACTGGCGCCTGCTGGCGCGCGAACTGGGGCATCAGTCGAGCGGATCGGACGCCGAATGCTCTTATGCCGATGAGCAACTCCAGTTGAGGCGCAGGGCATTGCGTTGATGGAGGGCTATCATCCTGCGCATTTGCAGCCCGCCCCCGGACTGGTGGTTATCGGCAATGCCCTGTCAACGGGGTAACCCCGCCGTTGAATATGTGCTGGACCAAGGGGTGCCCTATGTGTCCCGGGCCGGAAATGGCTGTCACGTCAACGTTTTGCAGGAGCGCTGGGTGCTCGCAGTGGCGGGTACCAACGGCACGACCACTACCTCGAAGTTTGCTGGCGTGGGGAATTCTTGAGCACGGCCAGGTTATGGGCCGGGTTTTCCGATTGGTGGGAGTGCCGCAGAATTTTGGCGTATCGGCCGCTTGGGCGGGACGCCATTTTTTGTTGTGGAGGCGGACGAGTAGACAGTGCGTTCTCGACAAGCGCTCCAAGTTTGTGCATTACCGGCCGCGCACGCGGTGCTGACAATCTTGAATACGATCACCGGATATTTTTCCGGATCTGGCGGCCGATTGAAGCCAAGTTTTAACCATCTGGTGGCGTACCGGCCCCGCAGCGGTCTGATCATCTACCGCAGCGGCGAAGAGGCCTTGCCACGAGTGATTGCGAATGGGCTGCTGGACACCTTGCCAAACCCCGGGGAGGGCGGGCATGTGGCAGGCGCGGCTGCTGGAGGCGGATGGTTCCCGCTTTGAGGTGTGGCTGGACGGCGTATGTCAGGGTGAGGCGACCTGGTCGCAAGACCGGTGAGCATAGTGTCGCCTAACGCGCTTGACGGCGTGGCGGCGGCCCGGCATGTAGGCGTGCCGGCCGCAGGGCATTGCGCATTGGCCCGAGTTTCAAGAGTGCCAAGGCGCGCAATGGAGCTTGCTGGCATGCTTCAATGGCCGTGAGCGTTTATGATTGATTTTGCTCAATCACCCTACGGCAATCGCCACAACGCTCCGCCCGGGCTGCGCGCGAGCATCCGGTGACGCGCCGCTGATTGCGGTTATCGAACGCGATCCAATCATGCGCCTGGGCAGTCATGGGCAGGCACTGGCCGCCAGTGTTCGGCCAGTGCCATCAGGTGGATTCTGGTTTCAGCCTCCAGGGCTGGACTGGTCGCATTGAGAGCAATCATCGGGCAAAGCCCGGTCTAGGCGAGCAATCGTACCCGATATTGAGGCATGCTTATCAGCAGCCTGCTGGCCCAGAAAGCCAAGCCTGGCACGCGTCTGTGATCATGAGCATGGGCGGAATTTGGTGGATCATCAGCGTTTGGATCCCAGGCACTGGAGGTGCAAGTGTGGCAATGGAACGGGTACAGCTGGCGATGAACGGGGCTTTGAAGCAGCCAACCTTCAGATAGTTTTTAGACGTGCGATGTGCAACGGTATTTCAGTGAGTGACCGTTCCGGTTTTTTTTGATTTTCGTCCTAGGCTTAAATGCCAAATATCAGGGTCGATTAAGGCTTAATCATCGGTTCTGAACTGAACACTTTTGGCAGCCTGAAAGTTTGCGAGCGAATCGTCCTCAACAAAATGGCATTGTAAATTCTGCCTTGAAATCGAATATCTCGGCTGCTTGTGGCGTTATTAACAAGAAGACATAGGGTTAGATCTGGATGCTGGTATAAAAGTAGATTTTCCTCTTGATCCATTTTTACGATTACGCTAAGCAGAGTGGACGTTACTGGGTCGTGGAATTGGTGGCAAAATCAAGAAGCATTTGCTTATTAATTCTTAAAGCAATTGGTGCAGCGTTAATGGTCTAGGTTTTAGGTTACGCTAGCGAGTCCTACTTTTGAATTTTTGGTAACAGACCTTTGCGTAACTTGGCTCGATAAGAAGACCTGTTTTATGTCGTGGAAAACTTTATTATTCAGCATTCATTGAATGAAAAAACCGGATGGCGTAATCAATTAGCTTTCTTTCAGTCAGGCGAGGCAGTCCATTGAGCCAGACAGTTTTTTATATAACATTCAATATGAGCGTCCTCCTTTACAAAGATGGCTTATTGGTCAGGTGACCCTCAGTTTAACCCATGAAGGCAGAAGACGAACTCGACGGTACGTTTCGCTGACATTATCGCTCGCTATTCTACTGGGACCTCAAATATCTTCATTAAACTCGGTTTACTTTCATTTATTTTGGGTCATAGATTTGTGAGAGGGAACTCGTATAATGCCGCGCTTAAAGATAACTAGTGCCAATTGTTTTTAGCTAGCTTAGTTTCCTATCGCTTTAAGAGAATGAAGTCATGAGGCCCGGATCAAATCCAACCAGAAATGTAATTGAAAAGCCCAGCTGCAAGATACAGCAAGCTGAATTAGCCAAATTAATGGTGAGTTTTTTGTCAATTGCCTGAGATGGAAGTATACCGCGAGTCCCAGCCTTCTCACTATCGTATGCGCGCTGAGTTTCCGAATTTGCCAATGGAAGGCGATGAACTTTAATATTATGCGATGTTTGATCCTGCGGAATCCTAAGAACCAATTCGTACCGATCAGTTTCTTGCTGCTTCTCATCTTAATTAATGAGTTGATGCACAATTGAAATTGAAAAAATGCAGTCGAGATACGCCGATATTGCGAAACATAAGCTCTTTCCAGGTCGATTTTTTAACGACCCACTAAGGAGAATCGTTTGATTAGCTTGCTTTAATCATAAGCGATTGAATGATGAGTGGAATGCGCCGCAGCAGCAGCTTTAATGAACGCGTTTCCGCTTGCATTTATTGTGTAGTCGTAAGAAAAGCAATTTTGACCCGTTGATTTTTGTCCATGGAAACCTTGACCGTTCATGGTCAAAAGTTTCATTTACCAGCAGGTAGAAAACAGCTTCACTCAGCCTAATGCCAGCATCAGTGAAAAAAATGTTGGATGGGCATTGGACGTAACCAAAGGAGCGTCAGGCGATTTGTTAGAAATGTATTGTGGTAATGGGCAATTTCTCAATTCTCTGTCCTCGACGTTTTGACCGCGTGGGTGGCGTTACGGGGAAATTTCAAAAGTCCTCGGTTTTAACTCGGCACAGTTTTAAACATTGCCGATTCACGGTAATGCCACACTGTTTCAGTTGTCAAAATGGCCAGTGGAAGCCCGTTTTCTTGCCGCGTTACGGCTGATGTTGAGTTGCCAAAGGGCCTTGGTTCAAGCGGGTGTTAGTGAACTTACCCCTTCTGTTGTGCTGGTTGATCCACCTCGTGCAGGTTTGGATGATGCAACGGTTGAATTGATTCGCAAGATAGGATTTCCATTCTTTATTTTCAATGTAAACCCTGAAAAACACTGGAAGTCAAACTTAGAGTCATTGTCGAGTACACAGAAGTAGTGCGTTTCGCCATGTTTGATCCGTTTCCCTATACTCTCATGTAGAACAAGGTGTGGTATTTACAGAGAAAACACCCGTCTAAAAATACTCGCGATAGAGAGGCCGTTATTTACGCGTTTTCTCTATGAAAAACGTTCCTCTTGTCATAATGAAGACCTTCCTTATTCGGCATTTAAGGTAAGCGCTTTAATTTGTGTTAACATACGTCAATTTTTTCCCCCACCACCCTAGAGAAGTCGAACGAGCCATGAGTTAGTAAGCTCCTAGACAAAGACCAAAATCAACATAATCTTGTTATTTAGAAGGCGTTCATCAATCTGCAACCTGGATGCATTGGCATGACGCAGGCTATAGCAACATTGAGTATCATAAACCGCATTCCGCAGAGGATGGAATTGATCGAAAAAATCGCGGAAGCGCATTTATTGGCATTCGATCCCGCACTCAATTAACCGAGAAGGTGTTAGAACAACGCCAATAAATTGGTTGCTATTGTTGTTTCTGCATTGGTTTACTAACAAGTCAATTTAGACGCGGCAAGTTGCAAAAGGCAATCGTTGTCTTCAATGCACCGTTCCTCGAATACGCGTAGCGTAGCAGAGTTAGTGCTTGGTCAACTATGATTCTATTCGCTTTCGAGGTTTTCCCTGCTCTAAAAATGCAGGCGTGTCATCGTGGTGGCTGGATTAAATCTGCCGTCGGTTCTTATGAGAACTCGTGGTAAAGCGTTTAGGTTATTATTGGTTATGGCAGCATCGGTACCAGTTGACGCGGTACTAGCAAGAATCTCTAAGGCATGGACGTTTTGCTTTTTACGACATCGTTAACTAAATTGCCTTTGGGTAATGCGCGCCAAAAATCAAAGCCTGAAAGAATTGTTGTCTACAGCGATATTATCAGTCTGCCATGTTGCCAGAAACGCAAATTCGACTAATGATTGAATGATCGGGCGCGAAACGAATTCTCAAAATGAAACACTTCTATCTTCATTAACGCGTTTCTCGTGGCAACGGTTGGCGCGGATTCTTGAATGCGGTGAGCTGACGCCATTTATAAAGTCCTGGGAAATCTTAAGGGCGGGGGCGGGGGGGGGGGGGGGGGGGGGCGCGGGTCGATGTGTTCCTGGCTTGAAGACCAACAAGGTAAATGACGGTATAGAAGTTCGTGTTTCTCCTTCTTCCATTCGCGGTGGTTCTAGAAAAAGTAACGAATGTGATTCTAAAATGACAGTACGCCTCAATGTGTGAGGGTG
>Ga0163217_1112038_pt1 | contig 10222 bp, 15 predicted proteins | sample SynspAceP_FD_185933 | JGI IMG/M metagenome (GOLD analysis project Ga0163217, IMG submission 185933) | Saline lake microbial communities from Ace Lake in Antarctica - Synechococcus sp. Ace-P (PacBio error correction) | ecosystem: Environmental > Aquatic > Non-marine Saline and Alkaline > Saline ...
GTATATCACGATCCTGCTGACAGGGAGTTCCCTTCGTGCGCGAATGATATCGGGCATCAAATTGCAAGCAACTATTGTAGACAAGGAAAACCTAGGGACGATTAGATCAACGCAGGCCGCGAGTGCGCGGCGCGCTTGTCGTTCAAGGCAGGAATAATGCCGTCACCAAAGAGCCGTATCCTGCATGGTTGCGGTCGCGCCGACCAGGCGGCGAGATTCGCGGTAATAGAACAAACAAATATAAAGGCCGCGCCGGCACCGACCAGCGGCGGGATAGCGATCACTTGGGCGACCAAGCACAACGGTTTGCGCATGGCGATAGGCGGGACCAGCGAATCCACCACGTCGGCGTGCGTCTTTGGCCGCAACCAATAACGATAGGAGATCACCGGCACAAGAATGCCAAGGCGCAGCTGGCACTTATGTGCGACGCTGCAGGAGGACGCGATGCCAAGAAAAATATGGCAAAGACCAGATGGATCGAGCGTGCCTCGTGTCGTTAAAGACGCCCGCCGAAAATAAAGGAAGAGGGGATGCGATCACAGTTGGAAAGCGCGCATGCCAGCGCCAGTTAGAGCAAGAGAAAAACATCCAACGTTGCCGGTCGCGACCTGCGCCCGTATCCGAAGACGCGACAAAGTTTGTCGAGGTCGCTCTGGCTCGCCCGCTTTGCACGGTCGGCACTTCAGCTTCACTGCGGGGCTTGGTGTTGGTCATTTTGTGACTCTTCGTCGCTTGGTGGCCATCCGTATCAGGAAGGTTGCCGTTTATTGTCTATCTGCTCGGTCGTTGCCGCAGTATCGAAACGCGAGTCTCCCCGCGGTTTCGAAAATGGTCAAACGTTAGGCTTATTATCCGCAGCCACGCTCTTTGAGTATTATCGCCGCACATCGTGCAGAAGTGCGCAGACGGCCGTCTTGATCATTCTGCTTTCTTGAGTTCTCAACGCGGGGTGCAGTTTTGAAGCGGTCCAAAGTGTCGAAACGGCTTTGCAATTCGTACACGACCCTCGTCATCACGTCCGAAGAGGTCACAAAGTCGCTTTCAACGCCGAAATGTTTTTACATCCGCATCGGTGGCCTTTGTATGCCACGGATGGTGGAGTAGGCGTAAAGGGGTTACGGCGACCAGCTTGTGATCGCTTTGCCTCAACCGGCACAAACTTGGCGTCTACGGTGGATACGGTTCCTGGATCGCCGTTGGGTGGCCCACGGTATGATGAATCGCGTCGACCTTGTTTCGCCCAAAGCAGCAGCTTGTTCGGCTGCTTCAGCTCGGGCGCGCGCGAACACTCCGATGGTCCAGCCTTTGGCGGGTCAGAACGATTCCTTGTGGCGTGCGCTGACGCCGGAACCGGGGTTGCCGATGTTGACACGGGTTTGCCTTTCAGTCGTCCAAAGCTTTCGATGCCGGAGTCCAGCACGCGCATCACGTTGAAGGGCTCGCGTGTGACAGAGAATCCGCCGCTCTTATGTCGAACTTTTTTCGCCTTCGAACTCGAAGAACCCGTTGTAGGCGTGGAACTGTGCCAAGATGGCTCGGACTGGGCAACACCCATGGTGTGGTCACCCGCTTATGGGGTTTGATGTTGGCGTGGAACCACCGATTTGGAGACGGAGGTAGCCACGTCTCAGGTTCACGAGAGGTTCTCTGTCGGACGCTAGGTTCATTCTCGGCGTTTCTCATTACCCTGGACATGCGGCAGCATGACGATGTAGCGACCAAGCAAACGAGCGCCGGTCTCGACGACCGCGCGCGCGTTGATGATCGACTTGTGCTATCTATGTCGCGGTCAGGCCTGCTCGCGAGAATCGCGTCCAACGCGAGAGTGCAGCGGCGATGGTCGATGGACTTGGCATAGTCGCTCAATGTGAATCCTCTAATTCATTGTGCCTGAACACTACGTCATTGATGCGTCTGCTCTCCGGTTATGATTGAAATGAGCGCGAAGAGGATATATCTATCGCACACGAAGCAAAACAAGCGGATTTATTGCAGTCTGTGCCGTTCTCCCCGTATAAAACATGCCACGGGTCCTATGATGTTTACTGCAAACTGTGGTTTTTGTGCATCGACATATCGCGGTACAAGAAGCACGTCATGTAACCTGGGCAGACGAGGAGAAAAGGTGTGAACTGACGTCTGGACATGTAATGCCAGACTTTGATGATATTCATAGCATACACTCTTATCTAAATGCTCCTGCATTTGAGACCATAATTAGAGCAGCATATATCGCGAGAAGAAACTATCATACCTGATAGCAGGCGACCGCACACTTCAGAGAGTGTGTGGGTGATAATTCGTGCGGAGTCTTAAGCACGAGTGCTATAGGTACCCAAGCACTCGGTTGTATGTTCGAGACCTTCGCCAGTCCCGCACGTGTGAGCTCTCTCACAAATGAAACCAACTCTACAGTAATCCCGCCCGCTCTGCGCCCGCTTATCCTGCGCTACATCTCAAGCGGTGCACTCGTCCTGTTCGAGGCTGTTTCCGATGCGCTGTGAGTCCATTATGAGCGCACTCTATCTACCGGCAGTGACTGGCACCCTCATGGCGATGGGGGCTGTGCCTACGAAATCGACCTCGCGCCACATCATTTGAGGTCGCTATGCGAACCGCTATGCTAGTTACTCGGTGCTTCGAAGCGCATCCGCCCGGAATCAGGCAGGTACCTGAATGAATCCGATCAGGACGAAGACTACTTCAGCTCGCGGCACCGGCTCGTATGGTCTAACCTAACGCGCCAGAGCATTGTGACGCGCGACCGTGCGGGACGCGCATCTGCTCGGGTTCGAGATCGCCTGGATTTTCCAAGGGTCATCCGCACTACAGGCGTGCCACGACTGCTGATATCCACGATACGGATTTTCCGCGTGACCATCCGCAACAAGGACTGCAAAGAAACCCTACGATGCTCGCTCTATAACATTCGGCCCATGAGCCTTTGGTCACTGTCGGCCAATGCGATCAGTGCGCTGACAAGGGGCCAAGATGGGCCAGTTTTCGCCCATGACACTGGCGAAAGGCGGGATCAGCCGGTATCCACGCGAGGGCGGCGGCGATCTGATCTATGAAATCGGGTCGGGCTAATTTTGGGTGCCGCAACAGAAGAATGGTACAGTTTGACCCGATAAGTTCAAAGAACAGGCGCCAGCGACAGATCAAGATGCATCGGCTTCAACTTAGCAAGGGGCAAACCGGGCCCGGGGGGGATCCTGCCCGCATACAGATCAGCGCCGAAGATCGCGGCCAGCCGGGGATTCCCATGGGGCACGCACTGTCGATCTCGCCCGCAGCCCACTCTGCCTTCACCTCGCCCGTGCAGATGATGGAGTTTATGGCAAGCTGCGCGATCTGGTCAGCGGCAAGCCCGCGGGTTCCCAGCTGTGCTCGGACACCTAAGCGCGAATTCCATGGTGTAATGGTCAAGGCGATGCTTGGGAGACCGGGATCGTGCCGACTTATCGTCTGATGGGACCGAAGGCGGCACCGGCCGCCCGTTGGAGTTTTGCCAACCACGTCGGCGATGCCGACTGGTCGAGGGGCATGACCTTTGTTCACAATACTTTGCGCGGTGCCGGTACCGGATCAGGTGAAACTGGGGGCAGCGGGCACAAGTTTGTGTCGCCGCGACCCCTCCTTTGATATGTTGCGGGGCGGCGGAGCTGGGCTCGGGCGCGGAGTGGATTGTGCCAGGGTATGTGTCAGCCGCGCTGGTTCACTGTTTGCGTGCGAATTGCATTCAGGCGCGAGGGCGTGCCTCACTACCAGTCAGCAGCCCCAGTTGGCGGTCGAGCAGTCGTTCTTTACCAAGCAGGAGCGCCAACTCGCGCGGACTGCAATGGTAAGACGACAGATAGCCACGTGCTGCGGGGTTGCCACGGCATTAATCGCCTGATGGCCTTGGGTCGGGGTAATATGGACCCGGCTGCTGTCGAGTCGGAGACGAAGCCCCGGCAATCTTCCGGCCCCGTATGGAATAGTATGTGCGGCAAAGCGCTCACAGACAGTATGGTGTCGCCGGGGGGGTATTAAGGTGTCGCTATGGCTACCTCCCGCTTATAGATCGCACATTTGGGCTGGAGATCGGATTGTATATCACCCGATTTATATACCAAGCAACACAGAGCCACAGCGTTGGCCGGCGCAACACGCGCACGCGCCATCCGACATTGTTGAGTGCCCTTCCGGCGCAGACCACGGCAAGGTAGACGCAAACACAGAAAGCGCGCAGGTATCCGCCCGGCGCCGCGTTTTTCTCTTAAATGAGGCGACAGTTTATTACTTTATGCCGTCTTGCGGCAACCCGCAGCCAAACGACGGAGGTTCGAGAAAATGCTCGGGAGCCGCCTCTCCGAGATGACTCGATCGGACGCCGGTCAGCGGCACCCATAACAACGCAACGGTTTGCGCTGCATGCACAGCTTAGAAGCAAAACAGGACCCCGCTTGAGCGTCAGGGCAATTGACCACGTTCTGGTAAAGTCGATGCGGGTGTGCTGGTGTCAGAAGTCTGTCAGCACATAAGTCTCGACTGCAACCATCGCATCGCCCAAAACGCGTGATAGTCACTCGACACGCGCGAGACGGCGCGGAGCCCGTGCACCGAGGGCAAAGCGCTCCTTGTGGATCTCGCCCAACTATCAAGGAACGCTGCAACAGCCCTTCTGCCTCGATCGCCCTGCTATAGCGCGACGCGCTGTCGGGCACATGGCGAGCGGATTGGCCGCCATAGGTGCCCCCCAGACCGCGCCGTAGGGATCATGCGGTCCGAACAGCGGCGCGCCCAAGTCAGAACCGAGCGCAAAGGAGATATACGCCCGCTCCATGGATTTCGCAGAGGGATCAGGTACCAGGCTCTACGCGAGTGTTCAATCGGCAGCCATTGACCAGTTCGACCAAAGCCTGCCCCGAACCTCGCTCTGCAATCAGCATAAAATAGCCTGTGGCTGGTTACACAGATCATCGCCGAGAGCTTTGGCGCATCATGTCGAAAGGCAGCTGGGGTATAGCCACCTCACCCAGAAACGGCGTAGCGATGATGATTGCGCGGCCACACTGTTCGCGGCTCGCATCGGTCAGGGAAACAGGGTATTTTCAGACCCGGGTGGTCGCGTCCCGCTCTCAATCGGTGATCTCCGTCAGCGGCTGATGGAAGCGGCCGCGCGGAAGAGTATCCGACGGGAAGGGGCCCACATCTTTTTGTAGGGGGAAATTTTTACCGGTCATACCCCCAGCGTCGACAGCGTGTCAGACCTCGTATAGCACCGCCGAAGGCGATTCACACGCAAGTGTGCGGCCTGTTCGCGGCGTCGCGCCGATCTTATAACGCGCGTTTTCCGACCGCTTCGGCACGTGTGACCCAACAGCGAGGGGTTTTTCTTGGGTGTATCCCCAGGGGCCAGCGGTTCAGCTTTTCCGCAAGAATCGATGTGAGGGCCCATAAGCACGATCCTGGTAAACCCTGTGTGGTCACCTGATACTGGTGCTTCTGTCTTGCGCTGCCGCGGCGATCACCGTCGGGGTGACGGTGGGCCGTTCAGGCACCGAATGCGGGCCGACGAAATCGATATAGCGGTGCCCTCTACGTTCCGCAGAGCTCTGCGCTTCTCGGCGTTTTCGCATATTGGTAGCGCGGCAGACGCCGACACACGTGGTACGGCAAGGTCATCGGCGATGGCAAGTGTGCATCTGCGTTTCTGACAGATACAGTTGCATCAAGCACTCGTGGGCACAAGCTGCTTTTTGCCGGTTTCGTATGCGACGGCTATGCGCGGCGCTGTATTTTTGCAGTGCTAGGCATATATCAAATGCTGGCTGTTTCGAAAACGCGAAGACTGGTTAAAACCTTATGTAGTTTGATGTTTTAATGAATTTGATGGCATAGACGTAGTCTAGCTCGGTCACGCGAGAAATTGACTTTAAAGTGGCTGACGTCAATAGAGAATTTATAGGCCTCGTGTGGCACTATGCAGATACGGGTTATGGCCAGATAGAAGAATCCGGGGGAACCGGACGGTGGATATAGGTAAGAGCACACTTAGATCGATATAACGGAAGAAGCGCATGCCTGCTTTCTGCAGCGCCGAACTGCGACCAAGGCGAGGAGCTGACATCGCTCGATCCTCCCTCAATTGATAAGAAAAGACAAGCCCCTTGCGGTTGCGCTTGAAAAGGCCTCTGCTGGACTATCTCCGGCGCATGTGTATGCCGTGATCAGGCGGCGAGGGCGGAATTCTTATCGACTTGGTAAGACAAAGCCTCCAACCCGTCAAGGTTCTAGCGGTAGACACGAAATTTAACCAGAGAAGGTGTTCTTCCCCGACCTGGCTGCTCTAAAGCGCAGCGGTCAGGTTTCGCTCGGGCAGCTCCTCTGGGACAACGTCGCTCACCGGAACTCAAAGTTCGCACTGAGAGGTGTAGTGCACACGCGGAAAACTCCCCCGGCCCGGGTACAACGAGTAACACGGGGCGTTTGGTGTGCAACGTGTGAAGGGCAGAGTCCGCACGCTTGTCGTCACGGGGGAATCGAGGTTCTAACGTAGAGCTGGTGCTTGTTCGGCGATTGTGAGGCCCTGGCGAATGGCTCCTGTTTTGACTAGGGCACGGCTGTCCGCACCGGAGTTTCAGAAGCATCTCGGCGACGTTGTCAAGTGCATCGTCGTAAGTGCCTTCGTACGCGGAGAGTCTTTGAATCCTATTATTTGTGTGTGCGAAGTAGCAGTAGATCAACCGCGCCACTGGAACCGTTTGATTATGCGTTCCGGCTGCTCGTTCGCGCCGGTATAGGGCGATGCAAAGACGAGTATAGCAGGCTCGCTTTGTGTTTTAGTCTCGTTGCTGCATGCCTGGCTTTCGGTGGTTCAAGCGGAGACGAATCGCTATTTGCGGCCCAAAGCGTAGAACTCCACGATATAATGATCGCTGACGAAACCAGCACGTACATTGGAGTGTCCTTGACCTGTACGCTTGTGTGGCACGCTCCTCTTCAGGAGTCAAGTAGGTGTCAGGGCGGCGCCAGAGGTCTCAGCTAGTGAATACTCTATAATGGCGTCAGCCGCATGAGCATGGGCCTATATCTGCGCGACCAAGAATGTCCGCCTGACATAGACCTGAAGCTGCACGCGCGATATCGGTAAGACTATGGCCCCTGAATCCCGATAGTTTGCGTCACAGAGAAGAGAGCCTGAGAATTAGTCCTTGATCCGGCCCAGATCTACGCACCCCGCGCATGGAAAGTCAGGATCTGAAATTTCTCTCGGATCCTGAGCCTGACGACGTGCACTAAGTAGTTCGTCAAACTTCTTGGCACGTGCCTGCAGCGGGCGGTGGAAATTTTCACCGTGCATGAGGGCGTCATTTGTCCTCTGTGCCCTGCCTGCAGAACTTGCGCGAAAGTCGTTGTATCAAACGAGAACCGAGACCCGGTGCTGGCTTGTCGACTTCGCACCCTTGCCGAGGGTGTTTCTTGACCAACAGCAGCGCAGAGATTTTCGCTGCTGGTGGCTGCTGGGACAGGCTCTACTTCACATCTAGTCCCAGCCGTTGCGGATCGGCAGAGACGTTACTTTCGTCAGGCAGCACGTTTCTCGTAATTCGCCACTCGAACACGCGCCATTCGCAACGTAAATGGGCTGGCGCTCTCAGAAGAGCTAGCACGTTTGCTCAGCGGGTTCCGGTGAGTTCCGGTACTCGTGACGCAGGGAGCCGCAGGCAAACGCCACGTCGCTAAGGGGCAGTCTGGATCTGATGCTCATGCAACTAGCTGGGCGCGCCCGTCGACTCGCGCGGTGGTGCATGGTTTATCTGTCTTTTGATAGGTGCTTTTGTGTGGCTACGAGAGCACTAAGAGGTCCGGTCTTGAAGGGCGCTTGCACACACGCTGTTTGGATAGAAGTCTCAGGGCGTCGGCTACGGAACTGCATGTTCTATGGCGCATAGACGGATTCAGCTGAAGATTGTTCTTACCCCGGTGGTGGACTTCTTCAGCAAGATATTGCTTCTATGCCACGCTGCAGAGTTGTCTTTCGAGACGATCATCTCCCGTAAATATAGATTCGCCCGGCCCATGCCTACGAGGCATTTTCCGCATATTCCACAGATTTCGTTGGAACGGAACACCGCCAGCGTCGTCGCGGCGGCAGGAGCTCGTGTTCCAGGCGCGAACATGCGTGGCGCATTTTGTCGGCCATCCAGTTTTGCGATATGTTTTTGATTGCAGGCGGTTTCAGCGCCCAAAACGCGTCGATACCAGCGGGCACAGACCACAAATAGCGATCGAAGCACACAAGCTTACCGGGTCTTGCGCCAAGGGCTTTTCAGGCATGGGCGGAGAATGCCTTGGGCCAAACGCTCTTTGTGGGCCGAGTTACCGACACAGATCGCACGAACTCGCAGCACCGCGTATCAAGCGCGCTCTCAACGAGCATTTGGTTGGGTCTCGTGGAAGCACGCGGCCCAGACTTGCCCGCATACCATTACCACAAAGCTCGGCAAATGAGGGCATTCTTTTTGCGTGGTGGCAGCTCGCTTTTGCCGTAGAATATCGCCCTTGCGGCATTGAAAGTCAGCATGGCGATCGGGTGCGCCGATTGCTCCGGTTTACGGGAGCCTCATCGAATTTTTAAGCGAACGACAGGTGATGAATCCGATTAACTCATCATCCACCTTCAACGGATTTGTTGAGGATCATCACCGGCTCGGAGCTTTGCGCCGGATTGGCAGTACATTCGCCATCGCGGGGTTTGAATGGGTCCATCTTTTGAAAGACTTCCGGCGGTCCGACACATTGCCTGAGACCCGGTTGAAACGCAGTCCATGCTCGCCGTCGGCGTAATGAAGCTCACGACGGTATAAAGCTCGATAGTTCTTGGTATTCGCGCAGAAAGGCACTGCACGACACGTTCGTCGGATTTTATCAGATTGACAACGCGACGCCAAACGCGGCGGCCGCCCCAAAGGCCTGCTCTGATCGTGCCATTTTCCAACGTCGAGGCTGCTTCTGTTATCGCAGAGCCAGGAAAGCTCTGCGTTTTCAAGGCTTTTGATCGATATCTGCGGGTTTTGTCCCGACAGCATTCAGACCAATTGGCAACAGGGACGAAGCGATAGAAAAGCAGCACGCGAAACGCGAGCACGAAAAACTATTCGTTGATAGGAACCCCGGACGTCATCGTCAGAAGGAACGCAAACTTGTGGATGCTCGAAATTACAGAAATTGTCGCATCATCCGGCCATTTCGAGGCTCTCGCGTCCACGCAACCCAACATCAACTCTGCAGGCGCGCACGCGCACGGTTTGGTTTCGGCTTTTGATTGTACCTACTGCCACGCCACCACAATATCTGCCGCTTCTCGTAAGAGAACCGGAAGCACCAAGCAAGCAAACAGAGCTTCGCGCTGTTCGTCTTTCACAGACCCAAGGCCTTGCGAATGTCGTCATCTGCATATGCCCGTCCGTGGGGGCCGGCTTTATCGGCTAGGCTTTTCGGAACACACCATCAACATCCGGACTTCACGGTTGGCTTTGCGACGCGACGAATAATAAGTGTTTGCCGCAAAAATAGTGAAGAGCCACGCACGCATATTGCGGTTGGCGTCGACTTCAAACTTCTCATATTCGTCCAGGCTTTGCCAAAGTGTCCTGACCATGTCATCGGCGATGCAACCGTTGCGTGGTCAAGGCTAACTGGCCTAAGGCGCGCATGCTGGCAATGCTCTACCAGTTGATGCGCGGATCACGGCGCTCATCCCTTTTTACCAACTGTTTTTCCTGCTCTTTCAACTGATTAAGCCAAGGTCCTTGATTTGTGGAACACCACTCATTTCCATGTTAGGCTAAACGCGGCGGTAGATTTTCATCGATAAGCGCTCACTGCTCGTCGTTCTTTGGCCTGATTTGCATCAACATAGTTTCCTCCTTCTCTAAATACGAGTATATAATTACACATATTAACATGGAACGCAATTAACGTTAGGGGTTGGGTTAGGATAATATTTTAAAAGGACGATCATATGCGGAATGTCACCATCCGAAACACCAAAGTTGTCAGCGATGCGTTGGTGTGCAATGCTTTGCCTGCGTCGCTTACGCGCGCGCTTCTTCACGTGCCAAAACAGCGGGCGATGCGGTTTGCGCGCGTACGCACTCGAAGCGATCTTGACGGAGGGTTGTCGGTTCTGGATGGTGTCGATACGCGTACGGGTGGGGTTTTCGGGTGT
>Ga0163217_1041506_pt1 | contig 10221 bp, 10 predicted proteins | sample SynspAceP_FD_185933 | JGI IMG/M metagenome (GOLD analysis project Ga0163217, IMG submission 185933) | Saline lake microbial communities from Ace Lake in Antarctica - Synechococcus sp. Ace-P (PacBio error correction) | ecosystem: Environmental > Aquatic > Non-marine Saline and Alkaline > Saline ...
CACTCTAAAAAAAAAAAATAAAAGAAAGAGAGAGATGAAAAAACTTTTCGAAAGCGAAAAATGGGGTTTTGTGGAAAAGGAAAAATCCAGTCAGGAAGACTGGAGGAAATTTCAGCCGAGGTGCGCTCTGAATGAAATGCGATATCGAGTAGCTTGGCGGCTTTCTTGACGGCGGGACAGCGGAGCAGTCCCAACCTGGATGGTTTTTTTCTCCCATCTTGTTTTTGAAGTCGGGTGCCACCGCATGCCCTTTTGGGTGTGGTCTCGCTGATGTGGGGCCGCAGGCAGGAAAGCCTTCATGATGGGCAAGGCGCCGACCAATGCGGATCTGGAGGGCACACCATAAGCGGATGTAGGTGCTCCTGTGAGGCGTTGAGGCCAGCGGGTCGTCGAGGACCGGAAAAGCGTCGCCTGGCGAGCAGTGGCGTAGGAGAATTTGTAACGAAGTAACCGGATATCTCGCCGTCCACGTCAGTGCAGGAAGGCGATTGCGGCGGTTGGTTGATAGCATGTTTGTCCAACCAGCCTGGAATTCAGGCCGGTGTTTTCCGCAGATCATGGCCCGAAAACGGCGTCCGAAAACTGAATGCATGCTGGGGCGTGTTGCTGCGATCGCGTTGACGGCATCCAAGCGCTTTTGTTTGCCATTGGCCACGGTACTGGCGCAGAGCGGGAGTTCGGCTCATACCGGATGGTGCGGTCTTTGGCGTCGTGGCCGCTGACTACAAGCGGGATAGAAGGCGTCGTAGGCATTGGGTTTTCTTCGAAAAGGGTGTGAGCCGCGTCGTGATGAGGGCGGTCGGTGGTTGTTGTGTGAGGATGATGTGCTCAAGCGGCAGGCGTATGGCATGCGAAACCGACAACTTTCGCTCGCCAAAGGCGCTAAGCAAACTCCCGCTAAGGTAGAAGGGTTGGTTTTCTCAACTTGAGACCTTTGCGGCTTGTCGGCCCAGAAAGGCTAGATCTCATTGGTTTTCCTTCCGCCTGAGTTTGGTGGACTCATAGGATTTTCCGTATACAAAGCTTTTTTCCAGCGCAAAAGAGCTTTCAGCCCAATAGCCCGCCTGACTCCAGTCAGTTCAGGGGGGAAGATGGGTCGGTGGCCCCAAAACGCCTTGTAAATGCCTAGACTCAGCGATTTCGATTCATTCACAGTTCAGAAGTGCCCGGGGAGCTTGAGCTCGCTTCAAGAACTGCGGCCTACCTGGCAGCGGTTGGTGCAGGACGTGATGACCATGGCCACAAGCTGAGCTTCCCAGGCATCGGGTGGAGCGTGTACTGCTCGAGCATCCCGATAATTAGAGAGGTTTGACCAGGCTCAGTCCGTTGGGCCAACAACGCGCCGGCAATCGCCTAGCCGTAGTGCCCCACCAGCCCGATCTCGTCGCTCAAAGCACGCCCCTTCTGGTGGGTTTGAGGCTGAGTCTTTCCAGGGCCTATACACACGGCGTAGCGCAGCTTCTCCAGCTTCTGGCACGTACCGCATCGTCTCCTGCAACACGCCTTCCGGCCTCCGTTGTTTGCAGCCGTGGCAGGGAAGGGCTGCAGCCGGTCGGGATTTCAGAAATTGGGGCCGCTGGTTGTTGAGCCCATCGATCAAACGGCAGCAGCATCGTGTCGCCCAGTCGTCCGAAAGAGATGCATCAATGTTGGTAGTGGCTCCTCCCGTCAGTCGTTTCCAGCCCTCCTGCTCAAAAGCTGCTAACCAGGGCCGGTAAGGCCCGCTTTGCGAACTGCCTCTTCCAGGAGAACGATCGCCAGGTTAGGTGCGTCCCGAAGTCGGTCCCGTACAGCTCACGTACCAAGGATTCAACCGCGCTTGGGGCTGGTCCGTAACGATTGAACCAGTTTTGCAAGCTTTCGGGGCGATCATCGAGTTGACGATCGAGGACTCTAACAGCAGCTCATCGGAGAGACGGCCTCGCCGAAGTCAAGGCCGCGTCTGTGTTGCCGGCAAAAGGCCTGGCCAGATGAACCGGATTTTCCCCCGTAACGGAAACGGCCCGAGACAGGGGCTTGTCCGATGCGTGGAATGGCCGGCAAGCCAACCCACGTCCTCAGGTCTTGGATGACGCTCGCCTGACGTTCACATTGGTGTGAAACAGGAACGGCTCCAAATTGCTCCAACTCTGAGCATTGCCCGAGATCAATGCGCAGGCTGTGATAGCGGCCAGTGGCCAGCATCCGTCGTCGGCATCCCGAAAGCGCGATGGGTTGAGGCGGCCTGGCATCGCTGGGCGGGGCGAGCAACCTGCACGATGACTCTCCTGCTCTGGCGGGGTCGGCCAGCAACTCGATCCAGGCTGGCCTGGATTTCCGGCATCGTCCTGCGCCCCATTTGACGCCAAGGCCCCAGGCTGCATTCTCGACAAGATAGGGATCCTGACTGTCAACAGTCCGACGATGCCCGCTGTGGCACGCCGGCCAGCCAGCGGGCGAGGCGTTTCTACTGATTTGCGCCGCGCAATCCTCTGGGCTGGGCCCCGTCTGTGTCCTGGAGGCCAGGCCATCAGTGCCGCTTTTCGGTTGTCCTCATCCAGGAAAATTGATCAGGTTGCGCGCTGCCGCTGTAGCGGTCATCTCAAGGTTCGAGATCCTTGAGCCGGTCTCAGCAGCATGGAGATGGCTTCATCCCTTGCCGAGGCGGGATGATGTTTTGAAAAAACGGTGATCTGACATGGTTGAGTCACTGGCACTGAGGTTCCCAGATTTCGGAAGAACGGGCATCGATCGGCACGAGCGCTTTCAGGGCCTCCCAGGAGAACCCTTGCGAGAAGGGCTTCGGGACTGTTTGGTCCTCCACCCCAGGTCGACACCCCACCTCCGAGCTGCAGTGGGATCCAAGGCTGTCCTGGTTTGATCCTTTCGGCCTCCTAAAATGCAGCACGGTAATAAGCATCAAGATTCCCGGCCCGCACACGCTGGTTGCGCAAGGTCCCTGGCCGAGAAGGCGGGGCCAAAGCGATTGGCTCCAGTGGTGCGGTTACCTTGGCGCGCCAATGCGGGTGCACAAGTTTCTTTTAATGGCGATTCCAATTGGCGCTCATGTGGGGTGATTTCGGTGTCGCAGCCCGTCTGTGAGAAGCTCAACCTAAGGCGCTTCCCCGTAAATCAGCGTAGCTCTCGCTCGGTAACTGAAGTTGTGGGAGATACGAAGCTGGTGTCACGTGCTAGCTTGGTGATCTGGTCTTGATCATCTTTATTCTGATTGTGGTTTCGCGCTACCGCCCATGCAGTCGTCACGGGGAAAGCCATAATCTGGTTCCAAGGACATTAACGCAGTGGTGGCTTGCTCCAGCTCAAGTTGGGTGGGGATCCCTCAAGGGCCGAGTGGGATGCCAGCGAGGCCCCAAGAGCAACAGCTGCTGCGGTTGGCGGAGATGGCTGAAGGTTTGAGCTGCGCGCGATAGGTGCTGGCATGTTCCAGCAGGGCTGAGCCATGGCGTCGACCGGAAACATCGAGCAGGCCCGATAGAGCTCCATGGTCGCCGGCCATAGCCCTGCTGGTCGCAGAACGCCCGCCCTCACGATGGCTGCGCCATAGCTGGCGATGCGCAGAAAAGCCAGAGATCGCGCAAACAAGCCTTGGATCGATTCGGGAAGTGTGCAAGGGACGCCCGATTGTGAACAGCTGTGGAAACTGGCCATGAAGGCGTTGATTTGGCATGCTCCACAAGCGATTGGCATCAAGCGTGAAAATTCAGAATGTTTCCCTGATCTGCTGTGATTCGCTCAGAGGGCTTGGAGCTCTTCGCCATGCAGCAGTCGCTTCGCTTGATCCCGCCTCAAGGAGGTAATTGGACGTGCTTTCATGTGCTGAGTGACAAAGGAATTGGGCAGCGTGAATAGGCGAGCCCTGGGCGATCAGTGCTTTCATGGTTGCGCGAAAGGCGATTGTTGTTCATCGACGAGCGCATGATCTGAGTTGGCAACGACAATAATTGAAAGCTTTGGCAGAAGTCTGAGGTAGCCAGTCTTGAAGAACGACAGGGCCACTTTGCTTTTGAGCAGGATGCAAAGGTTAGAACGGGCCTGATTCGAAGCTGTAGGGCTCAAGCTTCGTGAGTAGTCGCTCGTCAATTTGGCTTTGGAAAGTTTTTCCCTGCAATTGTCAATGCCTTGCCCGCTGCGGCTGCTTGCGAAAGTCAGATAAGCTGAGTTTTGCTAAAGATTTTGAAACCCGAATCAAGTATTACAAGTTGTTGGTTCGCCATGTTTTGCCGAGCCCATAGACTCATCTGAAGTAGGGTATTTCCCGGTTCTGGTAAGGAATGCCAGGGGCGTTGTGAGCCACTGGGAATCAGTTTTTCCATACTTGCGAACATTGGGCCTGTTGGATGGGGCCTAATCTAGGACCAGGCCTTGGTATTGGCAAGAACTCTTTCAAGAACTCGTGAATCCAAATACGAGGTGAATGCTGCATGTTGGAGAATGGCTTCCAAGACCAGCGACTTCTCATGAGCGGTACGTTTTTCACCTCAAGTTCACGCCGAAGAAAATGATGCCCTGCTGGCTTGAGTTGCGCTCTGCCCATGGCAACGGTAATTCTGCGGCGATGACCCGAAGCGGCCTTGGCGCGCGTTGTTGAGGGATTGCGGATCCCCGCGGTCTTGTGCGCTTCAACTTCGCCGAGACGCTCGGAGCGTTGGCGCCCAGCCATTCCGTTCCTGCTCAAGGCCCCTGCGCGGGCACGAGAATGTGGCGTTCGTCGTGCTGCTGCCAAGGACGCTGACCTGATTGAGGCCCCCAAAGCCTGTCAGATCTTGATGCTGCCCGCTCAGTCATGATCCCGAATCCGGTGGTTGCAGGGCTCGGCGGCTGGTGCCATGGCCCGTTGTGGCGCCGAACGCGGTTCCGTTCTGATGAAACAACTTCAGGATCCTGATGCGGGTGCCATCGTTAAAGATTGGCCCGGTGGGCTCTCTCGTTAAATTGGCGCTGAGGAGGTTTGGGCCTTGGCTGAAACCATGCAGACGGGGAACCCGATCAGCGCGCGGGCCTTGGTGGCGGTGATTGCGGAGCCAGATACGCTCCAGTCAGGATGCTGACTGATCGCACTCGCTTGATTCAGTGTTACTCGGATCCTTCGGCGGAATGTTCGGCCTCGAGGTTGTCAACGGCTTTTAGGTAATCTGCTCGATCCTCAAACTACCTGCCTCAGCTTTCTTATCGGGCTTGCCGATTCATGCTGGAGTTGTGCGCGGGTCGCAGCACTGGCTCTCGTCAACAAAAAAGATCCTGGTGTGCTTCAAGCCAAGGTGAGAAGATGCCCGCCCATCAGAGAAGACAGCCAGTGGTGATCCGTGATGGAACTTGGCCAATTCGCCAGCTTGAAGCAGCTCATCAAAAATCGATTGATTCAGCTCTGCAGCCTCGTTCGCTGAAGCGATCCAGGGCCTGGTTGCCGCTTGCTGAAAATCATGCTGTCTTCCCTGTGGGCTCCATCAGCCAGGAACTGTTCGACCAAGTAGCTTGCCCTCGGCATGATTTCATGGAGCCAGGGCATTCCAGTGTTTGCCATGATCACAAAGCAAGATCATCACTCTTGAGAGCAGATTCCAGGGGCTTGGCAGGCCAATGAACGGCTATTTCCCCGAGTGCATCACGCGGTCCAGCTTGGACGCACGGGGATTGGGGCTCCAGAACATTTTTGACCCGCAAACAGAGGATCGTCTCGGCGCTGAAATTGGTGGAATCCGGCCAAGCCACGCGCGATCTGGCCATGCCCTTGACAGCAACTTGGCCGCTGATGGTTTGGATTCGACGCTCTCGGCGAGCTTGTCTGGATCAGCGCTCCACCGCAGGACGATGGCCCGCCCATCCGCCCGAAACTGCGCTCCGGCGCAGGCCACATCTTCAGCATCGAGAGGCGCGAGTAGCCGAGTGCTGACGCTCGGATCACCAAATACTGGCGCTGAATCTCATGCAATCAGCCTGTGCGGCTGGTTGGGAATTCGGATGGCTGAGTGGGCGAACAGTCGTCCGATCGAACATTTCTGGCAGAACCCGGGTGTTTTGTTGTGAGGCGATAGGGGAAGTCTGCCAGACAAAAAGCGGCCCGGAGGTGGGGCCGCAGAAGGGGGCTGCAAAAAGAGCAACGGGAGGCTGCCCTAAGGGCAAGGCTGTGATCAGGCAGAGGGACTCGATCCCCACTAGGAGAGGAGCGACTTGACACTCCTTGGGCGGCTTCAGGGCTGCATGTCACGAAGGAGCACAGGCGGCCCTCACGGTGTGGCGAAGGCCTCGACATAGGCGGCGGTGGGCAAGGTTTGAGGGCGCGGTAGACCTCAGAGCACCGGCAATGCCCCACTCATCGATAGGACCGGTGGCCGCCAACGACGAGGGAGTAGTTGATCAGACGCCAGTAGTGAGCGATGTTCGCGGGTAGCAACTTGTCGTTTTGAACTGAGTTTTCACCAGCTTCCACCGGCTTTGCCTTGAGTAGGGGTATTCTTGAAGCAGGCATCAACCGGCTTCCTGCCCACTTTTGTCGAAGCCAGCAGCGAGCTTTTCAGGCAGCTTCAAGGCGAGCAGCGGAACGCTGGATGGAACTTTGGACCGACATCGAGATCGGACTGGGTGGGGAAGCGCCCGGAGCGTCAGCGGCCAAGTGACGACGGTGGTACGACAGATTTCTTTGGACTTGAAGCCGGAATGGGTTTTGGAAGGATTCAGTCCAGAGACTGGATGAAATCAGGCCGAGTGCGCTGATGAATGCGATGAAGTAGCTTGCGGCCTTCTTGACGCGACAGCGGAGCAGTCCCTGGATGGTTCCATCTTGTTGAGCGGGTGCCACCCATGCCTGGGGTGTTGGTCTCGCTGATGTGGGCGCAGAGAAGCCTTCATGATGGCAACGGGGACCAAGCGGACTGGAGGGGCAACACCCAAAGCGATGTAGGTTCTCCTTGAGGCCGTTGAGGCAGCGGTCGTCCGAGGACGAAGCGTCGCCGTGCGAAGCAGGGCGCGTAGGAGATGTAAACGAAGAACGATTTCGCCGTCACGCAGCGGAAGCCCATGCGGCGGTTGGGATAGCAAGTTGCCACCAGCCTGGATCAGGCCTGTGTTTTTCGGCAGATCATGCCCGAAACGGCGTCTGAAACGATGCGCTGGGCGTTGCTCGGCGATTCGCGGTTGACGCAATCAAGGCCTTGTTTGCCATTGGCCAACGTACTGGGCGCAGAGCGGCGGAGGTTTCGGACTCACCGATGGTGGCGGTCTTGGCGTCGGCGCTGACTACATAGCGCCGGGAGAAGGCGTCGAGCAATGGGTTAGGGAGAAACAAAGGATGCTGACGCAGTGAATAGAACGAAAACCGCTCTGTCACTTGAAGGAGAGTTTTTTTCAGGTTCTCGCCCCGGACGGGTTAAGGGACGCACCAAACAAAACTTCCAACAGAAGAAAGTAATGAAGTCTTTCGATGGCTTTGGGTCTTGGTTGTGGTGGCTGTCGGGCTGCCCTCGCCTTCCTGGCCACGGCCTCCAGGCCTACCCTGGACTCCGGAATCCGAGCAGGCAGAGCGTTGTCCGATTGTTGCCGTACGCACTGCTAACCGGTGACCCCCCGGCAGCCAAGGGAAACGCTTGTTGCTGCTCATCAGCCTCAGGCGCCTGCCCCCGGCAACCCAACCCAGATGTCGCGCCTGTTTCCCCTTGGTTCATCAGCTGTTGATCAGCGTTTGATCGGTGGAATCGGCGCGTCACGGAGTGAGAGGCTGTCGCGGCTGCGCTAACGCGCCCTAGGGGATTCCTAGCATCCAGTTCCTGGTTGGAGCGTGTCAGCAAGGAAGGGCCATTCTCGATCCCCAGCGATTCTGAGAAACCGCCCCTTTGAATGCTGCCGGCCCCCTGGGCCCCGATCGGCTTCCCGCGCAGGTCAGCCCGCGGAAGTCGCCAGCCCTTTCGAGCTCGGTGTCCCGGAAGCGGCAGCGTGCCATCAAGGCTCCGGCAAAACGGAGCCCCCCGCAGGTCCTCCGCCACAAAGGAGATGTCTTCGAGAATGGCTTCCGCGCAGTTTTATCGGCAACCACTGAGATGCACGCCGAGCATCGAGCAACCGGCGCAGATCCTCCACGCAGGTCGCGGCGGTGCAGAGGTACTTCGCCAGACAGGTTGGCACCGGGGCCGACGGCACCCGAGTGGCCGGATAGTCCGAACCCTTCAGGCAGCGTGTCGTCCGAATGTCGTAGCGGGCTGGCTGCAGCGCGCGCCTTGGTCCAGCCGGGCTCCGCGCAGGTTCTGCGGCCCCTCAGATCGGCAACGGCAAGAGGTTGGCACAGGTAGGTCTTGAATTGCGAAGGTTTCGCTCCTGCAGGACTGCGGCAGCGTAAGTTCTGGTCATGAAAAATCTGTTAGGCCCTGCTGGAAACTGCTTCCGATCATGCCAGCATGCAAACAAGAGACATTTGTCTGTGCCTGCATCAAGGTCGTTGACCTCTCCGCGCAGCATGGCGGAGTTCCTGGGCGAAAAAGCGGCTGGCAATGTGGCTGTCACATCGATTGCCGTTGCACCATTTCGGAAGAGAGCGATGATCGAAGTCGCTGGATGTTCTAATCTTGGTCATTGTTTTCCATTCGGTGCTGATGGATCCTGCCGTGGAGCGGGTGTCTGAGGCAATTCAACATTTCCGGGCGGAGGCGCTGTAGGAGGCGCTCGATTTTATTTGGCAGAGCAATACGATGAAGATGATATCGTCACTGATAATGCTGCTGTATTGGTGGATATTCCTGACCGAAAGATGTCACTCGATGGTGTGATGTATCGCGATATTGTTATCTTGAAGCTTGGCAGTCGCCAGTCGCTACGATAATCAGTGAGCTGGCGTGAATGAAGCCTCCATACAGAATATGATCCGCAACTCTGGGGTGGAGCGTTTGGTTGGTTTTTTGAGTGACGACACGCGAGTCCGCGTGGATCGTCACAGGTGATGGGAGGAGTCAATCTTGTCAGTTACTCTACGGAAACATAGGTGCGCAATGACATGCAGACTTTCACGCCCGCGGGACGCTGAATTAGGCGTGGAGGCACTCATGAATTTGGATTTTGGATGCTGTTGATTTGGGATGGAGCTCGCGTTAATGTTTGAACCATTGTCATAGTAGCCTGATTGAAGCAAATTAAGAGTCTAGGAGGTACGCAGCTTCCTTGGTTTGAATTTGGCTGAGCAAAAGTAATCCACGCAAAGGAGGCAGTTATTCGCAGTAGCCTTTGCAGGCGCCAGGTAATTCGCGTGGAAGAGTGGACGCAACAACTAGATGGCGGTGATGCTGTCCAAGTTCTCAATGCTGTGGCCTACCCTGAATTTCGGTCCGGAGGACCGATTCTTGGCATCGATCTTCTTGTTTTGCCGTTCGATGATTAGTTGGTTGCTGTCATGGATTCCAACCTTTTGAGCAGGGCAGCGCTATGCCGAGCGGTTTTTGTGTGGATTGAAAGCCATTCAGCTCGCTCATCCAGCCTTTGGCTGCTGGTGAAGCGATTTGCGCGTGCGTACGGATGCAGGAATCAATATTTTTTCGCGTTTCTTTTATTTGCCGCGGGGTTCTATCACCGAGCTGAGCCTGCTGGTGGATCAGTCTTTTCAGGGAAATCATTTCCGGCCTATGCGGCGATGCACTTAGAGGCAGTCGCACACCTGAACAAGTGATCGTGTCCGAAACTCTGCAAGCGGTGCTTACGATCAGTACAGCCGCGGAACGTGGATCCTGCCACGTTTATTTACCAGTTATTTTGGGGAGGAATGGAGTAATCGTTATGCGAGCGTTCTTTTCCCCCTTTCTTCTTTTGTGGTTCTACTCCTGTCAAACACTTATGAACCTGGCGCTGGGAACCTTTCTTCAACCATGCTCTGTGACCTCAGATCACGGCAAAACTCGCGTTTGGGAGCCTTATCCGATTCCGGCAGGTATGGCGGAAAAGGTTTGGGTAGCACGGGGTCATCGTGCCAAGCCGATCGCTGTCCACGACCACATAGCTGGGGAGTGCGAAATGACAAACTCCGTCAGGCCGAGGGTTGTCTGCCTGTGTGGAAGGCAGAGCCGAATCCCCAGGTGCTGAATCTGTGATCAGCCCGGAGCCCCGCTTTGATCTTCCTTCTTTGGTGCTGACACCCTGGTGACGTTTTGCCCAGGGAGGTCACACCACCTGATCGCTTTTGGATCTTGCAAAAAAGTCAAACCGTGCCCTTTGAAAAACGAGATTTCGTCTCTCCGATTCTACTACATA
>Ga0163217_1047303_pt1 | contig 10221 bp, 12 predicted proteins | sample SynspAceP_FD_185933 | JGI IMG/M metagenome (GOLD analysis project Ga0163217, IMG submission 185933) | Saline lake microbial communities from Ace Lake in Antarctica - Synechococcus sp. Ace-P (PacBio error correction) | ecosystem: Environmental > Aquatic > Non-marine Saline and Alkaline > Saline ...
GAAAAAAGAACACTCCTTCCCGCCATAAACCCCCCGAAACAAAACCCGCTTTCCCCTTCCCCCCAACCCCCCCCACCCCACCCCAAATTCCCCCCCCAAAAACTGATTAAGGAAAAAAAAACCTGAAAATCGGCCCTGAAACCCCATTTGAAACCCCCCAATTGTTTCATTACCCTTTCCTTTAAAAAATGAATTCCAACGTCCAATCATCCACCGCAAAAAAAAATGCACACTTCCGGGCTCTTTCCCGGCCATTTTCGGGTCCCCGTAACAACCCCCTTGGGAACCGCCCCTGATTGAAAAGCCTTGTCAAACCAATCCCCTCGACAGCCACAGGCATAACGCCGCAATACCTCACACGCAATTTATCACAAAATACCACACAAGCCCCCTTTGAAAAATCCCCCCAACTTCCTCTTTCACTATTTACCTCTTTCCAACAAAAAATACACCGAAGAAAGATTACCAAATTCGCATTCACCACGTCCATCTAACCAATAGAACGAAAAACACCCTAACCATAATCACGGATCTGAAAAAACATCACCAAATTCTTCCACATTCAGCAATACCCTGACCAATCCTCAACGACCACAAATCATGTGCCTGGGCTCGCGAATCTACCGCCGAACCACCCAAAACCACCTCCCGGACAACGTCCGAGATAATCGGACATAAACGGCGCATTTGCCGAAACAAAAACCGTCCATGAAACAAATTCGCAACCTCGCCCAAATCTTCCAACAACCCGTCCCGGTTGAACCAACTATAACCAATCGCCGCCGCCATCCATTTCAAACCGCGAACTTTATCCGTTCCACACTTACAAATTTCAGAGCCTCCATCACACCTTCCACAAACAAGGAATCCCCCTCCGGCACATCCTAATCCGGAAAGGCGCAAAGTTCCACTCCAATCGCATTTCGAATATACGCCTTCAAATAAGCATTTCCTTCTATTGCCAGCATTCTCCAAAGACCGTTTATCCAAATCTTCCGGAAATCCGAAACTTCCCTAACCCAAATCATCCAACCGCAAGATTAACCCATGTAAGAACATTTTCCCTGTTCAACCATGGATCTAACTTTTAAATTCCGGATAATAAATGCATTAAACAAAACACTTGAGGGTACAACACCGACTTTGAGTCCAACGCAAAGGCCTTTCAACGCATAGTTCTTGAATTTGCATTATAAATTTGAATACTGATCACTGCTCATATTTGGAAATCCAAATCGTTGCCAAACTTCGGGAAAAAACTCGGGCCTCCAATATTCCAAAACTCATACCGCGCACCCCTCACAAGCCGTTTCCAAGGCCTTCTTTCATATCGGGGTTCGGTTCAAACCCAATACATGCCAAACAAAACGGGCAACGGATAACATCGCCTCCGTTAACTATGAAGAATTTTACGACATCAAGGCATCAATTTCACGTCAACTCAAGATCAACCACTGTTTCAAACCGCTTGAAACCCACGTGGTCATCGGCTTCAAAAACATGGGTAAAGTCCGCCTGGACCGTTGTCTTCCGAGGCATTGAACGGCCGTCCAGCCACCAGCTTTGCTGATCGCTCCACAATTTCAGGCACTACTCCGCCGGCCGATCCGCTCAAGACTTAAGCCATACCCGGAACGCGGGAAAACACGCAACAACCCGCCTTCCGCTCACCAATCCTGAATCAACGGACCCACACAAAAACCGGCCACATTCGCCCCCTCTGCGCCCAGATCTCCACATTCAGCCTCCGGCGAAAACCACAGCATTCGGCTCCTAAAGTCCCGCAGTATCCCAATCGCAACGCCGTCCAGTAAATCACGCCCCCTCCCGGGGCGTGCAATTCCCTGTACCCGGACCTGATGATATCAATGGCATGTCGGATCATTCCTCCAACGGGTTGCAATCGAGCCTACGCACATCTTTCGACAGCGCGCCCCGTCTTCCACACCAGACGCCCCCATACCGCGCTCCACCCTTTGACACCGCCCAAAACCCGTAACGCTCGCACCGGGGCGAATTCCCAATCCGACCAGCCAAAACAGCCATAGCGCTCGGATTACGCCCATGACCACCAAGAACGATGGACGCAGCGAGCCAAGCAAAGGCGGTCTGGCGGAGAGGGATAATTGCAGATCACGACAACCCCACCGGCGCCCCCCTCCAGCCCGAAACACCTGACATGTCCGACGAATCGGGCATGGCAATCGGCGTGGAAAACGGGGGCCGGGAAGGCAACCGCATCGATACACGCCGCCCCTCTCGGGCGTCACGCGGGACTGCCACGGCATCGACTTGCCATACGTTTCCGCGGAATTAGGGAATTCCTGACAATACCGACGGAAGGACAAGTCCCGGGCAAAACCCGGCCGCGAACCACGGACAAATGCTCGCCAACCTATCCGGCCTCCTATCAGCAACCCACCATCACCCATGGGCGGAACACGGTGAGCGGGATCAGCGCCACATCGTGGCGGAAACTTGCCATGACAATTGGGCAGACTGACGATATTGTCGACGGGCCCCACGCGGTGGGGTTTGCCGGTGTGCTCGAGATATTGACGCCTCCTCCTCTGGACGCAGATACCTCAAATGTCAGCACATCGGACCTTACCGCCTTTGCCTGGCCCGGTCCCTGATTCCTTGAATCCTCATGGTACGCGCCCCCAAAAAAAAAAAATGACTCGCCGATAACAAAGGCATTCTGCAAAATTCCGGCCTTGCCGGCGAACTGCGGCATGGACGATCGTAACACGCCACAGACGGGCAACACGCCATCACGCCCTAGCTGGAAATATTTTCCATCCCATCAAATAATCATTCGACGCCCAAACCTGGCGAACAACGTCAAACCACTGCGCACCTAGCGTTTCAACATACCTGCCAGGTTCAGGGCCAACGCTTCGGTATCTCTTTCCACCGGCACATGTCATTCCGGCCGACAACCACTTGGGCGATATGATCCGATGCACTCTTGCCACAACACTTGATATGCCCGTGGGGATGTCAAAGACCGGAATTCTGTTGAGCCACAACCGGCCGCAGGCACGTTCCGGGTACCCCCATGAAATCGTCTCCCGCATAGCCGAATCCAGCGCCGGGCCACTTGCACACACGAAAACGGATCCCCATCATCAACAGGCCAAGTTTATTGTTTCCCCAAATGGAACCCAACGCCCTCAACTGTCACCTCATCCGAACAATTCGAGCGATGAAAAAATGTTCCAACAAAAAGCGTATCCCCACAACATTCCCTCCATAGTCCGGCCCCCCATTTTTAAAATGAAAAGAAAATCTACGTAAAAAGCCCTCCCCAATTGTCCTTAGGAAAAACTACTGCAAACAGGAAACACCCGCGACAACGGCCCAACAACCGGCCCAAAAACTCACGGCAGGGCGAACTGAATCGCCGGGCAACCTTGGTGCCGGGGAAACGGATGTCCACGAATCACACGACCGGACTGGGAAATGGCCCATCGCCACCTAGCTCGCGGCTGGCAACCGAAGCTCAGATTTCGATTTCGGGCGCTTTCCGCCCCCGAAAAATGCCTCTTTCACACAACCCCAGAATGAAACGCCGAAACCCCATCAAGAACTGCGCCGCTGGACCAATCGCGACGACGTTCCCATACCCATACACCTGCGCAAGCAATCGCGCACGGCCACCCCGAAGGCTCACCGCTCGGGCGTCAACCATCAGTTCACCGACAACGTCCGCGCCCTGTGACAGAATTCCTATGCGAAGCACCTGGCTTGGGCCTACGGTCCGGCGGTGCGGATTCCCGCTCTCCGGAGCTCCCTGCGGATCGCCACGGCAACCCTGAATTGGCTCTCCCGTACTACGAAGAAATTCACGTCGGTCAACCAAACCGCCCCGTAAATCTCCTCAAGGTCTCAAGCCTGAAAACGATTAAACCATAAACCAGCGGCCGCCTCCACGGATCCGTATCCATGACCGGCGACGAAAACGGTTGGCTGGGCACTTCCACCCATCTCCGACACTCCAAAGAAAAGCCCCTAATCAGGCTTCGTCGAGAGCGCAGAACCGCGCACATCCCTCACCCAATGCCCTGGATGAAAAATTTGTCCTCCGGCCGGGATGCCCGTTCACACCGCAAAGAAGCATCGGGCCACGGCGCGGATCGGGGAGAAGATTGGACATTGAAGCGTCCAGGTCCGGGCGGGATCGGGGCGCACAGGTCGTCCTTGCTATCTGACCAAACCAAGAGGCCGTGGCTTCGCGAAGACGGAACAACCCGGTGCGTAAATGGCCCGCTCACCCCGTGCGGGGCGTAGACTCACCCCCGGGAAAGCGGCCATCGGCCCTCGCGAAAACGTTCCCTAATCAACCCCACCATCTTTACCCGCCTTACTCATGATATAACCTTCCGGCGCCGGACGGGCAAAACCACGGGGAAAGTCACCGGACGTAAAGCCGTGGGCCATGCAGCCTAGGCGCGGCTCGCCAGGCGGTGCCCATAACTTAGGGGAATAGGGCGGCCGGTCAACATCATATGTCCACTACAACCACCCACTGCCAATAGCCCAAATCATCAAACTGCCCCGAGCCCGTCGAACGTCCCCATCTCGGAGAGCCTTAAATAGACGGCCGCCTTCGTCATTGGTGAGGCCTGGCCGATCTTCGTTGGAAGCAACCTAGCACACCCGGAGCCGTTAGAACCTGCGTCCGAAGGCAAGTCCATCGCTTTGCGATGGTTGGCCAAAACGGCCCCGCCGGAAAATGCCGGTCCATCTGTATCGATGTTTGGCACGTGCGCTGGGCCTCCCAGGCAGAAGTGTCGGAGACTTTTTCGGACAACGCGGGAAATCTGGCCGCGGGTGTTCCTCGGAAACCAGCAATCCATCGGACCACCCGGAACGCCTCGAACCACACACATGATTCACAAGGCCGAAGTGTCACGCCTGAAACAAGTATCGCAAGCAACGCCGGGCACAGAATTGGGAAACCACGGGCCGAAATTTCGGGCACGCGGGGGGTCATTCCGGGTGACATAGGTCACGGGCCAGCGCCCTGCGGGCTCTAGGGGGCGATTTTCCGGCATCCACGCGCGAACACCGCCAATCGCCCTGCCCGATGCCACGATGACCAAATCGCCTCCGCGTAATTTCCAGTCCAAAGTGCGTCTATGCAAGGCCCCAAGCGCGACATCCGCCATCCAGGCCGGAATCTTGACGCCTGGTATCGACCTGCGATACGCTATTTGCGACGGTCAACCCAAATCAATGCCTTACTGGGAACCCGATCCCATGCCGGAACCTAAATTTATTGCCATCACCGTGGGCGGCAGTGTCGTCCAAAACAATCCCCCAAAAGCCTCCGTTCATCCGACCGAATTGGGTGAAACATCCACGCTCGACATCACCTGCCAGCATTCCCGGCATCGGGGTTCTGGGACACACTACGCCTTTCCGGCCTAACAGCCCAAGCCAACTGGCATCCGGACCTGCACGCCTGCCAATAAATCGATCTTTCCAATTCCTTCCCATTTTTGGGTGTATCCATCAGAACGTAGGCCGGAACCCGCGGTTCCGCCCATGCGTGTATCCCCTCGACGATCTTCCGGTATGGAAACTGCCTCGGGTCGAACACAGGAACAGCACCGAAGCCGCACCTCTTCCCGGGTCCGTGGGCGACCCAACATGGAAGGGCGTCGGCCTAACCCCGCGGTCTTTCCGATCGGGGCGCCGCTCAACTCATCATTACGACCCAAGTCAGCCGGCGAAACCTGGGCATGGGACCCGCGTGATGCCTCGGGGGCGCACCATCGCCTTTGCGGGTCAGTGGGCAGAATGGGCGGGCCTTAGAACCCGGGGGATAAGCAACCGGGCCGTCTGCGCCACGCGGGCCGGAATCGGACCCACGGAATGACAGGCGCCCCTTGCCCCACTCATTCGGGCCGCAGCCCTTCATCAACATGACGGGGGACCGACAATGGTTTGACCGGTCGATGGCTTCCGGAACCATTCGGGAAATCGGCGCGGATTCCACCCGTTCAATAGAACAAGGCACTTGGGACAGAACGATACGCCGGGAAGGTGTCTTTTGGGTGACTTGCCCAAGGTCCGCAATCTGCAATCGGGGTCACGGAGAATCGGTCTTCTAACTCAATCCGTCGGCCGGACCAGTGCCCTCGCCGGTGCCCCTGTGATATCGCATCATGACGCCACCCGCACTCGAAAGCCTGACATGGGCCGCCCGGATCTGTCCGCAACCGGCGCACGGAATGCCACTTTTCCGGTCCCATCCTCCATGCTTTCCCACTCTGAAAATTTGCCAATCAAGAGCAACCGCCTCCCTTTGACTGAATCCCAAACGAAAATTTCTACCGCCCGAAAACGTGCTTCAATCAAAATCATGTTTGGGGACCACGTGCGGAAGCGCTCATGTGCCGAATCCGTACCACGGCCCCGGCTCGGCAATTCCAGCTGGTTCAAGCCAGCATCCGACAGCCGCCGCAAGGTGCGCGGTTTCCCGCACCGGCTCGGGGGGACATGATCCGCGGACCTTCGACCTCCACAACATTCGCGTCGACCGGGCTCACTCCACTTAATCCTTTAGGCGCAAAAACCCTATCGGGCGGCCGCGACGGAAGGATTCTGCTCAATAACTACTTTCCGCGGCGGGCGGCAACAATACGGGTCGATCAAACTAACTGTCGCCTCTCAGAGAAAGCAAGCGGTTTCTCAATCCTCTCTCTCCGACACGATGATCTGGAAGAAGGCTGCCACAGGTCTGGTAAAATCGAGCGCGAGGCCCGCAGGATCAATCTCTGTCCCCCTTCCGGCCCGGGCTCGCCGGCAACCGCTTACATTTTCACGTGGGGGCTCGCTGGATCTTGACCCAGCACGGGGGCTGGTGGATATGCGCTCGTCGAATCATGCAATCTGGTTACGCAGGCGGACTAACGCGAAACAGTGGAACTCGTCAAGCGGGTCTGCTGGCGCGTCGCCGAAATCCGTGATCTTCCGGGGATTCTGGACGCCGGGGGCAAAGCACAATTACAGCAATATCTCAGGCCCACCCCGCTCATGGCGGGAAAGCGCGCATTGCGCAAGCCTGAGGAGTCGTGCGTGGGGTAATCTCGACAACCCCCGATCTCGCTGAGAACATCGCCAACGCGCGGCGCCACACACGCTCGCTGGCAACTCGGGGGTTCCGCATTTCCGCAACACCACCCGGATGCGCTATGGCCTCGAGCGGATGCCCGACGTCATACGACTGATACCGCACCCGGGTCTCGAACCGAAGCGACGCGGTGGGATTTTCCCATCTCGGGCCGTTTTCACAGACCTACAAACAAATATTGCAGCTCGGACAATGACCTTAGCAAAACGTCTCCAGCAATCCGGTTTCGGACTAAAACCAAACGGCCGCCGGTAAGGCGATCCGTTCAATTTCGCGCGTTCGGGGCCTGGATCATTGGCGGTCGCTGGCCCAACCTGGGTAATGGCTCTTGGCTCTGGGGAGAAACTCCATCCCAACACCGGCTTTCACGCCCCGGCCCATCCTTACTCACGGGAAGGCCACACTCGCCGCACTTCCGGTTCATTTTCGACATCCGGGACCAAAACGCCTGCATGCGTTTGCCTTTTGGGCGCCGTCCTGCTCGAACGGGTAGTTGTCAGCCGTAGATCGGTGTCGGCGGACTCGACCTGCTCTTCAATTGGTCGAACGGAATGACGGACAAACCGGGTCCGAAGATTTCTCACTCGCAAATGCCATGTCGTTGACACGTCCCAGTCGGGTAAATGTCGGACGACGTAAATAGCCCGCTTGAATGGGCTCAGGGCCGGCGGTAACCACCGCAACCAACTGCCCTTCATCGGGATCCCTACTGGATCAGCCTGAATTTTTTCGACTGTCGCCGGGGAACAACCACCGACGTGAGGCCCTCAGGCAGACCGACCTGGTCGATGCGCAACCGAATGCCTTTCCGAACCGTCTGATCATAACGACGCTCGCCAGCAAACGTGCGCTTTGCAAGGCTCCTGGCTGTTTTTGGAACAATGCGACGCCACTCGACAACCTTGGCATCTGTCCATCACAAAAGAACACATGGCTCCCTGCCGCGGTACTCCAGGCATACACCGCTAAGACACAGCACCTTGGGAGTATGCAACCTGGCTCTGCGCGGACTGAAGCTTCATGTGGTCGACGTCGCATGGTCACATCGTCCGGGGACCCAACGCCTCGCCATTACATAATCGAACACGCCTCAGGGGCTCCGCGCATGGACATCTCGTCGAAACGAATGGAGACAGCGCGGACTCAAGACGGCTGAGCACCATTGCACCTGCCAAGGCCCTGATAACCTTCACGTCACCTGTTCATCCTCCCATTCCACGCTATCAGGCCGCGACAACACCGGCGGACCTCATTAACGGTCTGGGCATGCACCAAGCGGCGAAAACTCGGATTCCTTCACTATGATTTTCGGGAGTCATCGACGTGACCCGGTAGCGCGGGGACATCACAAACCGCTGCCCATTCAACACCCTTCCCATTCTCGGCCGGCAACGGTAAATACACGGGGGAATTTCTACTAATCCAACGTTCCGACGTTCGCAACCAAGGACCAAGCCGCCCTACGCTGGCAACAGCCTTCGGGGTCTTCGGAACGACAATCAACCCACAGGCCTCTTCTTAAAGATCAATCACCCCACCCGGCCTTGGACTTGAGCTAAACCCATGCACCGGTGATTAAAACCGCGCTTCTCGACCACATCTTCATCCCCATGTTCTAACAACGCCCACATGGGGCACATTCAACAATCAAATCGTAGTGCGAAGACGGAGAACAAACCTCGATTTCACCTACAGCTTCAAGTATGAATCTGGATGATTCCTACCAAGCCCTTCCGGGCGAAAGCCGAACAACCACCCGCCCTGCGAAACAGTACGGGGTCTGACCATGCGCGGCCTGCTCGCCGATCGACCGCCTCTGCCGAGCCAGGCCATTCCGCGCCTCCGGGACACAAGCCCCTGTTTTTCCATGGCGAGAGGTGCAGACGGCATGCGAACGCAAGCATTTTACCGTACCAAGGTACAAAGGCACACCGCGTCATGACATCGCTCGCGAATTACAGGAGAACAGGGCCATAAATCCAATTTTGTATCTTATCACGTAAAATTGGCTCACCACGAATCCTCTAGGCCCGCGAAACCAGCACCATCCCGCACAACGACACTTCAGCCTCAACGGGCGGAAAAGGCTCCGGGAAATCGGGATAATGCGCATATCCTCAATCCTGAATCGGCCGTCCGCGGTCCTTCACCGCAGTACGCCTTCCACACATGCCGTTCAAAGCCCATCGCGGCCGCGCACCCACCTACCGGAGCGCCAGTATGGCCGAATCCGAGAGCCCAGTGTCGAGCCGGTCGGAATTCCAATTCATCTGCCCTCACATCAAAAACCCCGGGGCGTGATCAACGATAGCCGGACGGCAGAAGTGACGGGTGGCCCATTCCCCGCCACTACGCCTTCATGCGAAGCCGGAACATCACTGGGGGCCCTGGCAGAACTGGGACGGGCGGGGCCAGATTCCTTGCGGGGAACACCCGCGTGTGACATAACGCCTGTGTGCGAACCCTTACTGGCGAATGCCGGGATCTTGCCCCGGCCGAACAGATTCACAGGCCCCAAATGCAAACAACATCGGAGCCCGGAACGGCCGGAACGATCCTCAATCTTGCCCAGCAAACCAGCCGGGCGTCACACCGCGGGGGAACGACCGAGCGGCGAGGCCCTAAGCCTTCCGCTGACTAACGCCGCCTGCGGAATTCCGCCCTGGCCGGGCCCGCGCCCTTGGGTTGGGAAACCGGGCGCACCAAATCGCAGTCCATCCGAACAATCCCGGCAAAAGCCGAAATCAAAACCGGGTTTCGGAACCTCGCGCGCTGGGCTCCGCCACAATCGCCTCGACAACCCAAATTGGGCGGCTCCACCCCGGGGCTTGGGCCGGCAGGCCCCAACCGCAACACGCGTCACGGAAAGCAAGACATGTCAGAAGCAGGCGTGCGAAAATCATATAGACAGACTAACCCGATCAACATCAGAAAATGGCATGTTCCCGTACCAGACTGCAAACCAATCCCCTCTCAGATTCGGAGACCGATTAAAATTTAAAACGCGGGGGTCGGGGCGCGGAAGGCTGCGGGGGGCAGCGTGCCTCATCGGGAATAATCAAGTCACCCCGAACCGG
>Ga0163217_1055218_pt1 | contig 10220 bp, 5 predicted proteins | sample SynspAceP_FD_185933 | JGI IMG/M metagenome (GOLD analysis project Ga0163217, IMG submission 185933) | Saline lake microbial communities from Ace Lake in Antarctica - Synechococcus sp. Ace-P (PacBio error correction) | ecosystem: Environmental > Aquatic > Non-marine Saline and Alkaline > Saline ...
GTTTTTGGTCTATTGTCGCCCCGGCTTCAGATCATCCGCGCCTGACATCGCGTTCGGGCCAGTACGTTCGCCGAAAACGAACACCGCCTTCGAAAATTCCTCTCGAAGTCAGCCAGATTTCGCCGGGGCTCGCCTTGTGGTCTTCGCAACACAAGACTGCGCTCTCGAAACCTCACGTGATCTCCTATCCTCTACGCGAACTTCCACAGGTTTCAAAGTTAAACGTCTAAGCAGACGAGAGGTTGGTCGCACACGCGATTGTTTGTTTGTTGTGATGCGAGGCAGTAGTCTTTGGAAGATCTTAGTCCCTTAGGCTTCTCACGCTTCGGCGCTGGGGTACGCCGGCGTACAGTAACGAAGGCGCGCGGGATTGCACCCGGGGAATCGTGGCTGGCGCTGCGTTTAAGCGGTATTATTCTATTGTTGGGGAGGTCTGCTTGTCATGTCTTCGGGCGAGCCGGAAGACAATCAATTTCATTTCTTGAGTTTTCTGCGCTAAGATGTGAAAATCATCTGGGTTGCTGAATTTGCCCCCGCGCGCATGCCATTGACAAACAGACACGAAAAGGTGGTGCACTTAACACTATCATAGAGTCGTTTGTTTGTACTTTCCAAAAAGAGGTTGATTTGAAAAGAGGAGTCCCTGGAGAAGTTCGAATGAATATGTGAGCCAGTCGAAGCGGATGTCTTGCAGTTACGATCGCACAGGCCGGCACGCTCTTTTGGTTTTCCTCAAGCAGTCCGCTGTTTGGTGCGAACACGACCAAGATTGGGCCGAACCCCCGGATTTCACGGCGGGGGATTTCCAATCCCTCCGAAGGTCGCTCGGGCGCCAGATCGTTTATTGGAATCTATTTTATGGTCAGAATTTTCTAGGCTTAACCTCGGAGGCTCTGTGACCAACAACTTGCACGGTTGTGGCGAATTGGCTATTTGGATATTCACCGTAAATTTTTTATTGGCCCAATTGTGCTAATATCTAACGAAAGCAAGGTAATTTGTGAAACCTTGGGCGGGTAAAGCCAGCGGCATTTTCGATTTGCCGACGTACGTGGATTTGGATGGGTGCAAGTCGTGACAAAATGGTGCACTAACAGCAGCGATCGCGCGACTCTCAGATCGCGGTCACAAGTGTGCATGGATAAAAAATAAATTTAATCGATGAAAAAGATACACTGGACTTTTAAGGGCACTATTGGCTTCGACTGTCACGAGAGTTGGAGTGGCATCGGTTCTAGCGTTCGTGTTACTGTTTTGGATTTCGACATTGGCGTCTGTAGGTTGGGGCGATGGGGGCGGATCAACACTCTCCATAAGTGTTTTCGTGCTTATGACGCACGCACGGAGATCGGGGCCTAAGCGATCTACCAGATAGGCGAGCCGAGAGAGACGGACACGTTTCAGTTTAGATCGACTTGAATTCTGACTGGAAGAGCGGGGAAAACAGGAGGAGGTTCCGAGCTCAGTAGTTTCCAACTCGCAGCTGGGGTCGTACAGGCAGAAAACCCACCGCATAACCCTACCGATTGCTCGAAAATCCCAGCGGATTTTAGAACAAGCGGTTGCAGATTGAGCTAGGCCGAGAAAAATCTTGGTATTGGATTTTTGATCTTTGCAACCCGGCTGTACGCCCGGCCACATCCGCCTGCGATCACTCCAGCACCAATAATCCAGATTCAATCAGCCGCCTCCTGGCGATTAGCTGGCCAGCATGGCAATCCCCGAGGTACTCCCGATCGTGCGGAAACGACCAGCCCGGACTGGGGGGTGCGTGGAATAAACGGGCCAGGACAGACGGATTCCCTCGCACGTGAACTTGGGACAATGCACTAGTGGAATTTTTCTCAATTTGCTAATTCATGGCATTCTCGGAACGTGTTACTCGTTAACGGATCCGCTGGACATTTCCTTATGGGAGTACGTGGATGGCGAGCCTGGGCGGTGGGCGCACGGTTCTCGCCAAGCTGATATCAGGGTCATTTTCTACATTTTGGCTCAGTTGCCTGCCCTCGGCCTAAGGGTCTGAGGCTTGCACGCCTTCGCAATGGAAGCTGGCCCTGGCCAACGGCGGCTATGGTCGTCTTAGCGCCATATATGGGGGGATCCAACAGGCGGCATCGCGATGTAATTACTGCGGCCACAGTTCCGACGATGGGCTGGGCGGCCGGGTACATTGTGACTGAGGCTTGACGGTGGTCGGACCTCGGCGGAGAGGGAACCTATCGCACGTTGCGAAGGGTCCTCGTCCAATGGGAGCTTCTCTATTGGTCGCTGGGGGTCTAGAACGGATTTCGGGTTATTACGGGGCGGTCGCGGTTGCGCCTCTATTTTCGCTAAAGCAGCGCAGTATTCGGTGCGAGGGCCGCCGCTTGAACTGGTCGTTTGCGATGCAAGCCAGGTTGGTAATGCTGAGCGCCTCGAAACGGGCACTATCGGCATCCCTTGCGGTCCGTTTCTTCCCGCGACTTCCTTCGTTCACGTTGGCAAGGCGCGATTCCTTACGGACGGCGGATCTCGCATCCTTGGATCCAAACCCACCGGGCATACGGCAAGTGCGCATGACGCTGCGATCCCAGGGTTTTATTCACAACTCTCGATTGATAAGAACTATACGATCCAGTGCCTTTAATAAAGAGTTCTTCCTTTTTTGCGCGGATTTAGGTGGCACGCGGGTGGGCGGCGATCACTGTCTAACGGTGCAGAGAACAGCGACATATTTGGGATAATCTGGGATTCCATAGGATCTGGCAGGGTTTTTTCACACCCTAAAGCCATAGGGACACGCGAAACCTTCTTCTTCAACCTATTCTGTTGGGCCGAATGTCGGGCTTTTCGGGCCCTGGTCGCTCTGGTCTGGCTTCGCCGGCGGTTCCCTGGTAGGCCCCAGACCGGTTGCTACTAGAGAGGATTGCGGCCGGCAGTTAAGGAACGAAGCAGCTTGGCTTGCAAATGTGATCAGTTTTATCGGAGGAAAGGCGGTATGGCACTTTACAAGTCTTTCGCTGCGCTTTTAACAGGGATCCACCTGTCGAAGTTAGGCAGTGGCTACTCTTCATGATTTTTCGACGAGCATCAAGCACCTTGGCCACCAGGACCGGATTGGAGTCCTATAAAAACAAGCTGGGTGGATACCGCTAACTCACGCGCATCGCGAGCGCACATCTCCTAGCATGGGCTCGCCCGGAGGATGCCAAACGTGCTATGGGCGATCCCTAGGGCGGCGAGCCCCTGAAAAAGTATTTTTTAATCATGGGAATTAGGGGCGCCCAAAGCGAAACGGTCATCTCGCAGTTGGATGCCGGTTTCCGCCGAACCGAGGGTTCGTTGGAAGCACAGGAGAGTAACGCAGGGATGATTGGAGACACGGTCAAATCGTAAAAAAAGATCGCATACGCGGGGCGCCGTGTGCTACCTACGACCAACTTGAAAAACACCATGCGAAGCGCTTTGGAAGCGCGACTCGGAGCCCGTTGGGCTCTGGCAAAACGATTTTCTAGTGTGGTAAGTTCCGCTGAGCGGTGCTTGGGCTGAGATGTGTTTATTCTTGGTAGACATTTTTTTCCTATGCGCCGGAGCCCCCTCCGCCGTGGGACATCAACTCAGATTCAATGATCGCTGCGATTTTTTCTCATTTGCTGGAACCTCGTTTGGGTGCCCTGTCAAGCCCCCTCGCAGTGTCCCCCAAACCCCTGGGTTTTCCCCACTTGAAAAGCAGGGCTGGGCACCATTGCCGTCCCCGATGCTTCGCTCGGCTACGGGCAACAGATTCTTGCCTGGGGCAACGGGCAAGCGATGCATTTTGGAGCATTACAGTTCCATACCGACCAAGCCTCCATGCACTCGCCGCGATCGGCCTCAAAATGGATGCACGACGTCGGTCGTGAAAGAACGGCGGAACTCGGCATTATTGCAGGACTGAGTAAAATACTCAAAAACTTAGATTCTCCCTTTTCGATCGAACGCGCGACGGTCCTTCACGGCGTGGAAGAATGCAGTCAAAAGAGTACCGGGTTCATAAAGCGGTCGCCTTTCGGGGGATGGACTGTAAAACTTTCACTACAACTTCCGTCGGGCGGCATGCTCGGGTCGACCACTGGCTTCTGACGGAGAGGCGGACAAAAGCGTTACAGGTGCGAGTCGAGACCCGGGGATGCACGATAAAGGCCTAGGATCCTGGCTGCCTGTCTTACGCGAGCATAGCCAGGGATTCGCACTGGGTTGTCGTGTTGGCCCGCAGCTGATAAGTGCCTTGAGCACAGGACCCTCTCGAACGGCAACGACGGTCCGGTAAAGGTACTGTAGGATCGTGCCCTGCATTTGGCCAGGTAGTTTCAGCTGCTTACGCGTGATTTTACCCCGGAAACCTCAGCTATAGACGCAAATCAAAACCGTTACTCTGAGTTCCTCAATCGAGGATCCATTCGACGCGAGGAAGCTCTCTCTGGTATCGTTTTCGAGCCCATATTCAACCCCAAGAACAACGGGAGCGGAGATAGATCATAGGATTCGCTTCACTCGATTGGCTATTTGTCTTTGAGCTCAAGATCATGCCGGCCACACCCTTTGTCGAAGGTTGCTGGTTGAGGCATTCTTGTTAATACTATGAAAGCTGAAAGGTGTATCCGAAAACTAGCTCTGCTTCGCTGCCTGGCGGTTTGGTGATGAAGTCGGTGACGGGCAATTTTCCGTCGCAAACCGCGTGCCACCAACAACCTCTTATATTTAAAGAAGATCACTTGGCGTTCGCAAGCCCAACAACCGGAATCATCGACGTGATTTGGAGTTGTCTAACAATCGCGTGTACTGGAAGCGCTGGGACCTTTCTGAATGTGCCTCAGGCACATACACACAACTAAATACTACAGTCATGATAAAGTTTTGGCTAAAACCCTCCCCGAACTGGTGGCTACTAATACCACCGCTCGTTCACCTACTTTGAAAACAGAGGAACCGATTTCCCTCGAAAATTAAGTGATGGAAAAGGTCTCGGAATTATTGGGTCAAGTCCAGAGGTTCACCAGGCGATCACAACCCGGGAATTATACGTACTCGTCATCCTGCGAGGATGAACCTTTTAATAATCCAACTATCCCGTCAGGACCCCCGCGGGGAAATCAGAAACCTGCTCGAAGTGTGGTGCCGTTGGTTACGGCCGGTGCTTCGATGGTCCGTGGTGGGTTCGAGGTTGAGGAAATTAATTCTTGCGTAATCGCTCCTTCGTACGTTGATTATGCCCAAGGTTCGAGCTAATTTTTGAGTATCTGCGACTGAGACCACGACTCGTTTGTGTCATTGAGGTTGCGCAGTAATCTCAATACTCGTGGGGTGGACGTGGGGCACTCAAATGTGGTTATCTACGGTGGGCGGGGTTTTGGTGCCTTGCAATAATAAAGGATTGCCGAATTGGGTTTGTCTTGTCCGACGATCTGCGGGTAATAAGTGACTCGGGGCAGACACTGCTTTTGTCTCGGATAATCCTTTACACTAACCGACACGGCAGGCGCCTGCGATGTCGGCGCTGAAGCGGATCCATTGAGGACGCATGATTCTTGTGGGTTCCTTGGATCGCCGTCTGTGATAGCTCATTGCAAACGGCACCGCCAGCGCTACTACACATTATTTTTTCATTTACTTAACCTCACTCCACTCGATGCCGGTGCTGGAAAATCGTTCTGGCGCACGGGCGGGCGGGACCCTGATCGTGGGACGCAGGGCTCCGTTTTTTTGCGAATAATGGAGATATATATGGGGCGAAACTATTTTGGGCGTGTGGTCCCGCCGCAGTAAAAAGGAGGAAGCAATACATTAACTAGGCGCGGCGCGCTCTTTGCGGGTTTCTGCCGGCCGGGTCAAAACCTTGGCCTACACCATCGGAGGGGGGGTCATGGGCAAGTGTATCAAGGTACGTGGAACCGCACTTCTCTTCTACATAGTTAAGTTTTATGAGGGGCATAGAGAGGTTCGGGCATGTCATAATGAAGAAGCGTATATTTGCAGAGGTCAAACCTAGAAGGCTTGTTGCGAGCGCGACGTGCGTGGTTTGCCCTCTGCGTCGCGCGCAATGCGCAAGCCGCGCTTAAGGGTCATAACCTCAGAGCCTTTGAGCGGTAGGAGCCGTGCGTGATACTTGTTGTACACTAGTAGAGCGGTACACCTTGTCGCTAACACGCGATGACGTATTGAAGTAGGTAGAGTGCGTATTTGCGGTGGCGACAGGGTCCTTTCATATCGTTCGCGCGAAGGCAGGGGGCATCCTGTCAGATCCGACACTTACTATGCAAATCGTCGCTTCTCGGCGGTGATGTTGAATCCAGACTGAACTCTTTGAAACGCGGGTCCCGCCGTATCTGTGACGGTCATGGCTGCGGAGAAGGTACGTTACCCGCCTTGGGGCGATTAAATTGTACTATATCAGTAACTTGGGTGGCAACTCTCAACGGTCGTTGCTTTCCTTCCGGCGTCAAGGACGCGAGGCCGGATCGGTGTGGCCGGACACACGAGCAGATCATAGATAACATGACGACTGCGTCGTGGGAGGGCGATCAGTTGGGCTTAAAAGAGGAGGCGTCGAATCTCCTCAGAGATGTTGTGATCCCGGAGCTTGATAGATACCGGATAGGGGCGGTTACAGTCGGCGGGCCGAACCATCCAGGATACCTGCCCTTTTTTGGGAGATCGTACGCCAGCTTTGAACTGAAGAAATGCTGATGGCATCGTATGGGTCTTGCTACCGTGAACGTCGTGTAGTTGAGCCCGTTTCCATTATATGATCGTCTTAGATCGGCTTTTCTGCTCCTATCTTGGGGTCACACAGGTCGTCCCAGGTTTTGGCCGAGGTTTTTGTCCGATAGCCCTAAGAGATTCTTGCTCAACGATTGCACTAAGGCTATTTTCTGGGGGGCGTCGCTCTATCACGCTGGGCCAGGGCTTACCCGGCCGCTTACAGGCTAACCGGCGCGAGGCGCAGTGCGTGCTGGTTCTCGTGGCTGCGACGCGTTATCACACCTACAGGCCCGACTACATTCACCATTACACGGATTTGGCAGGGGATGCCCTAGTTCAGAGCCCTTTGTCGTTTTCCAGGCCAGGCACGTAAGCCGTGAAGACAGCCGCGGTTCTGGCGTCACGGCGTAGTGGTATGGGTCCCGAGTGAGCATATCGAAGCTCGAATTGGGAGATTGACGCCACACGCAGTCGCTGCCACACGTCAGTAAAAAAGCACGGCAGGATCGAGCACGGGCTGCCCGCGGTTCGAGTTCGCAAGAGAAATATGCTGAACGTCACTGAAAGTTGGCTTATCACAATCCACCACTCATGGGCAAAGACTTGACGCCGGGTTTTTTTCGCCAAGCTTGTAATCCGCCGAACAATGTCCCTGCACACTCCGCTAACGCATAATGCGAACGCCGCTACCTTGATATGCGGCGAATGGTGGAAACAGCCAATAATAACAAACAGACCCCCGTTCGTTTAAACGATGCTTAAGTCGCTTGGGATCCAAATTGTCCCGAGCGACTAATCTAACAACGGGCCGCATCTATTGATCCTTCTGCCACCACTTCTCTCGACCAACCGGTGCATACCTAATTAGAGTTATCTCATTACCCGCGGCAAAACTCGTCGAACACATTATTGGTGGCATCCATTCCCATCTGCGAGTATAGAGAGAAACATATAGTTGTTTCAATAGCGTTATCCGACCATCCCTGGCGCGGCGTGTCTTGCTGGGCGGGAACTTCAATGACTCTATACCTGAGTGTCATGAGCCTCAGTCTTAACTCAGCGTAGGAGTGTGGGGCTCAACCATCGTGGTTCGGTTCTTCTCAGTGGGATCGATCGGGATAGCCAAAAGGAGGGTGAATGGGGCTCGCACATGCTGGCTAAACTAGCACCTGAAGGGCCGTCCCGTCGTGACACCCGTCGAGAGATAAGATTGGAGATTTGATAAGAGGGCAGAGACATGCGCGGTCGGCTGTCTCACACGTGGTCGAGGACAAACCCGGGACTTATCATCGGCTTTTGTGTAGAAATAAAATTCCAGAGACTTTGCGTCGTACCGTCGGGTGACCGGGTTTTACAGGATACCAAGGGTCGCCTAGTAGCTCCCCCACAACCGAGCCCGTTGCGAACTTCATTTTTTCGTATCGGCGTTGGAAATTGGTGCAACGGAGGTTCTTCTATGTAGCGTTTGGTTTTTGCGTTAGTCGTGGCATTGGGTGACATCCACGCGATGTACCGTGCGCTCATTGAAGCGCTGTACTCGCCAAGCCGCCTGCAGTCACTCCGCTAAGCTCCGACTGCCCGGGCAAAAACTGCGATCGCCTATGGCTGACAATGTCCGAACCGAACTGGTCGACTACAATATTTCGGCCGGCCGTAAGATCTATGGGCACGAATAGAAATACGGAATTGGAAGCCGCCAGCAATAGATCAGAAACGCGAGCAATCGCCGCGCAGGAGCGACATTCAATTTCGAGAGGTTTCAGTGGCCCTCAGCGAGAGCATGCCGACGGACGCCTTTCCCAGCTAAGGCAGTCCAATTGGCAACCCCCTGGAGGGCACGAGCGCCTATCATGACCAATCGTCGGAAGGATTCGCGTTTCCGGCCGTGAGACTGCGTTCGATTGTAGATGGACTTTTGGGCTTAAGCCTTTAACGCGCCTCGTCAGAAGAGGCCGAAGTATTCTTGGCTGGTCTCGATGTCTGTTCGCGGCGCCAGGAAACCGAGCCCATTTGCGCAGGCAGGATTGCTCTGGAATGGATGTTCGCGTGTTCGAGCGATATGACGTTCGTCGGTAAGCTCTGTGGTTGTGCGCACTGGGGGACATCACACATCGGTTAAATAGCTAAAACGCGCACCCGCCGAACGCCCAAATCTATTTCACGGTTTTGTGGCTGTTTCATGCCCTAAGACAAATTCTCCAAGCGAGCCAACACGACTAACAGACTTGATCCATTACTTTCCTAATGACCGCCAACAGCACGTGTCACGCGGTGAGGCCCAATTTGTATGGCACTCGTTGTGCTACGTTTGTGGCGGCCTAAGCAACGGCACCACGACGGCGACTGACCCTAATCGCAGTCAGAAGGATAAACGTTACTGCCGGCATGACTTCAATTTTCAATGTAAGCGCGTCTCGGAACATGGCACTACAACTAATCCGGGATTGGTTCTCTTCAAGTATTTCTTCAATAACTGGTCGAACGCGGACTCTGGGCATCCGTACCTTTTCATGCCCGCACAAGTCATGCACACTAGACAGTCCATCGCAGGTCTAATATAGTACGCTGCGAGTTTGGACCCTCAGTTGCGTCTCTGGGACCACCGGGCTCGGGGCACTGAAAGGCGCTCTTAGTTTCATATTTCGAGTGTTAAAGCGGGACGTGGCGTCACGAAACTTGACGGGCGGCAGTGAGCTATTGATTTCCAACGTCATCGCGCGAGCAGCGCAAATGAGGCTCGTGCCGTTGTCAAGGACTGTCGATGGAGGGGATAGGGTTTCATGCTCGAATGACCGGTCGGCTGATGCTGCTCATGCAGCTGCAATCAAAGTCGAAATAGAAGCGTATCATCTGTTCTCCGCGTAAGGAGTTGCACTAGACGAGACAGAGCTGAGGCTAGCCAATCCGGTCACAGCGCGTAAGTGCGGCCGACTCGTCAACTTACGGTCGTATTGTGTATGGACGCGGGTTCGCGTCTCGGGCTCATGGGGCTCAATCGAGCTGACGGGCCGCTGGATCTGGGTGGCATATGTGTTCCCGGTGTCCGAAATTTCCGGCCCGGCCTCGACGCGGTTGTGTGGCGTGCGCCGTCGCCCGCCGGCAAAACGTGCAAGCGGAGAAACGGTTTCTCTGAGTTAACCGCTTGGGCCACGTTACCAAGGCATCCACGTGTAAATTGCGTACCGCGGCCGACCATGAAGGGCTCTAGACACTTTTCAAAACTCCACGGCGGTCACGGCGACCAACACCTCAAGCGTAGTGCATGAATTTGGGACGAGAACCCCATCGACGTGGCGAGTGCGGGATTCGAACAACTGAGTTCAATACACTCTTTTGAAAAGAAACAACACAACAACGGTTTCACACACGTCACAACGGGACAGACCACACCACTCGCCGGAATTTCCGAACGACACCACACAGTATCCAGCCGGCGTCAGCTCGAATCGCACCCACATAGAGAACGCAAACCCGCCGTCCCCCAAATCGGAACACGC
>Ga0163217_1064784_pt1 | contig 10220 bp, 10 predicted proteins | sample SynspAceP_FD_185933 | JGI IMG/M metagenome (GOLD analysis project Ga0163217, IMG submission 185933) | Saline lake microbial communities from Ace Lake in Antarctica - Synechococcus sp. Ace-P (PacBio error correction) | ecosystem: Environmental > Aquatic > Non-marine Saline and Alkaline > Saline ...
TAGAAGAAGGATAAAATCCGTAAAAAAATGGGGATTTTAAAAATTAAATTAAAAAAAAATTTTTTTAAAAAAAAAAAAAAAAAAAAAATTTGGGAAAAATTTTTGAAAAAAAAAAAAATTTATCTTTAGGCCCATAAAAAAAAACCAAATAAAGCCATTTTCCTAAGAAACAATTTTTCAAGGCAGTTAAATTTAAAAAGAATTTATCTAAGACCCCGAAGTCCCTATTTTCTCGTTTTTTAAAGAAAATTGGCAAAAATACAAAAACAAAAAAAAACCCACCTAAAAGCCAAAACCAGCCGGATAAATACCAAAGTTCCCAAACATTTTCCCAATCATTTAAAAAGCATAGCCCGTTATAATCTTACCAAGCTTATCCAAAAACCAATTCAAACATACAAAACTCCAAATCAGTTTGCTTAAGGTTAACATAACGACCTTGAGCAAAACTTTTTAATTTTCACCGCTTACGTCTGTATAAATGCCCTGAGACAAAGAAAAAAATCATAGCATATACCATGAAGGGCCCAATACCTAGTAAGCAACGAAAACAACCCAAACTTCAGCAATCTCCAAAATGCAAAAAAAGTAACGCACGACCCATGCGCCATGGCAACGAGAAATGGTTTTCTAAAACCGAATTTTGTGAAAATAGGGCAATAACAACATAAATACTATTTCAAGAACCTTGCCCCTATCGTCCATTTAACCCTGTCGGATTTTCCATTCCCATTCTACTAAAAAGGGAAAAATTTGCATTTTGATAATAGAATCGCCAACGGATACATATAAAAACTGACGAGAAAAGAAAATTGAAAAAATTTTCGTCTTAAAAAGAGCGTAAAGAATCTAGACCCAAAATTTTCCCTTGATATAAATTTCTGACTTTGCAGCTCTGCGGTGTCTTGTAAAAACAACAAACTGAACACTTCCCTAAAATAAAGATGCAATGGGTCATTAAAAAAGTATGCTTCAATAAACCTTTCAATATAGTGCCATGGTCCCAAATAAAAAACAATAGCTGATTGAAAGTCACGGCTGTATCCATCCAAACGTCCAAACAACCCTAACCATTGAAAACTCTTGGGCGGGTCTTCATGATAAACGATACTGAATTAACTAAAAGCCAGAGTAGGCCATATATAAAATCAATACCCGAAGACAAGATATAAACCCGCTAAATCGTGCTTTCGTACATGAAGTACATAAGTACAGACAAGCGCCCCAGTAACTTAAATATCCTAATATACGCTCAGCATAAAATATCTGTCACAATAATCCAATAACAAAGGAGCAATTATGCTCCCAAATGTGTGAAAAATGCCAATGCATTTCACCCATCTGTAGCTTTAAATTATTTTCCAAGAAAATGTACCCAAGGGTAACAAACCAGCGCCCCAGAGAAAAAACTAAAAACATATAAGCAAAGTGTACTCTGACTTTGTTTTTCATCTATCTTTATAATAATATAACCTAGCCCTAAAGCATTTAACCATAGCTTTAAAATCTACAGCTATTTGACCTCTATGATCGTGATTGATTTACGAATAATGAAACAGCATGTTCCTTTAAGTTATTGGTAAAAAAGTCCTACCCTCAGTAATTTCATTAAATCTATACGCTTTTCAAATCTTCAACATTGGTTAAAATCAAAAAGAGCTGCGCGTGATTCTCATAAATGTAATATCCAGCTCTCAATCTTAATATCATGTCTAGCCAAAACATCATCACTCAGTGCCTTTGTAATATTCGAGCAATCCAACATATGTTGCATTTAATATTGACTAAAAGTAAACTTTAGTTTTTTTGGTGACACCTCAGATAGCCTAACTATTCAATCGATAAGTTTTTTTATCATCCTGAAGAAAATTGTAATCAAAAATTTCATTGAAAAAAGGCCTTCGAATATTCGATTCTGTCTAGTTATTCTATTTCTTTGCTGCTTTTAAATAAAAGATCTCTGGTAGCAAATTATTCAGCTTCTCCGTCGCTTATTTCAGAACTCTCTTCGAAATCACTAACACGCGAGAGAAACCCGGTGATCCAGCTTCCTAAACAATCTTTAGCAGTTGTACGATAATCTATACCAGTGTCATATCCCATCAAACATCGAAAGATTAGATTTTGCGAGCTTAACCAAGGCCTTAAAATGCGATATTGGCATTAATTCTTTAACACCGTTTTGTATTGTATCATACTCCTTTAAACAATCCCAACCTATCTGGTTGCGTCTATACAAAGAATTGCCAAAAAATCATGCAGATCTTTCCGCAGTTTATCCTAGATTACGGTTCATTACTTCCTGGCATGAAGTTCACACCGGATAGAAGAAAGCCGCCCCATGGTTCTCTACCAAGTATATAAATTTTGGTTTCGATAAGTAGCTAATCTTAGTCAAATCCGTCGACAGAATTCTTAATTCCACTTCTGCACAATTACACCCGATAGTTAACTCTAATGCAGGCACCCCAATCTAGCAGCCTGCCTGCATCAACCCATTCTTATGTTTCTCGACCGTTTCATTTCTTCGCTTCACATTAAACGGGCTAAATTACTGACCATCGATCAGATCAAACATTCTTCATACGTAACCTTTTTCGCCTGACTCATTGAATTTAGCAACAAAAGTTGCGCAATGCCTCTTCAGAATAAGTTTGCATCGTGCAATTGTCAGGGATTAACAACTGACTTAACATATTCAAGTTCTGCCGGTAACACATCACCAATTTTTTGCTTAGTCGTCGGGGCAAAAGAAATGATCCACACCATCTTTCAATTAATCATTTTAGCATGGACCATGTGCCAATGATAACCCAAAAAAGTTGGCTCTGAGTTACGATCATGCTTACAATGATTTCAAATCTTCCTACTTTTCTTTTTTTGTTTCCTTACAAGCGTAAGTCCTAGTAACGAATTATACCAGACAGCGCGGAAGCAATCGTAATAAAACTTTTTCTATTTCATGATTTGGATAGTTTATTGTTGTTTTGTGAAATTATAACCTAACAGTGAACGTAAAATTAATAATGATACAAGTTCGAGAGCTAACTGGATTCAATTTTAGCGAATTTTCGCTAAGAAAATGTGACATTAACATGTATAAAATAATTTTATATTTAATAAATTTAGAGAATAAACACTTTATGAGCAAAATTTTTATTATAACAATGAAACAAAAAGAATCCTAGACGCCATCTGTGTAGAACGGGAAATAGTGGTGGTGGGCTGCTAAAGTAATAATGTGGCAGGTCTCTAAAGACATTAGTTTAGAACTGGGTGCGTATGGTAAAAATGCAGATAGATGAATTGAGTAACTGCAACAAAGACCCAATGGGATTTTCCAAAATGTGGTGATCAACCTAAAGAAATAATTGAGCAACAACCTAAGCAAAATATGAACTGGATAACTCAATCAGCAAGTCACATTGGTTTGTAAAGATAAAGAACATCTCATACAACGAAACCAAACGATTGATGGATGCGTGTTATCATTGGAGGTCGTTCTTTACAATGGTGCGCAAAGTTACCGTTGGAGTGATAGATATTTTTTTTTTTTTTTTTTTTTTTTTTTTTTTTTTTTTTTTTTGTTTTTTTTTTTTAATGCCAATAAAAAGGAAAGGTATGTCAATTGACTGGCCTGTTAAGATATAAAGATATAGCACCTTGGTATTGCTAAAAGTAGAGACTACATAGGAGTTAGTGGAGAGGCATTGAACCCAAACCACAGTTGCTGATAGTGATTTTACCTATGAGAAACTTAACTGTGTAGAGTCAAACAATTTTTTAGGGAAAAAGTAGAAGAAAATTTTTGATGGTCCCCGCGTTGTAAACGGCAGGTCGTACAGCTCCACTTAACTGGCACAAAAACAGTTGACGGGCAAAGAAGTAAATGTCAATTTGAAAACAGATGTATAAGAAGGGTGTCCTTATTGGCGCTTATTCCAGCAGGTCCTTTCTTCCTACGCACCAGCAGCAGAAGCGACTGGCGGAACATACACTAAGACCTGATTCAATGTACACAAAAATATATGTAGATCCCGAACTAAAAACAACTGGTGTAAAATGTTATTGAAGCAAAACCAAAAAAGAAACTTATTGAATTAAGCCAAAGATAATTGTTCTTTTGTGCATAGCGCAATCGCTTTCTACCGATCAATTTTTAAATGCAAATCAAAAAACTGATACGCTTCCCGAAACGTGAGATGAGGGTAATGAAATCAGACCAATATCGCAGCAGGACCCGTATACATGGATCACTATTTTAGGGTTGGTCGCAAGTGGAAAATTGATGGTGTTGAGAAGAGATAATTATTATAAAGGTCGTAAACAAGTGGAATCTACAGAATTCCAAGATTAAAACTTGGAGAACATCTGAACCGATCTGAATAACAAAAGAGTTTTTGGCTACCAAGGGCTGTGCCGGTCTAGAGGTAATTGGGAGACAACGAGCCGGAAGTTGGCCTATGGTAAAAGATTTAAAAGATGCGGGCGTATTTAAAACTGGTGGATGCAATGTCCGGTAAAATGCACCGGTTTTGCGAATTCGCCTTTGAGAGAAACAGAGTTTAACGTCTTAAAAGATTAATGATGAAATATAAGATGAAATGGGACTAACACCATAGACGGGTTTACTATTTGATGCCGATATTCAAGAGAAAACGAATGGAAAATGCTGCTGAAGACCATGAAAGGACAATGCCTGCAGTCCGAACATATGTTGACAAAAGCAGGCTAAAAAACCATAGGTAACTAGTCACTTATCAATAATCAGGTGCTCTTTGATGGAATTCAGAACATGGGAACGGCAGCAACCGTATGTGTAGAGGAATAGAAAAACTCTGTAATGTAAGCAACACCAATTACATGTGGTATCGAAAATGTTTAGTAACAGATGTTCTTTCATGACCTCCGCAAGATTGTGTAAACCCACATTACGTATCATGGCCTTTACGGCCCAGAGTTGCAAAACCACGCAGTTTGAAGACTTGAAAAAGGAAATATATAATTGGATAGAAGACGGTGGTATGAAAAAATAATGGGGCTGTCACTTGGATATATGGGCCACCCCAACACTATTAGGAATGAATCAAAGTTGTAAAGTGAACCTTAATTACTCTGGACACCCGAATTCTTAACACAGTACGGAAAAAAGTTATTGAACCAAATTAGTAGAATCATTATACCTAATAACTGATACCCTAATCGGCTTTCGGAGGTTAATGCAAAGATTTATTGATAAATTCGCATGATGTAATGAGAAAGAACAACAAGATTTTTCACATAAATGTCAATGGAAAATTTTTAGATAACAGCTTTAGCTGATCTGGCAAAGAAAAAGCGCAGATTTACCGCTGAAGGATGGAGCCAGTCTTAGCTAGTTCCTTAAAAATATTGCTAAGGATGACCCCAAATAAAAATGAAATGAGCTATAACCAGGTAGTGTATAGTCCGAACATTGTGAAGGGTAAACACTCCGCATGAGAGTGACGAACGACAAGGTGCTTTTGGCAATAATTTACGTGGTCTAAACGATTGGGGTACCAGGTCATCTGAATATGTAGGCTGAAAAAGTAGCTTAGTTTACCAGTACTGGCCGAGGTATATTGCCATGTGGTGATAGTTCCAAGAGCTAACAGGGTGAAAGGGCCCTGGTCTTTTATGAAGTCCAATAATTTTATATCTAATAAAAGCCAAGGTGTTACCCTGATAGTTGTATGACTCTGGCTATTTTAAATCACCACATGAAAAAAGAAGAAGGACTTATATTGCAAAAAAGGCCGGCCCTAAGTCTGAGCGTTGTCATTAACGGCGGCACCCTAACTTACGCTAAGCCAATTTACTAGTGCTGGGAAGCTCATCAAATTTAATTGAAATAACCACCACATTTAGTATGTTCAAAACATCTCGCCGGTGATGATGCCCAATTGATCAGGCTAAATTTTATGCAATCAAGGCTTACTGCATTTGAAATAATGGAATGATTGAGCCGCGATAAAGCCGTACAAGAAAAGATGGGTGACAGCTTTGGCCAAACTAGGCATGACGATGGGTTCTTTGTTTGTAGATAAAGGGTGGAACCTGGCAAAAACACTTGGCATAGCTGGCAACAAGAACATCTGGGATAATTTTTTAAAGATGGATGTCACGTAGAGAAAGCTGTGGAAACACCGCAAAAACGGTAAATGCGAAAATGTGATGACCGTGTACCTGGTGGAATGAAAGAAAATTTACACTATTGGGCATTCAAAATGCAATGTAGATAGAAGCATTACGTCGAGATGCAGAGATCTTGAACCAGCAGCGGATGAGCCATGGTATTGAAACCATTGTCAGCATTCTCCTGATCTTCGATTTGCAGACCTCTGAACAAAACGTATTTTGAATTTGTAAAGGTGTAAGATAGCCATCGTGGTAAGAATATTGTTATCGATACTATCATATGCAAAAGAATGAAGGGCATCCTAAATTAACAACTAAATGAACTTACTTGGAATGAAATAGCCTATATCCAGAATTGGAGACAACCCTGGAAAAGAAACAAACGCTACAACAAGGTGAATAATACCGCAACGTTTTAAATGGATCTGAAAAAGGTTTCGATGGCGGTTCCTGGAATGCGAACATGGTAACTCTAAGCTGGCGAACTGGCGAACAAGCAGTATAGATGCTTATAAGCAAGAGAATAACTTTTTTATAACATCCTAGAATTTAAAACGTCTCTCAAAGTAATTTAAAGACAAGGAAAAAAAATGCATTCTCGAAAAAATTAATATTTCGATTGAATGCATTATACCAACGTAAGAACAACCCTATCTTATTCGTTATTTTGTTGTCCCATACTAAAACACATTACTCGTCTACGGCAGCCGATTATTGTTGGCCTCCAAAATTATCTTATTATATCAAAGAACATAAAAACCGACTTCTTTCGATTAATCTTATTAAAACTAATCACAAATGGATAAAATTTTAAAAATCAATTTACGAATTGGTATTGAGGCAGTCTATCAATGACCACGATACAAAATTCCGGTAATCCAAAAGAAGAATTATTCGTATATAACGTATACCTAATACTTAAGCTAATGGAAAAGTACGTGACAATTTGAATATCACGCAGCTGCTTACTAGTTACAACTGCGTTGAAGCCCTATATCAAAGAATGATAAATAAGAACCCCTGACTTAACTCGCTTTAGCCGTAAATAAAAGAGACCCCCTTAAATAAGGGGTCTATTTTATTATGTACTGCCGTTCAAACTAAGAACCGACACCTTAAAACATCAATCATCTGCTTGACCTTCCTGCCGCTTGCAATCATTTCTTCATCTCTGTGGAGACATTGCTTAATACTAACTCAGCTGTGCGTAACCTTAGAACAGCCCTCCAACACTCCTATCCGCTTCATTAACAAGCAATGTCACAACTCTGCCTCTACAGCCTCAGCTACTGGAGCTTCCTTCTTCTAGAAATTATCTAAAGTGAATTAATTGCATCCTACCGCCGCTTAGTGCGTAGGTAATACATACGCCGTTTTTAAGCGCACTTTTTCCACAATAATAAGTGTCATAAGAAGTCAATTCGAATAAGTTTTGCGTTCTTCATGAATAAATAAAGATTGCACTTTGATTCAATAAATATCGCTCTAATGTCTAAGACAGTCTACTATTGATATCCTTCATACTTAACTCCCAAACCGTCCTTAATATAGTCCTTCATAGTCTTTTGGTACGTCCTATATGTTAAAAATGAAGCCATCGCGGCGCATAATCTTGCTTCATGTCTCTCCATCCTACCATTCCCAATCAACAAATCCTCTAAAAGGTGCTGTTAAACCACTATGAATTCACCTGAAAGTACAACGCCTTGTAAAATATTTGAAGTGTAAGGTTCAAAGCATTCATTGTTACCCAATTGAAGAAGTAGAAGCGTGTAGCATAGAGCAACTAAAATGAATTACGCACAGACAAGAGTCACCCGTTTCACAACCTTCTTCTTAGTTTTTCTTCCCCAGTCCATCTTCCAGATAAATTCACATCTTTAATTCCCCACATGTTGTGCTTTGAAAGTTCTTCCTTAGACGTTGTGACCTTCAAGAATAGAAGAAAAGGACCTTCTTCTTTTGGCCACATTTCTCACGATTGTGTCACTTTGTGCGGGGGCAAAAATACAAGGTTCAAAATTCTTGGTTCAACTTCTAGCCTCGTCATCACTTGTAAATGGTAAACGGTAGCATTATAAAAGCATCAGCCAAACGCGTTGAACACCAAGACCAATTGGCCTAGAGCGCATATCGAATTTCTGCTCATTAACTGGGTATGAGTTTTCTTCTATCAATTACTTATTCAAGTTTTTAGTTACACGTTTGTAACTTAAACAATTCTTTGGTCCGAAATTCCCGTTCTTAATAAAACATTGGCACGCTTATGAGCCAAATTTACATACGCAACCTCATCTGCGAGGTTTACTCCATATCTCGACATAAGTTAGAAAGAACGTAAATAGTACCTAGTTTTTTTTGATGCTCTACAGGTATGGCCGCATCTGTAATACAACATAGATTCGGCCGTACCAAGTCCTCAATCTGTGATTCTAAGACTTTTCTCCCACAATTCACGTAGCTGTACACTTTCTTACGCCCTTTACCTCTTTTCCTCGTATTTAAAGAAATAAAGTTTTTCGAAACCTTCACTATGCCTATATACAAAGCTGACATTCGTTAGACACATTAATGCCAATCTTCATTGGCTTCAACCCTCTCATAAAGCAAATCAGAAAAACTCCAAATTGCATGAATAAATCCTCTAGCACCGCATTCTTCTTACCATGATCTTTTTCAGGTCAAGAAACTCATAAATATCAAGCATGCCATGGCTTCCATAAGGATAGCAAACGTCCTACGCTTCCGCCCCTTGGATCTACGTAACGAGCGGTATCCCATTAAACAACCTGTAACATTGCACAAACCAATTAAGATGACCGTTTTGTACCAGCAATAATAAGAACCTGTAGCCCTAAACACATATGAAACAGATAAGACCAAACCCCAGCAGATGTGAATCTTGGCAGTTTGCTTCAATGTAGTCGTAATATACCATCAATACTATCATCTTTCAATAGCCAAAAGAAACAATGATGACATTGAGGTTGTGGTGTATCTCCGAATTTAAACAAATGTAGGTGTGCATGAGTGAAGTATTCCTAGACATCACTCTATACGTTGCTATGCAAGAAATCCAAATCATTTTAAATGGATACCAACGATACACGCATTAACATATGTTGTGACGCTCTGCAATTACCGTTAAACCTTAATAAGCTATGACGTTCTAAATGGTTTTTAAAAACGAAGTAGTCGTACCAAATCTCGTAAAAGATAATGTGAAATCCACAAAGTCTGCATTATCCCAATAACCTTGTGCACCTCGTCTGATAATAAATGGCGCCTACCTGTTCTTGTATAACGTAAATAGTAAAAGATCTACCATTGTTTCAGAAAACGACTTCTTTGTATTCCTAATGTAAATTAGAAACAGAAATAACGGACACCAATTTGCGTATCTGGTGAGATAGTCGCATTGTTGCGCAGCGCGATTTCTGCCGCAAGATATCCCAATCTGAGGCGTAAACCCCATCATAAAGACCTTCGATAAACACGCATAGCCCACCTTCAAAGGATCTACAAGTCCATTAGACCGTAACATAATTTCTACCGAGCCGTGATCTTGTCAAACATGATAACTCTTCTCCGTCTCTTTTAATACATTACAGTGGCTACGGTTTATTTAAAAGGTATTTACTATTGTCATCAAAGCCCACAATTTTAGCTAGTTAAAGGTAAACGAACTAAAAGTGTAGCGAAAATAAAAGTTGTATTCCTACTAGATCAAAAATCTTACCCATTGTACTGGCCATATTTCAGACTTTAATAAATTAGAAATCTGCGTCGAGCGATTCTGTGCTCCTCATCATATTCATTACGCCTGGCCTTCTGAATTCAGCACTGCCTTTCCAAAGAAGTTTGTTTTTCCTTGCAACAACGAAATCTTATCCCATAGAAACGTCCGAATGGGTTTGTCCGTATTATAAACCCCTATCTATCACACCTCACAGTCACAAAGAAGTCTATCAGTAACAAACTCTAGTACTGTGCATCGAATCTTAGAAATCATTCCAATTAAACTTGCTGGTACGATCTGTAATAAATTCACGTTCATGTCG
>Ga0163217_1069777_pt1 | contig 10220 bp, 10 predicted proteins | sample SynspAceP_FD_185933 | JGI IMG/M metagenome (GOLD analysis project Ga0163217, IMG submission 185933) | Saline lake microbial communities from Ace Lake in Antarctica - Synechococcus sp. Ace-P (PacBio error correction) | ecosystem: Environmental > Aquatic > Non-marine Saline and Alkaline > Saline ...
AGCTTTCAAGACTCGTTGTTATAACCTCTTGCTGGGTCCGTCCATGCGCGTAGCGTGGTTCCCCCCAGCTTTTTTGGGCGCATGCACTTTCTCACGCGTTTTTACCGGCCGCCATGTGTCCTGTACTTCCAGTCCGTCAACATGCTCCCCGTTACAGGCGCGCCAGCACTCTTTGCCTCGCTAGTTCTCCCCTCCCGCGCCAGTGAAAGCACTCTGCAGTACGCATGCCACCGCCTTTGCTTCAAGCAAACTCTTATAACCGGCGCTCTCACTCCCCCCTGCGCAGCCGCCTTTTCTTCACTTTTCACCCGTTCAACCCGCCCTGTCAGGGAAGCATCTTGGCTCTCCTGGGTTCCCTAAATTATGCCGATTTTATCTCTGGGCGCCGCTCTCGCTTGACCTGCCATTAGCAGTCGCCCCGGACAACCAGGCCGAATTACTCATACCACTCTTCTGCCGAACAACCAGAAGGCTTCCTTCTGGTTTAGTTAAACTTATAACTGGTCCTCTGCACAGCGCTTGGTGAATCTTCTCGCATCCCACCGGTTCTTGGCATCCTCCATTGGGAATTGTCCCAATCATTTTTCTCAGCCACTTAAGGTGGTGAATTCTCGCCCTGTTTGATAATAAATTTAATTTTAAAAAATTCCAGGGGGGCAAAATTTTGCCCCTTTTTTCTTAATAAAATCTCATCTGAAGCAGGATTATTACCAATTGGTGATGAAATTTTAATAGGGCAGAACCAATGATAAGCACTTCCCTGCATATATGGGGAAAGCTTTGAATTTTTAATTGGTGTTTCGGTAATAGAATTACTCAATTAGCGATACAAAGAAGAGTTTTAAGGCATTGAAGAGGCTCATACCCGTGTGATTTGTAATTACTACAAGGAGGTTTAAGTGTTTCCTACTCGTATTTACGAATAACCAAAGGTACTTTAGCCTGAATCTAAGCCGAGTTAGTACCTATCTGAAAATAAGAGCTTTATTCAAAGAAGACCATTTTGAAAAAGAGGTTTACCGATTTTGGGAGGTTAATTTATTCAAGCTGACTTACCAAAGATTGTCATATCATTCCTAATAATAGGAACCCGCTAGTGGTATGTGGTTTGAAAACGTAAATGGAAAGATAGTTGTTATTCCTGACCGGAGTGCTAGAAATGGAGTTTTATGACAAATGGCGTTATTGAGATTAAATCAAGAACATTCACTCTCCAAATGTAATTCATATAGAAAGTATGACTTCAGGAGCTGGTGAATCTATTTTTAGCTCGATACGGATTAAGATTGGGAGATACCTAGATGCAGAAAGATCGCATATCGGATTTGCAACGTAGTGTGAGTTGTGAAATTTCATTAAGTATTCATTCAGATATGATAAAGCGAGTGCAGCAGGGAAAAGAATAGAACGCGTAAAATAATGGGAATTATTGCAACGTAATCCTGAGTATGTTTAATGGTAATGAGACGAACTTTTGAGGCAGCAATTGGGGAAGTTTTATTAAGAAATGGCTGAGGCTAATTTGGGAACTGCAGAAAGTGCACGGTGGTTTAATTTGTCCTCTCATTATGATATACGAGGTCGCTTCCTTGGGAGTTCTATATATTAATTCAGGTAGTTTTGATTACTTATACCACTGAACTTAAATCAAAGAAGTATCGTTAAACTTTGATCTATCTTATAAGGCACGAGATGCAAGTTAGTACAAGGTAGTTAGATACAAATTTGTGAAAGGGGCTTAAAAACAGGTTGAACGTAAGATTATGCGTTGGAACTTCTGAGTCGCTGGTCACTGCGGGGTTGTTTCAGGGGGAAAGACGAGAAAGCAGTAGACTGTTTTTGGATTGCTTTGGCTACCGCAGATTGGTAAGAGTTTGTTTTCAAAATTGTTAAAAGCATGAGAGAAGAAGGGATCAAATATTGCATTGCGTGTCTGCGCTATAAGGGGGTTTAAATTTTTGCGATTGGAATTAACTAGAAATTAATATTAGGTTGACGTTGAAATAGGAGCAGAGGCTCAGATTTTTCATTATACGCATCAAAAGATTAGTTTGATTTCATCAATTGTCTGACTTTAAAGGCGAATGGGGTGGTTCTTTATTTTTACACCCAAATAAGACGATAACACTAGTTTTGAAACAAGCCTGTGCTATAGAGATCAATTATGTAAGATTTTAGATAAGACGAAGGGCAGTTGTAATTTGCCACAATGTTCAGACGATCGAATTAGTCACAATATTTGTGGAGAACAAACTTGCCTTTGTCCTATTGAAGGTAGAGATGAAGATGAAAGGTGGTGAGGAAAGAGTATGGAGCCAATATAGTTTGGCCTATTCATCGCGCATTACATTCTGTGTTATCTAAGGATAATAGAATGGTTTTTAAGCTCTCTATTTGGTGATGAAAGAGCATGTAACAGATTCTTTAAGCGTTGATTCGTAGTTCGGAATAAAATCTCTAAGGAGTTTAATTAGCCCTCTTTGAAATCGCTTGAATATAAAAGCAGCCAAATGTTCTTTGAGGTCGGTTATTTTGCATCTAGAATATTTTCGTAACATTTGCAGGTGGAGTAGCAAACAATCCTCAATTGTTTGTTTGAACGGAACAGCCTCTAAACTCATGAATTTCCTCAATAATACTTAAAAGTTTCTATCTCTATGCTATCATTTTAGTTGATAGTAGTATATTTTTCAATTGGATAGTAAAACCGAAAGGAAATATAACAGATTTACCATCATCCCGCTTAATCGCAAATGCTGCATTTTATCGGTTCAAACTAAGTTGCTTCGCCACAACCCTCGTTTTCCTTTTGGTAAGCTTTTATCCATAAAGTATGACGGTTAGGAATGATCCGTCGCAAAAAATTCGGCAGTAATATCATCATCTTCATTCTTCGGGTATATTCATCATATTATCAAAAAATGTCAATCTAATCAATTGGAGGTAAAGGATTTAATGGTAAGTGTCCAGTGAAAAACTCGTTACTAATCGTACAGTTTAGGGTATAAGGGTACTCCAATGCTGCTATTTTTTCTCCAGCAAAGAGGGTGTCCAATGTATACCCGTTAGATATTTTCCGTTAAATTATAAGCAATGAAGCCATCGCTTCGCGCTACGAGGTACGTAGCGCTAATGATGGTGACTAAGCTGTTATCAAGAGTAGAAGGGAGCGTAGATAGATTGTAGTCTATAAGGCTTGTTGTTTGGCTTTTCATTAGTTAAGGCATCGGCAACATATATGTTTTCTCTTCTTAGTAAAGGTTCATGTTACAACATCTCACTATAGAGACAAGTGAAGAACACTTAGAATCAAAAGGAATATTAATTCTTGTTTCAATAGCTTAAAAATTAAAGTTTGTAGGAAATAGAGGAACCATGTGCAATTAGAGAATTGAACCGCTTCTGTATTGGCCTGGATAGTCTTTGCTTTGTTGGAAATAAAAATAAATGGAATTTTTTCTAGCGTACATGTTACATGGGAAAATACTACTCAGATCCACTTTTTTGTGCTTATCCGGGTTTAAATTAGGGTTGCTTGAAAATATCCAATCGCTGATAGCCGGATTCGAAATTGTTTCTACTTTTTCAGAATGTGAGGGAATCAACGCACCTATTGATTTTAATCTTCTGTACCTTCATATCGACTAGTGGAATGTGTGTTTTGGGCGTTCCTGTGAATGACAATACAAAGTTTTTGCAGAAAAGATACATTTCTTCGACATCATGCTTCCTACTACATTTAGATGTGGGATTTGTGTCAAGTATATGTGGGACGTACATTCATTGGGTTGTTTAATACCGTTCTACTTTCTTTCAACTCTGGAAAGGAGTCTAGCTTGAAAATCCTTAATTTCCTTTTACTTTTTTTCAAATATAAATTCTAAACATAGGCTCTACATCTCCACTTAATAAATCTGCATCTAGGTTTTGGTTAAAAAATATATTTGCCTTGTCTATAATTATTTGAATTTTGAAAGTCTTTTGTAGAAGATTCTGCTGAAGTTTTCATAGTGTATTTCTTGTTTCATAAAATAGCCTAAACGGCCCATTGTACACTTCACCATTGTGGCTTTGGGTTATTGTTTGTCGGAAATGTAAAAGGGAGTTGAAGCACAGTATTTAGAAAACTTAAGTTGAAGTATATGTGCCCATTCTGTATTGTTAGTCCTTTAACAGAACTCACTCTCAATCGAATAGTTGATAGAAAAACGGAGGCTCAGGATTAATGTATGAGGCGTTACTTCATTATCGGTCGGTAGGTATTGTCTATCCGTGTTCTAATTCTTTGCGCGACTTCACCGATGTAGTATCTCGATCACTACCCTTGTTACGCCTCATCTTTACTAGTTGAGCAAAAATTGGAAAGTGAATCCCCGTATTGGAAGGTATCTCTTGGAACCACCTTTTGTTCTTTTGAAGAAACAGCGCTGTCTCAATGGCATATTTTTTCAGGTAGCGTAATCGAACTTCCATCACCACACAGTATAAACAGAAGCATCAGCCGGTTTGCAACGGTAATAATAGCTTGCCTCAGAACTTCAAGGTGTTTATTATTTTAAATACGTTTTGAGTCCGGCTTTGCAACTGTAATTGATAATTCTTATGAGTTCACATGAAGTATCCAATGGTTCTTCTAGAATATTTACTCCTAGTTTATAATGTAAATTGCTGTAATAGGCTATAAGTTTAGAAAAGTTTCTTCATTGAAAATGTGATTCCACCCAGCAGGTAGAAGTGGATTTACCACAGTCAAAAAAGAATCGCATTCCAAAGACATCCTCAAAAAAATCCGGAGAGATACAGTTCTGTTTCTTATCGTTAATTTGGTAATTAACCTTTGGGTCAAATCATTAAAAATAGAACTATTAGGCTGTCTTTTTTAATGCAATTATTTAAAAAAATGGTTTTGCTAGTATGATAGCATAAGGGAACGACGGCACTGCAATTAGAAGAATGCTTTGGTCATTCTTATAGGAACTTGTAAAGCCATCGGCTAAAAAATGTAATCCAACCTCCTGAGCTTCAAATTCTTTGAGTTTCTTCATTCATTCTAAATCGCATATGGAAGAAGTGCACCATATTCAGAGCGAATCCCACTTTATAAGAGTAACATTTTTTAATCCGCATAGGATTATACAGAAAAAATCACAATAGTGAGACGAGTTAAAACACTGTGTGCTGTCATCTAAAGAACCCAAGTTTTGGTGTACCGTCACACCACGAACTCTTATAATCCTGTGCGTCATCTCAGCAACGGGTACTAAAACCTGCAGCAATTGAACACTTTTGATCACTCAAGGGTTATCCTAGTAGTGCTAACTGGATCTTTTGATTTGTTTTTTGAATCATTTTTTGCGACGCTCATTTCCACTTTGGTCACTTGGATCACTTCTTTCCCTGTTTACTTTACTTCGCGCTACTTCTTTGCTCGTTTCAGCTAACTCTATGTTATACTGAGGGTTAGTAAGAGAAGTCAATCGTCTTGACTTGATCTTCAAAACTATAAAGGAATATGATTTCCGGTGTGGTCCCTTTTGGGTAAAAGCAGGAATAAAATACGTAAACTCATTAGCAGTGGTTTATTGAAAGAGATTTAGAGTTACAGAGCCCATCAGCTCTTCACCTTGCTGCAGATTTTATGGTTTCACTGATCGTGATTTTTTCTTGGCAAGGTGTTGAGGGATGTAAGAAAAGAAAGGTAATTGAAAGGTATTTCATTGTTTTCATTTTTGAAAGGCAAATGTAATGGTTTCAATATTAACTAGGGATAAATTTTACGAAACTGCTTGTCAACAGATGAACGGTATTTTTGGTTTGTTTTTAAACACAAAAAAAAACCTTTGCTTGCAAGCAAAGGTTTTTTTAATCAAGAATTTTGATCTATTTATTTTTTTACCAATAATCTTTTTTCTTTGATTCTTTGCAGATTTTCCTGTTAATTCTCTCAAGTAGAAAATACGAGCTCTTCTAACAGACTTTCTTAGTAATTTTAATTTCCTTCTATGAAAGGTGAGTTGCAGTAAAAATTCTTTCTACAGCAACATACTGACGATTTTTCTTACTGGTAATGTCCAGTGTTTTCCGCTGCTTTCATTGAAGAACTACTCCTTGAAAAGTTTGAACTCTTTCCTTGTTTCTTCTTTAATCTTATAGTCTACAGCAATGTATCTCTGCTCAAAATAGGGATGCCTGTTGTTGTGCTTAAATCGGTTTTCAACAAATTGTATTAGCGTTCATATCTTGTACAACTTTACCTATAATAAAATTGTCTGCAAAAAGTAGTATTAAAATTAAATCTGCAACTACTCTGATGAATTATTTTTCAATAAATTGGACGTCGAGTTAAAGTCGCTCATTGCTTTGCTCCGTGCGCCATTTCTTCTATCTTTTTATCGTCTCCTGACGAAAATTTCTGGAACTTTAGTCGCGTTGAAGTCTGCTGGACGATTATAAACTGGAGGAGCCAATAAGATTAATCTTGAAGAATCGCTCAAAGCAGAGGTCTCAGCATTCAAAACTCGGTCAAAAATAATGAATGATTGCATCAGACATACTGCTGCTTGGGTAACTCGCCACCCGATAAGCACATAATACACAATAAATTTTAAGTAAGTAATGATCCGAATTGTTGGTCGATTTCCTTTATATGGCTGCCAAATTCATTAATTGCTTTTAAAGAAAGTTGGTTTGGACTAGTTTGCTGATAGTCAATAAGCACCATACAGGGGTTCATAAAAATTATATCTTGTAACTTTTTTCGATTTCAATGTTCAATATGATTTGAGAAATGGAACAATGAGCATCACCATATCCAGCTCAACACGTAAGCGTAGTCATTCCACTTGTTTTGGAATTTCTATTCAGAGTAACTCTTAAATTGTGCAATGAATTTCTACGAATTCTTTCTCTTGTGCTCGCTTTAAAATGGAAGCAGAAAAATGGGGCTTTATCTAAGTTAGTAAACGGTAATGATGTCAATCATCCTCATTTTATATCATTATATATATGGAAGCTGAAAGTTATACAAGGCCATTAAACCTTATTATAACTCTGCTAAAACTATAAAACATTTTAATTTAAAAAGGTATAAATTGAGTAAATGCGAGCTACTAACAAACGAGTTTTTATGGTATTTTTCCTGCCCAAAAACATTGAGCAATTACAACCGCACTTAATAACAGATTTAAGTAAATGAAGAAAAGGTTATACTTCAACTTGTCCGCCTTTGGAGGATTTGATAGTGCAATCGGTATTAATGGAACCAAATAATAGACGGTAATTCTATTTTTAATATTTTGCGCAAATGCAAGAAATCCAAAGTTATATTAAGAGCCATGGAGCCCCAAGATTTGGAGTTGCTTTTTCAATATGGGGAAATAACCCAGACAATTGCCTGTAAGTGGAACGCTTGCCGCCATTTTCGAAATAATAACGTTGAAAACGCAGTTTCATTGCTTCTCTCAAGATATCTTTCACCAATAAACATTGCGTTGATGATTTCACTCAAGGATTCGATCGTGCATCGGTTGTGTTTGATTATTTAGTAGGGAAGTGTGATAGTAGGAAGCTTTGGTTGTGGAATTTGTTGCAGATGAAATAGCAAGGCAGGGTATGAGAGAAAAGTGCGTTTAGCGTCAGCTGTACTTACTTATGAAAAAATATTCGTTGAATTTGCAAGCTTTTTTGCAATATAAATGCTAAGAACAATATAAACAAGCCAAATTGTTTGAGCAATCGGGTTTTGAGTTAATAGTGGGTGGAAGAAAGGATTGGCAATCTGATCCAAGAAAGTGGGTAGATGAATGCATTGTATAAAGTATTAATGAAGAAAAAGGAGAGCTGGTCAAATAAGGCCATTTTTAATCGCTTTGGCGATTTTATAGTGATTAGGGAAGTGGTGATAGGTATGATTATTTATGAGAAGTATTTTATGCCCAATGGTGAAATTAAGGAAACGACTTACCTATATATAAAGACAGGTTCTTGGGCTTTTCAGATGTTCAGGAAAGTTTTGTACAATAACAAATAGTAGAAGGATAGGCTAGTTTTTGGTGGTCGCTGAAAAGAAAATTTACAACAAACATCGTTTTATCCAGGTCGATTAAAATAGAGCGCAAAATGACAATAATGAATTGGTGGATTTAATTGCGATCTGGAATTCAGGTAGCCATTCAGTTTGACCATTTTAATAATGTTTAGAACTAAAAAGAATTGGCAGCTAAAGTGGTCGACTATATTGAAGCGACCAGAATTGAAATTTTAACTTGTGATAGCGATGATTGGCTTAAGAGTTATGGATTCAATAGTCAAACGTTTCAAGTCTTTTCATTCCTAATTCTTATGAGTTTTATTGGATACGACTGCCGAGGGACTATTTAATAAAAGCGAATGGCGGAAAGAATATCAAGAATTTTCTGGAACGATGACTAGTCTAGAATTCGCAAAAAGCGAATGCGGATTAGGCATGAGAAACGTCTGGAAGTGTCTAACTTTGCTTCGATTTGTTCAAGCAGAGCAATTGAATCGCGTCCCGATGAACGTCCTAGAACAGCAGGATTGGTAAAATTTTAAATCGGGACTAAAGTTTGGGGGGAATGCGATTGCAGTCGGATCCGACTTTATTTTTGCAATTGGAGATTTTACATTAAAAGAGTGCTGAATAAAGCATGGCGATTGATTTCAAAGTACAATACCTATTTATAATGCTGGATTTACCCCTGGCAAGTTAATGGGTTTTCCTGAAACTTTTCTTTCCATTGGATGCGTATTGAACGCTGAAAAGCCATTACTATATGTGTGCCAAAGCAGACTTTATTCTTACCATAATTTTTGCCGACCAATTTGGCGCAGGCACTGTGTATGCAAGGAAGTATCAAAGGGAGCTTAGCCGTAGAGGATAAATCGATAATTTGTATATTTGTCGCCGCTTTGAGAAAATAGATGAAATTAGATATTTAGATATATTTTTGACAAAAATAAATTTGTACAGAATGGTTTGGAGAGGCAATTATTGGGCTAGAAAAAATGATTATGACGGTAGAGGAATGTTAGCTCGGGGTTGGTGGCAATTGGGAACAGCAATTGTTGAAATTTTGAATTTGTGATCATCAGTGGTAATTTTGGCACACGATTGTAGATTTGCTGGTGAATTATTTAGCAGAAGACAGCAGCTAAGGTATTGGCTGTTCTGTGTAGGGTTTAACATCGTAAAGGATTTTGTTTTCGATTGCCGGATGGTTTCCTTAGGAACTTGAAAATAGAAAGCAAGTTTAGGAGTGGGTATACTGCTCACAGAAACCGCCTTCCCTTACATGGATTGAAAATTGAAAGGACATTTTCGGTGGCCATTGTTACTGCAACAAGTGCAGAAGTGGAAGATTTTAATTTCCTGATGAAAACACGCATTGATTTAGATGCTATTAGATGGGAACGAAGTTGGAAGAAAGGGAAAGTTGAGTACATTGATTTAGAACAATGTTGGTAAATCATGTGGAGCGAATTCGACATGGAGAGCCAATTCGAAATACGACATGCATTTTGCATTTGATGCCATGTTTCGAGCGGACAAGTGTGATGCGACGATTAGATTGCGGACTACTTTATGCATTGCGATACATCCAGGTTTGAAGGACAAGCGCTGGAGCCGATTCACAGCGAGACTTAACAGTAGTTTTTTCTGCAGCTTGTTGAAACTCTCTGAAGGTGATTAGATTGTGGTTTAGCAGTGGATGGTGATGCGATAGAATGTGGTTTATACAATTCAAGGAAGAGTTTATTGGATTCTCATCCATTAGTTATTATTATGGACTTATTTACGTGGCCACGAAAAGAAAATGGGGTAAAAGTGGTTGTAACGCATTTTCAGTTTCACAAAGTGAAAAAGTTTAATGCGATGTTTAGGATTAGAATACAAAGTCACTTAAAATTGGCTTTTTAATATTGCAGGCGCTTGGTTTCTGAAGATGTTCTTGGTTGTGGAGAAGATGCAGGTCGGAATTGCTATTAAAGGACATATACCTGAAAGAGATGGTATTTGGATGGGCTTTAGTTTTGGGAATAGAATTGTGAAGTCAGGTAAAATCATGGATGATTTGATTGAAGAAGTTTAATAAAATGTGGGTGCTTTCAAATTTTGAGCGCTGGGATGATTGAATTATTTCGTGTCCCTTCTTCTTCTCTGTGTCCACTGCATCTCTCCTTCTCTCAGAGAACGCCGCTAG
>Ga0163217_1105104_pt1 | contig 10220 bp, 4 predicted proteins | sample SynspAceP_FD_185933 | JGI IMG/M metagenome (GOLD analysis project Ga0163217, IMG submission 185933) | Saline lake microbial communities from Ace Lake in Antarctica - Synechococcus sp. Ace-P (PacBio error correction) | ecosystem: Environmental > Aquatic > Non-marine Saline and Alkaline > Saline ...
ATAGGCGATCCAGTTATGGAGGACCAGTACCCGCGTGTTTGTTTGTGAATAATATGGCCGTCAGTTTGCATGGTGTATTGGCTGTGCGAGTAGGGTTTGGCCCTGTGGCGGGCGCATCCGCGTGTTGGTCGAACCGATTGGGCGCAGGCGCTATCCCAGTTTTGAACGTCTTGTCTGATTCTGGTGCGCGACTAGTGGCCGCCCTCGCGCCGCACGTCACCCGTTGCCTATCAGGTGCCGCTGTCTGGCGGGGCCGGCCGGCTGGTGATCGTATTTGACTGATACAGAGCTCTATGGAACGTGGATCGTGTACTTAACGTCCTTCAACCGCTGGACCCTAGGTCCGGTGATAGAAGAGACAGACGGCGATACCTTTAGTTTTTTTTGGTGGGCGATAGCGCTGGCATCTTAATCCCTTTCAGTGCGTGCCTGCGGCCTGGTCATTGTGTATCTTGGCGGTGGTTCTTATACGCCATCAAGCAGCACGTCGTGGGTGCCTAATGGACACAGATACGTTGAAGTCGCATGGGATCCTTCGCGAGAGGTGGCCATTCGACGACCCGTGGTGATTGCAGAGGCGAGGCGTTTTAAGAGGGTCGCAAAGGGGCGGCGGTTTTTCTCCCACCCGATGACACTAGAAAGTGGTTAGTGAAATAGCAAAGTGTTGGAAACACCGACGCGCAGCGTAATGGGAAATAACCGATCGGTGCGATGTAATCAGATGTAACCCGCAAGCCCCTGCTTCTATACTCGCTCGCTCTTGTTGGACACAACACTATATGATACGGCCGCTCACGGTAAGCATCTATGAGTCTGCATATACCTCCGCCGGTCGCTGCAGTTAAGAAATGATTAGTCATCGACCCATTATGCGCTCGATAGAAATAAACTCAGCGTTCTAATATTTAATTGCGGGCGCTCGTTAAAGCGGGACCACAAACGAAGCGCGCAGAGCCCCGCAGCCACGAGGTAAATTGCTAAGGTCTAGTCGCCGTCTGGAAGAAAAAGCATGGCGGAAGACCTTATAGCGTTCTTACATTACTTCATGGTCCTTGTCTTAGTGGAAGATCGTATCCCACTATTGAGACAGCATGCAGGTTTAGATCGGTAGATTTGGCCGCGGAAATCAAAACCCAGAGGGCCCTAAAATGCGAGGCTGGATGTCCCGGCGCGGCCACCGAGGTCCGCACAGACGAAAAGCATATCGGCTGAGTGGTTCGATCACCTGTCGCTAAGAAGTGAATCCAAACACCTTGAGAAAACCGTGAGGTCTCGGACCCGAATCCGAGACCGCGCAGGCCGAGGGCGAATATGTGCAGTTCTTGGCCCTCACCACGTCTATCAATCCATAAGCGCTGCCGTCTCCCCGTCTGGCCGGTTGCGCAAGAGGCGATGCGAGGCATTTAGTGTAGGCTGGACTCCTCGGATCAATGAGTTTAACTCGGCGAAAGCATATTCAGGAGACAGGAGGGGATTAAGAGTGCGAGCCGAACAGGATCAAGTCCGTCATATGGCGTGTCTATTGTTGGATACATTTTCCGCCGCTCGGGGTGCGCCCGTGTACGGGGCTTGCGACAGATTATTGTATGCGATATATTAACGTATCAAAGCGGACCAGCCGCCGTGCGTGCATTCCATCTTCCGATAAGCCTTTACGCGCAGTTTCAGGGCCTATCGAGTTATCACCTCAGAAGACGATACGGGAGACCAAGCCGAGTATCGCGGGACCTATGTCACAGGTTCAGAATGAAAATTCTGAGAGTTTGGAGCCTATAATGATCTTGGGACCAGAGAGCGCGCCACAACGTTCCTTTGTAATCATTCAAACGAACCTTTGAGACCCAAAGCCGATTATGGATAACCGGCACCGCCTGGAATATTCTTGTAAAACCCTGCAAACTCCTGGACGAACGTTGCGTCGACGAAGAGGAAAGGTAAAGAGGGTAAACCCAGGGACAAATGCCACGATATCTGTTTGATTTTCCCTGGATTGTCGGCCGAGCAAGCGTTCTTCAGAGGCTGAGAAAGAGCGACTGCTGCGTAAAATGCTCGGAAATTCAGGCATCCGAAAGTTATAAATACTAGATACACAACTAGCTTGGCCTCAAACGGTGACTTTACATAAGAGAGACACAGGATGCGGAGCTTTTTCTACCTATATATATATGCCGCTCGCAATTAGACTGTGGCACATAGCCGGGTGATGGGCCAGAAAATTGAGTCGTCCCAGTCCTGTTTAATCAAGATATGACTTTCTTTGTTCCCTTTACTTCGTAATTATGCACGGTTACGGTAATGAAAGATAGTAACTCTTAAGGTTGAAAACCGTACTTCCATGATTGCTAGGACCAAGAGAAATTAAAACAAACACTGGAGAAGACAATTATAAGGGATAGGACGTAATTTTATATTTATGTTGCCCGCCGAGAACTTGCCCGAGACGCCCGCGTGACAAGTGATGAAAAGACTTATGGTAGTATCGCGGCGGCCGATCGAAGTGACTTGAGCAATGTCGCACGCCATTCGAACGATCAAGGAATATTGCACGCTGCCACGTGCCTGATGCATCATCTGATGTACACGGCGAGGAATTTATACGATTTTTCGAGGAGAACGGCGGCCAGAAAGGCCACAAGAACGGGGTGAGGGCAAAAATGCCAATAATTGGACCAAAAAAGGCGATAGCGGATCCGCGGGCTTTTCAAGCGAGCACTTTCTGAGGGGATGTGTGGGACCACAAGGATGCCAATATGGGTATTATTTCAGATATTAACAAGAACCTCACGCATGAAGACAGGTAAGAACAATCGTGCGAATTTGATAGAGAGAGCATGCCGTTCATGAATAAATCCTCCACCTAGCGTTTGCGAGGGATAGCGACCTGGCTGATGCCGCAAAAGGCGGTTCAGGAAAATTTACTACAAATAGGTTGACGCTGAACGTGTGTAACCTAGGATACACCAGGCCATGACATGTCCGACTAACGACTCCGCACTATTTGAAAATGACGTGGCCCCAAATGCTTCATAATTACTGGCAAGCTGAGAGCGTTCGCTTTCGACTGTTTAGACGGTCGAGGATTTTATCAACGCTCTTAGAGGGTTGACTTGAGTATAGTTGGCTAATCGCCCTTCAATATTAGCAGCACTCTGTGATTTGCATTTTTCCCTGGCTGGGCAAGTCTGCCTTGTTTTCGCTAAGCGCGCACAGGGGCGATCCCCCCTGTGATCGGGCTGCCGGGCTGTGGGCGCGGTCGGGCCCACAGAGACGTTGAAGATATGTTTGTGCTGAATATGCTCGGGTGCTAGTCACAAAAGAGGATAGAACGAGGTAGCCAGCCTTGATATGTAACTGCCGGTGTCGGATAGTTGACAACCGCTCTCTTATATGGGGCCCTGCGAAACATCTAGTCAGGGCTATTTATGGCGTCCCGGCGGTACACAAGTGACATTCCTAGTGAGGCGGATTGTCCCAGAATCGAGAATTCATATATCAACCTCGCCCGCCGCATTAGCACCATGCGTGGTGTTTATTAACGGACTAAAGTACTGCCGCGCCGTTTGACATTAGTTCATCCGCATAAGCGTACTTTGTCTGGGATGACTAACGGGGTGAGCTCTGTGGTCGGCTCGGCACGTTATAAATCGGAGCGAGTAAATCTCTAACCTACTCAATAGACGCCGAATTTCTGATTATCTCAACGCCCTCTTCTGAAAGCTGCGAGTGCCTTAAACTCTTGGCGCCTCCTAAGCACATGACATAAAACGGGAGGAAACATGGACCCGCAGGTCAAAATGACGTGAACGGCAAACCTGCATCTGGTGCCGTCGAGGCGCACGTTGCCTGGCGTCCATTAACACGGGTGCTAGCCGACAGACCTGAGCCTCACTGCAAGTTTCACGCACGTACTCACTGTTTACTGGATCGGCTGTGTGCGTAATGCTGATGCAGACCTCAGTAATAAGAGACAGCGGGAAACACTTAGGCCACCCGGTGGGCTAACCTTGTGAACGGTCCGTGATAAAGGACGTTTGCTCCTATTTATCAGGTTTCGCTGGTCGAGACGAAATTCGACTCCCTCGACGGGAAATCTAGCAAGGCAACTTTTGGGAAAGGGCGGGCGTAGATACACGGGTATTTAGCAGGCAGCACGGCTACTCGTATTTCTTTGAGATGGTAGGTCTCCCAGTAAGTGTCTGATTATCCTAGCCTACGGATAGAACGCGGAATTGGTCTCGCTTTGTTTGAGACCAAGGAATGACGTGGATAGCGCAGGACTCATGGTTCCACACGTAAATCTGCGCCATGAGAATCAACACCTTACAGACGTGGGGCACTGTACAATGCACACGTACTTTTGACGCCTCCTGGTAGCAATATCCAATTAGATTTCAACTTACGCCATAGTAGGCGTCCGTTCCGCGCTTCGTGAAATTCAAGACAGACGCCATGGTGTATATGGAGGAAAAGATCTGCGGGAGAGAATATACCGCGAGGGAACTTGGCCAGGAGAGGGTCCTTTTACAACGGACACAGCGGACTTAATATTCATTTCTTATATGTACTTGGCAAATATTAGACCAATCTAGACCTTGTGACATTGCTTGTAAATAGCTCCGGGGACGTATATGATCGCAGAGCCAAATATGACCAAAATCAGTCAAAACAAGCTGAGTTGACATATTCCCATGATTTAGGTGCGCGCATTCGCTGGTCAAGCTTGACGTTTACAGAGTAAACGCTGGAGGTGGCAACTAAGGCAGCGCCATAGGGACCGCGAAGTTTACCTGAAATGTAACTACAGTCCGGGCGGATTGAGTGGTGGACGCCGTTTGTGGCGTCTAACTGTTTGCGCAAGGGTCGGCTTCAAATGAAGTGAGCTAAGCGTTTCTAATGCAGCGGGAACGAGTAGGCAACATCCGGCGTCAGGACCCCTACTTTACGAAACCAATACCCGCGGCCTTCAATAGGTGGCATACTCCCAACAAATTTGAGAGTTGTAATTACGGGGGGGACGCCACGAAGTCACAGAACCAACAAAAAGGGATTGCGGACTAAGACAAATTAAGCCTAGGACTAATTAACAGCCTAATCGCATAAGCCCCATACGATGGTGGCGGAGGCCTACCATAAAAATTACGCTGAATTGTCAGCCTCACTATGTGTTAAAACATGTATATGGGATAGTGAGAGTTTTATCAACTTTAAGTGAAACACCCAAAGGAATTCGGCGAATTTGGTGCCAGCAGCAAGCGGGCGCGAAGGATATCCGGTTTTTTGACGTGAGGGGGAATTAATACCAGACCATTAAGACGAAGTAGTCTAATCTACCGCACCGAGAGGCTAAATCAAGTAGCATAAAGTTGATGTACGTTTCTTTCTGTTCCGCCTTCTCTTTTGGAGATCTGGCAAAAATACTGGATATCGAGGCCCACTTTATAACACCGGGGTGGACGTATTCCGTACGGTTCCGATACAATCGCGGATTTCAAATCAACAGGATAAGATAGGAAATTGAGGGTATTGCTCGAGTGGGGATCGTAAAATCTTTACGGTGGTCTGACCAGATATTTATCACCGAGTAGGCAATACAATGGGCAATATTACTTCCTGCGTCGGACTCTGGCAAATTACGACAAACACGGGCCAACCTGTACTTCAATGGGACTCGAATTTGCCAGTGGAACGCAGGTAAATCCCAAAACAGTGAGGCTAATCCGGTGCCTGCAACACGGGTAATACCGTGCATAAGGAGCGACAAAGGGCAGTGTCATGCGTAAGGTAAGAATCATGTGTGAGCAGATACCCTCTCATTCAGGACTAGTCCGCGCGAGTAAACCGTCTGTTTTCGTTCTTTGCACCTCGATAGCCCCCCCATGGGTGATCCACAGCCCCCAAGTGTGATCCCGTGGTACATTGTTGCGAGACAAAAACGCCGAGGTTGTCCTCCCGCGCCTTGGCAATTTGATAAGGGTAATATCCTAACCGTGACTTCGTTTGACCGTATACCGCGGGCCAATTTTAGCATGACCCATCCGTAAAAAGTGGCTTTTTGCTTAATAAGTTCTCGGTCATCCTCCCAACAACGGTTTTCGGACACGACTATTTCTTTATTTCTTTAGCTCCGGAAATACCACTCCTCTCCTTTGATCATTCTTCATGATTCTGAAAAATAATCCAGGTGCATCTCTGATTATCCAGAGTATGCACCCTTTCTACGTTCTCGAGTATGTTACGAACTAGGGGGGATTGTTACGTTGAAGTCTACGAGTAAAATCTAAAGGCGTAGTTGGCCCGTTGGATTACCCAAAGCCGTCTTTGGAAAAACCGGTACGAAACATCCGTACACATTGTCATCGCCCGATACCAGCTTGAAGTCAGACCTATATCTCTTCAGAGTAAGATCATAACCGCGCTGGTCCGCCAGTCTTGAGACTTCATCGATGGACGACCCCGTGAGCGTGTGATAAGTAGTCTCTTGTCGTTGCGAAATATATTCCGATGATTTTCGCTCTCATGGTAAATGTCACAAGTGGTTTTGCTGCGTCTGTTTCTAATGGCATCTATAAACCATTTGCAGAATCCAGCTTCCTTTAATGAACATTACCGTGTCCTTCTGGGATTTTAGATTTTTCCTTGGATCTACTTTTTGTACCCTTGTAGCATTATTGGTTTGTATCTCTCTGGAAACATGAAGTTCTGGGGCAATTTCTTCCGTTAGGGTATCTGCCCAATTCCCCCTCAACGATACGAATGGTGAAATCCGGGAACCCCAATGTTTCCAGCAATTCTGTTGTATTTTCCGGAATTATGAGCCACCTGGCTTAGGGTTTAAGCGCTATTTTCCAGTAATGGCAACCTTTCGCTTGGTTGCTCTGAAATATTGGTGTTTCCTGAATAAGTTTTTTTTGATAGTGTTTCTTTGTGAACTGTTTCAAAAGATTCTCCAATAAAAACAATAGCCTACTCAATACTTTGGGTAAAACTCTCTTTTTCTTTTCAATTGACTAAGAGACATTCTTCAAAGTTCTTGCGGCAACACCAAGCCGGTCAAGGTCCTTTGAACTACGCAATACCTTTTCATGGTCTTTTCTTCTGTATATATATTTGTGTAAAGGCCAAATCGTCCATGAAAATGTCCGGTAAGCGGCTCTTCTAATTATATACCGCTCTGCATTCCACACTGCCCACCAAGAATCGCAATAGAACCATTCTTCATCCGTTAAATAACACAGTATTTAACTGGTTTATTAGATTATTGATTTAAAGAAAATTCCAGCAGCGTATGGAACACTTTTTTCCTCATCATCGGGCACTGTAATTATTGGCTTGGGTACGGTAACCGGAAACCTCGTCCATCGCTTAAGTAAACGTCAATAATTTATATCTTCGGCAATTTATGCTTTCGCTATCGGTTTCATTGTCGTAATAAATCATCAATTCATCCCTGTTCGGCTTCAACGCCTTCCTCCTTTCCAGTTCCAAAGCAAGGATTTTTCTTCCAGTTCTTGTTTAGTCTTTGTTCAAATGCTTGCGTAGGCAATTGAATCAACTTCATCAACTGTAATCTGTTGTGGAGAAATTATTTCCTGCTGATAACTTAAACTGTAAGTGTTTTGTTTCAGCATAAAAAATTGATAATCTTTTCCTATAAAGTTAAAGATTATGTTTAGAAACTCGGCATTTTGTGGGGTTCTTTGGAAATGGGATTACATCCCTTATGTTTGCCCATTCCGGTTGCAAATATAACGGAGCCTTTCAAAACCAAGTCCAAAACCGCTATGCACGGCAGATCCCCAAATTTCCTAAGGTCTAAATACCACCAAAGTTCCTTTTCATCAATTCCTAGGGCCTTAATCTTCTCCAGCAAGATATCCCAAACGTTCTTCTCGTTGAGCTCCACCTACTATTTCTCCAATCCCTGATAATAATATCCATTGCCCTAACGGGTCTTGCCATCCTCGTTTAAACGCAAATTATAAAACGCCTTTATTTTAGCGGGATAATCAAATAGTATCATGGGGGGCGGGACATTTTAATTGTTTCCTCGACCAGGAAGCGCTTCGTGCTCGCTTTTGGGTCAGCTCCCCATTCATCGATAATATATTTTAAATTGCTTTCTTTTTGTTGGGGCTTGCCAGTTTCTTAAATATCTATGGCTTCGGTATAGGTTACCCGCTTAAAACGTATTGTCCGAAACAAACTTTAGTTTTCGATCAATGGCATTCTCACTGCGCTCGACTTTGTGGTTTGCCTTTTTTCTTTCGTCCATACTCGCTGTTCGCAAGAATTTGTAGATCCTCCAAACAGTTTTTCTAGCACATATTTAATAACCTCTTATTGAATAAAGTCTTCTGCCAAATCCCATGTTTGGTCAGGTCATTTAAAGGCTACTCGGGTTCCAATCATCCAAAATTCAGCCAAATGTCTGGACGTGGTTAGAAGTTTTCGGCCTGAAGGTAGGTCCAAAAAGTGGTAAACCTTTCCACAATCCCATGGCATATGTTTCTGCTTCTAATTGTCCCAGAAACCGTTTTTTTAAATTTGGTTTTCTTTGCCAAAAAATCTTCCTTATAAGTCTATTTCCCCTTTTTCCGTTAGGGGTGGTTTTTTTACTTCCAAAGTGGATACTCCTGAACATTTTCCAGCTCCTTCAGCATCCGAACCAGTTATTATTGGTGTATGCACCTGAAAAAAATCATTTCTTTGGAAATACTGATGTACCCCAAGAAGTGCCGGCGTACCCCTCATAATGGCGGCAAAAGGTATTGGTTCGTACGCCGTAAAATGTGCCCTTTTCCCCTCAAAAACTCCAAGGAGTTGTTTTTTAGGTTTGAATAGGGGTAGGCCTCTGGAATCGGGCTCCACCGGTGGAATCCGCTTACTTTTCTTAACCCTGTTATTTCCAAAGGAATTGTCCCCTTGCCCTGACTTTCCTACCAAGTGCCACTTAATTCCCAAGTGCCCGCCCCGTATTTATTTGCTTAGTAAACTTTCATCAAATTCCTCAAAATTTACTACGCATTGTTTTGTTTATGGTTGACCCGTCCCGTTCAAAGCCACATAAATCTATTGCTTCTGTATGTTCCTTTACCCAACCATTAAAACAATAACTTCTTGGTGTAAAATGATCGAAGATAATAGCTCTTTATGCTAATTGTATTCATTTGAATTCCTTCTAAATTTAAGTGGGCCAAAGATAAGCCTTTTTTGCAAAAATAAAAAATTGAGTATATACCGCTGTACCTGCAAGGGGGAAAATAATTTTAATAATTAGGTATTCTCTTATCAGAGATATTTAATTCGTCTTTGGGGAGAAATGTCTATTTGCGGTTTCTTTAACACTTTGTTTGTTTGCAATGCTTCTTTTCAAGGAAAGCAGTAATGACGGCAAAAAGAATAGGTTGGCCAGCATGGCGAACAATAAGGTTGCAGGAAAACCAAGGCGCCTAAGGCCTACAGTTTCCTCCAAAACTTTGACAAATTACAAGAACCGAAACCAAAGAAAAGACAATGGAGGTGTAAAACATACTTACTACTCCGGTTTCCCTCAAGGCGGCATAGACTCGATTTTTTTTTATTCTCCAAATGGTTTGCGAATGAGTCCCCTGTCTAATATTTCGCCAGAAAGTGTATGGGTGTCGTCCCACGTGAATTTCCAACAGGCAATACTAAATACCAAATAGTGGAAGGTGGCTTTATGGGACGCCTACAAATCCATGACACCTGCCGTTATCACTAAAGGCAAAATAAGTTTGGGATCAAAGGATATGACATCATCCCTAAAAGACCTTAAATAAATAGCATAAAGAGCGGAGGAGGCGCGAGAGCGGAAGGCAAGTGACATTATTTTCACCAATATTTGGTCCGCTTTTAAAATAGGAGGCAACTACCCTGTTCAATGGTTACCTTGTACCTGTCCGATGGAAATATCTTATCAAATTTTCCTTTTAATTTCGCCTTCGATTGCTTCCATGCGAGATGTTTTTAACATCCTTCAATGTAGTGGTTATCCCGGGCTACTTGTCCAGTGCTATCCACGAAAAACTTTTGAGAAGATTGCCGTTTATCGGCCGAATTTTTCTGGCACATCCAATGATAAAAGTGTTCTCCTTGGGCGGTGGGGAGTTGGTAATAATTTAGGGATACCAACTTGTAAAATGCTGTTTTGGAATACTTGACCAGGTCTAACAACGGAAACCGGTCCTGAAGTTGCAGGA
>Ga0163217_1027767_pt1 | contig 10219 bp, 14 predicted proteins | sample SynspAceP_FD_185933 | JGI IMG/M metagenome (GOLD analysis project Ga0163217, IMG submission 185933) | Saline lake microbial communities from Ace Lake in Antarctica - Synechococcus sp. Ace-P (PacBio error correction) | ecosystem: Environmental > Aquatic > Non-marine Saline and Alkaline > Saline ...
AAAAGAGAGAGATCCTGGGTTCCGAAGTTTCGATCCAGGTTCCAAGTCCTGGCCCCGGAAAAGGGTTGGGGGGGGGGGGGGGGGCCCCCCCCCCCGGGCCCCCCCTTTCGGGCAGCTCGGCCGCCCCTCACTGGGGCCCAAAGGAATTTCCAATCTTGCCCGATCCAGGTCGGCGTGGGGTTTTGGTTAAAGAGGGCGGCATCGGGGGCCGCAGGCCAGGGGGGTAAAAGTGGGCCGCTCTGGTTGAACGGGGGGCCCGTTCCGCTTGGAGGGCCATCCATTGGAGGAGCGGGCAAGGGGGCGCTTGGGGGTGCCGATGCCGGGAGGGTTGCTCCCATCCGTCGCCCCAGGGCCCTGGGGCCTGATCAGGGCCGCCGAGGCGCCAGCACCAGGGGCTAGCGACCACGCCCAGGAGAGCCGGTGAAATGACTTCACCACAGGCTGAGCCGTGGGTGGGGCCTCTGATCAAGCCGCCAGAGCTGGCGGTGCGTGTGCGCAGCTCTCTGGCCAACGATCCGCCTCCACTTGAAGTTTCAGCAAAAAATCGATTTTGGCAGTGACGAGTGCCCTCGACGCCGGGCCCCGGGCCCAACCGAGCCCCAACGCCGCAGCAAAAACGCTGGCGTTTCCACTGTTTGCTCCGCCGCCAAAGCCCACCAGCCCGCACCGGTTCCTCCGCCCGATCGCGGCCCCAACGCGTTGGCTATGGCAGGGCTGAGGAACAAACCCCCTCGCGCCGGTGTCCCGCGAATGCCACGGCTTCAACCCCAAGGGCCGAAGGCGCTGGCCCTTACGGGGTCGTCCAGAACGGGCAGGCGTTTTCAATAGGCGGCGCCCCAGCACCCCATCCACTCCTGGACCAGGGGAAGGCCGCCCTGAAGCGGAGCAGAGCGGCGCAGATGGCCAGCATCGGCGCCGATCCAATCCCCTGTCGGTGGATCGTAAGGTTCGATCCGGGAGAGTTCTCAGCTGGGTGGCATGATCCCCAGCTTTGGGTGCCCATGTCGGCAAACAACGGCCTTCCCACATGCTGGGTGCGGCCCACCACGTGAGCACCAGGAAAATGGCCTGAAGGCCAAGCGCCAGGGTGGTGTTCTGCAACAGCAGCCGTGAACGTGCGCGCGCGAAAGGGCCTTGGTCTCCGGTAGCCGCATCGATCGTCGTTCAATGATAACCACATCGGCCACTCCCTCGCTTGTGTCCGCTGCCGGCCCTGGGCCGCACGACCAGGGCCCGCAGCGCTGCAATGGCCTGCCTGGATGAGGGTTTGACGTGTATCGGCCAACGGGGACCATCGCCAGCAACCGTGGTCGTGTCGGCTAGGAGCGAGAACATCTGCGGCCCTGACGTTTCCTGAACCAGGATTCGCCGCCTCAAGGGGCGCACATCGCCCAGCAGGAAGGCACCAGTTACAGCCACGGCGCCAGGCCAAAGAACACCGCCGCCGTGGTAGCGGCGCGGCGCTGGGCCTCCTCCACCGCTGGAGATGCGCGCCAGGGTGCTCTGCGAGGGCCGGGGCACTCCACCCGGAATCTCCGAGGGCTCCGCTCTGGGTTTGACGGTGCCCCGATCAGAAAGGCACGCTGACAGCCAACACTCATCACGCGGTGATTTCAGCCGGCCCCTGCCGCAAGGCGGCGTGCCCTTGCGTAGATCGACAGGCCACCAGTGGCGATCGCAGCCGATCGCCAGCCCATCTCCACCGGCTCGTGGCCGAAGCCCTCAGGCGCGAAAAACGCATTGGACCACTCTGCGGCAGGCCGCGCAGGGCGTGGGCGGATTCGTTCCTCGATTCGCTGGCGCAGTTCCATCGAAGAGAACGAAACGTCCGTTTTGAATGGCACTGCCCGTCGTGTCTTGGGCTCGGAAGGCTTGGGCGCAGGGCGTGCTGGTGCTTGCGCATGGGGCATTTGGGGCAGTGAACCCATCAAAGATCTGGTAGCGCTAAGAGAGTCCAAGGCTCAAGGCTCACCAGACCATCAGCATCCAGGCCCTGAATCGCCTGAGCAGGGTGGTGGTTTGCAGCGGATTGCTCCTTGCGTCTGCCGACAGCGCGAAACACGTTCGTGGTTAAGCTGACAACGGCGGGCCGCTGGCCCGTGCCGCTGGATTGTTTTCGATGCCATGCCTCGATCGAAAGGCTGAATGTTGCCCCGTCGGTTGCCTGGAGGGCTTGAGAGGCCCCGCAGCCGCAGTGGTTCATGCGATCTCTGCAGATCCATCCCTTCGGGCCTACAGCCGCTCCGCCATTACCAAGCCAGCCTGGCTGAGAGGAGATTCCTGGCTTGGAAGCACCGTGGCGGCCTATCTGGTGCCGCAGTGCATGGCCTAATGCGGAGCTGGCGGGTCTGGCTCCGATCACTGTCTTGGCGATCTGCCGCGATGCTGCTCCTATGTCCTGGATCGGTTCCTCCCCCCAGCTATCAGTAGGGGCCCGAATCCCACCCACCGCCGTGAATGACGGCCGGCAGCGAATCGGTCGATCGCTGCGTGATTCCAGCCACCTACGCCGCCTTGGCCAGCCTGTTGTGCGCTGACCGTGGGCCTCGTGTGCTGCATTTGGCGCCGTGACACGGTTGGGATTCTGGCCGACCTGCTCTCCAAGCCATCCTGTGGGGTTACATGGCTGGTGTGGCGGTGATCCATGATCACCAGCCAGATCGGAAAGATCAGCGTGGGTGAGCTTTAAGTCGGATCTCTGTTGGGCAGATGGCGAGCTGAATGGCCCGCGGGAGCGAGATCCACCTGCCCACGCTGTTGCCTGGCGAGCGGGACGCTGCTGTTACCTGTTCTGGGTGCAGGGCGCTTCCCTACCGCCCCCAGGTCGCTCCGCGTGGCTGCTGGCCACCACGATGTGGCCGTTTGGCATCTCGACTCACGCCGGCGTCGGCTTGTATCGGCATGATCCCGGCGGCCTGCTCAAAGTTTCTCCCTGCCGCAGGGTGGCGCCGGCAGAAGCTCAAGTATCTGGTCTCAAACAGGCGGTGGGGATCGCCCTGGTGGGCCTATTCGACACGTGCTGACTGCCGCTCCCTTTGCCGCCCGGGTGGCTTATCGCATCGATGCAACCAGGAGCTGCTTGGCGCTGGGGTGGTGAAATGTGGCAATGGCCTGCTGCAGGGTTTTCCGGTGAGCAGTAAGCGGGCAGCCGCAACCGCCATCGGTGAGTTCGCTCGGCAAGCCCCGCTCGCAAGCTGTTCTCACTGGTGGCCTTTGCGGTGGTGGTTGCTGGTGCTGCGTTCCTGCGGCCGTGCTGGCGCTGTTTTCCCACAAGGCCGGCCCTGGGGGCGATCGCTGATCTAACCGCCGCCATGTGGCGGCTGATTTGACATCCCCGAGTTTCCAAGCCGGCTGCGACGCTTTCCGCAAGAGCGAGTTCGGGCCTCCGCCCTGATCACCTTGTTTCGGCGTCTGGTCACGGACATTCCTTGTAGGGGTCGGGCTCGCGTGGCGTTCTCCGTGGTCCGCATCTGTTCGCTGCCGCCTGGGTACGCCCCCATGAACGCGGTGATGGGGGGTGGGTGCCAAACCTCGCCCGGCCTCACCGACGTCAGCGACTGGGAGGGAGCCAGCCAGCTATCCCGGCCCTCGTGCTCTACCGCTACGACGCCCCGCTCTGCTCGCCACAGCGGAGACTTCCGCTGTCGCGCCTGAAGCGTGGCGAGAGAAAAGGCACCGGTGGAGTGGTTCGTTGCTCAACGCCGAGGCGATCGTGGGATCGACATCACTTGCCGTGACGTGTTTGCAGGATCTCTACCCAGGAGCTCACCGACCACGAGCATCGCCTTCGGGATGGCGCGGGTGAAGCAAAGGATCCTCTACAACCAACTCCCATCGTGCGGCATCGTGGAAGTTGCGGAGCCGCCGGTTTTTCCCGACGCTGCCGGCGGCCGTGGCTCTTTACTTGGGCCGCCGAGGTGGGCCTTGATCCTCAATGAGCCGATGGGAATCGCTCAACTCATGGCCCGGGAGAACGTCCAACGCGCTGGGAATCAGCAGAAACAACCTCACCCGGAGGAGACCAGAGACCCTGCGATCGGATGGAATGGACGAGGTCACAGGCCTTCGGCAACAGCGATGAACACTCCGAAAACCTGGGGATTCTCGACGTGCTCTCAGAAAACAACCTCACCTGAAAATCCAGTTCATCGGCCTGACGGCAGGCCGGCCAATGTTCGGGGACTGGTAGACCCCGGCACCCTGTCGAAATTGGAAGCGCAAACAGGCGGGTCTGGCTGGGCGCCCGACGACAGAAAGGCCAGCACAGGGTCTCGGCTGGAGGAAGCAACTGCAGGTCACCATCGGTGAGGGCCTCCTGCCGCCGGCGCAGTGGAATCAGAACGGCGGTATTTTGTTCAACGTGACTGGGGGTCGCGCTCCTGGGCCTCCACCCGCCATGCGGCGATGTTCCCGTGGGAGCGATGCAGCCAGGCCTCCGGCCCCCGGCCCCGGGTGGGGGGGGGGGGGGGGGGGGGTTTTTGGGGAAAAAAAAACCCGCTGATCGCCCATCGTCCAGGGCAGGGGGTGCGGCAGCCATCGCGACAGCACCAGCGGATTAAGCCCCGAATCCGAAGGAGATCTTGGCATCCGCTCGCGGGGGATCTCGCCTGGTGACCCGAGTTTCGTCACCCTGATAGATGCAGCAGCTTTGCCCTGCAGGCTGATCAGGAGCGCGGCGAGCTGATGGTCGAAGGCCTTCCACTGATGAATGTTCGTCCACAGAGCCCCGTGCCCAGCGGGAGGCGAGGCGGGGAAAGTCCGTGGTTCCGGCGGTTCAGCAAAGGACTCCGCCCTTGAATTGGGCCTGCACCCGCTCGATGATGCCCGTGAGCGCGGGCGCGATCAGGGCTCCTCGTCATCAGGGAGAGTTGTAGGCCATGTGCAGCTTGTCGGGAGCGTCCACTAGGCAGCCGCATCGGCGATCGCGTCCTCGGCGCAACGACACCTCGGCCAGGCTGGTGCGTTCCGGATAGCTGTCGAGCAAGGCCCGATGCGTTCCAACTATCTCCACGGACTCCGGCCCCGGCCCCTGGTGTAGGTGTTCACGAACTGAAAGAAGGGGACCTCTCCGAAGGGCCCCCGTCCGGGCAGGGCCCATACCTGGAAGGCCCGCTGTTGGATGTCGCGGCAAGTTCTGAATCGGCTACCAGAATGATGACGTCGAAACGAAACCGTCGACGGCCATGTCGAGCAGTAAGCGCCCCACGTCCAACATGGCCTCCTGAACTCCTGATTTCCGCCAGATTTGAGGGGGCTGCTCCTTGAGGAAATGGTGGAGGTGTACTGGCGGCGCTGGGGTTCCCATGTCCAGGCCGAGCCAGCGAAGGTGGACAGACCAGTTGCTGGAGGCTGGTCCATCTGGGCCAAGGATTCAATGCAAGACATACCATCAGTGGGGGCGATTATGGCAACTCTTTCTGCTCTCGAAGAAACCAGGGGTGCTGGTCGGAGGTATGACTCCAGATCCCTGATCGATGATCACCTTCAGGCTATGGCTGTGGGCTTCATCGAAGGAGCGCACGAACATCTTTCAAGAGTTTCCAAAGAGAGGATCGACCTGGCGAATAGTCCTGACGTCATGCCAAAAGTCCTCATCGGCGATAAGTAAGAACGGGGACACCCAGATCGCATCGACGCCAAGGGAAGCGACATAAGGGAAGTTTCTTCTGGATACATGCCTCTAAGATCGCCAACACGTTGCCGCTGCTGTCCTGAAAACTAAACGCGATAGTATCTGGTAGAATCACCGCGGAACCGCCACCACTGCTGTGAGGGCTCATCCGCCCCATCACAAGGGCTCCCGTAGGGGGCAACATCGCAGAAACCCCGCCACAAACATGAATCCTCGCCGAAGGCGTTCAAGGCCGTGTTCACCAGGAGGGGTTGCAGGGGGTCGACCAGACCCATGCCCGTAGGGATGGAATCGGGCCCAGCGCCCACTTAATTGAAAAGGCAGAAACACACTGCGTCCCCCCGGAGTCCGCCGCGCAGGAAGGCCAGCCAAGGGCTCCCTGTCTCAAACGGTGATTGCATCGCTGTGCAGGGCGGGCTGTTCCCGCGCCAGTGCAGCAGCCGGCGCCAGGTGTTGGCAGGGAGCTGGGATTCGTTCGTTCTGGAGGTCCACCGCCAGAGCCCTGTGCCGACGTGGAAACGGCAGCCAGGGCTGGCCCGCCAGTGGTGGAATACCCTGCCTGGGAGCCCTGACACCCAGGGCATCGTGTGCGGGAGCCCGTTCACGAACCAGGCCAGAACCGGAATAGAAGCGCCTTGCCGAACGAGTCCCGGATCGTCCTCGGGATGTCGGCGGGAATCCGAGCTTCCGGCAAACCAGCTCAATCGGCCCTGATAGAAGGCAGAGGGCCCGGGGGAGACAGGTCGCAGAGCCGCCAATCATGTGATACGCGACTCCGATAGGGCCTGGCCGTGCTGAATTCGTGCCAGTCCAGCGCGAAGCGGAAAACCGGCCCCTAGTCGTGAATTTCCCACCATCCACACTGCCCTGGTCGGGAAAGTTCTGAGGGTGCGCTCAAATCACCTCTCGCAGCATCGTCATCGACAGGGGGCAGTCCTGCAGCCAGAGAGCTGTTTGTCAGGCGAGGTTGCAGACGGTTTGTCACCCTGTACATAGCACCAGAAAAGAGAGAATTGAATCCTCAGCGAAGAGTCCACCTCGCCCAGGCTTCACGAACGTTGGGATACCTCATCCAACAGTGCCCCGGATGGCAGCAGCCGCTCGAACACCTAGGGCCGACAGAAACTGTTCACAAAACTGCTGGGCGACCATCCGATATCGGCGAGGATCCCGTCAGGAAGTCCCATCTCCGGTGTGCGCTCCGGGTTACGGAAGAGCAGGGTCCCTCAACGAAGAAGTTCACGGCGTCGATTGCGGAAACCATCGACGCCCTTGTCCAGCCAGAAGCGGCCAGATCGACACGCCTCCAAGCACTGCGGGTTATGCCAGTTGATTCTGGCTGACAGGGCAGAAAGTTGGCGAGTAGTAGGCGGCGCCCAGATGCCATTGCCAGGCGCTGCGTCCCATGAAGGCCCGAAAGCCCAGTTGTTTGGCGGGGAGCCATCGTCGCGTGGGTCATGCCAGACATACCATCTGATTGGGTGGTAACGGCTGGAGGCGCTCTCTCACAACTCATGGGTGCAGCTGGGAGGTGTGATTCCAGACCTGATCGATCAACACCTGAGCCCATTATCGTGGGCAATTGGATTAGGAGTTCCTCGAATCCTTCAATCAACCCCGAATAGGGGGTCGATGTCGAGCATGTCCGGTGATAGTCATATGCCCAAATCCCTTCCATGGTGACCTCGTAAAAAGGAGTCAGCCAGATGGCATCTACCCCGAGGGAGGCAACATAATCAAGTCGACGGATGATTCCCTGCAGATCACCAAATACCGGTGCCGCTGTATCGAGAAACTCCAGGGCAGTATCTGGTAGATCACTGCATCCTTCCAACCAGGGGCGACCGGGGCGAAGGATCACATCGCCACCAGGGACATAGCCGTGGGCTGACGTTGGTGCCGGGTGGAATCACCCTTCGTGCTTCATCGCGCTACAATTCGCGTTGGATGCCTTCAGAGAGGCTTTACCGTCGCCTCCTGTGCAAGCCTGAGCAAAGCATTTTTAAACCATAGCATCTTATCGCTGTACAGCCCCCGCTGCAGGGTCAGAAAAGCCACGTGCACCCACGCTTGGAGCTCAATCAGGCTGGACATAGTGAGAACAAGCCGTTTGCTTCTGGAGCCAGGCGTATGGCGGTGCAGGGCTGAAGGAGGCTCAGGTGAAATAGCTGTTGATAGCTGTTCTGACTCATTCAGGGCCTCAGGGACACCCGCAATCCGCCACAAAAGCGTGGGGCGTACCGCCAAAGACTTGAAATCGGCGCAAATTGAAATGATCACGCTGGCCAATTCACTGATATCTGATGGGTTGCGGTCCAAATCGTCCCTTGGGAATTGAAACTCCAGTGACAACAAAGGCAGGTGAACAGCGACCACTGCGGATGACGACTTCCAAGAAAGGTGAGTTTCGAAGGTGATCATCCAGATGACGGGCGGTGAAGATTGAACAATACACACGGAGGGCGCTACCGAAACTGTTTTCCGTTTCTGGTGGTGCGTCCTGAGCGAGCTTGCTGTGCGGGAAGCGGCAGAAGAGTCTGAATCACCATCCACCTGCAACGTCAGACAAGGGGCCAGACGTATGGAATGATGCACCGGTTCCGTGTCCATGCCCGACGTGCAAAGACCATCCGCCGCGGCGGATCCGCACCTTGCAGTAGGCCCATGGGCGCGGCTGACGGCGCCCGGCCAGATCCATCCCTGCGCCAAACCTGCGGCAACGGCGCTGAGAGCGTGCAGCTGTGCCGTGGGTGTTGGTGTCAGCCTGACGTGGCGCCGTCAGGCGCAGAACAGTGCTGTTTGTGACGAGAAGAATCTACACAACATTCGGCGCCATCAGCAGGACTCACCTTTCATCAACAGAACCGCGCGCGCGCCGAAGCCGACCAGGGTCCTTCGCTGTTGCAACATCGCGACCCTCGGTTGTGCCGACCGGAACGTTCAGCAGAACCGGCCGCTTCGGGCAGTTGGGAGTGAGGAGAGACGCCAAATGGGCAACAGGCGCCTGCGTAAGCAGGAAAAAGCATCCGCTGACACAAAAGCATCCCTGACTTCCGCCCACATCACGGGATCCAGCACGATCGGCAGCGAACAACGCCGGCCCAGAACGTCCTGCCCCACGGTAGTGCGATCGCGGCGGGTGTCGCCACAATGCCGATTTTGACGCCCCGGACATCAAGATGCCGAATACTGCCGCAATCTGTGCCGCGATCAGTTCGCGGGGCTGGGCAGGTTCCAACAGCGTCACGTGGCGCAGGTGTTTTCTGGCGCCGTAGGCCGTGAACCAGCTTGGCGCCGTAAACCCCAATGCCGAAAACGTTTTGAGATCGCTTGGAAATGCCTCGGCGCCGCCGCACTGTCGGAGCGGCGATGGTCAGGCAAATCGGGGGCCCATCGCCGTTTTTCCTTGTTTTGTCACCTCTGTGGCCCAGCGGGCCACAGAGGTGAAGCGTGTGTCCACTCGTCTTCGTCCGCTGTCGCTAGCGCCAGCGGGGATCAGGCGGATCTGTTTTTACCCAATTTGATTTCAACTCCATCAACCGGGCTTGAAGGTCAAGCAGGGCGGTGTAAGCCTTGCCACCAGCAGGTTGCCGTTGAACTGAATTTTGGCGGTGTAGCTCAAGCGTGCGACCACCTTTTGCCGATGCTTTGCCACCGCCAACACCAAGGCTGACCCTTGGCTTCAGCAGCGCCTCATAGACGGCCGTGAATTTCGCCGTTCGCTGCGATCCTTCTTTGGTGCTGCGTAGCCGGCGGCGGCGTACCAGATCAGAACTTGGAAACATCTCCAAGCTCCTTGACTTTGGCGAGAGAATCAGGTCCGGTAAGGGCCATCGATGTCGAGCAACAAAAGCAATTAATATAAGCGAAGGGAAGACGCCATTTCGATGGCAATGGCTCGCCTTCGCCGTCACTCAGCGCGCAGATTACGGCGGCTTTTCCCATCACCATGCCTTGAGAATACCGGCAGCCTCCAGGAACGGATCCAGATCAGCACATCGGATCGCGTTGAATGTTCTCAAGCGCCACGAAAGCCTTGGGCCGGCTGATTTGGATCGCCAGGTTCACTCCATCTCCCCGCTCACCTTCCGCGGTGCTAGCGGGGAATTGCAGTTTAGGGCGCGGCCATTGGACGACCCACTGCCCAACCGCCATGTCTTCATGCCGCTAGTAGCATAAAGAGGCGAAACTGGCCCCATTCAGGCGAGCCGATTCAATGGGAAGCGTTTTTGGGCGGAACGATTGCAGGCCTGGGAGGGTTCTCCTGGCAGGGCCTGCGTACCACACGCCATGGTGAATGGTGCTTCTGGGCCCAGATGCTGCTGATGCGCCGCCCATTGCTACCGCCCCATCCTTCCCGCTTGCGCTCGGGATTCATTGGCCGGTAACGCTGGCGCCTCGTCGCGAATCACTGTGGTGGTGGCCTTGTCCCTGGCGCCCAGGTCACCTTCAACCTGGCGACAGCCTCAGCCCCTCCGAGCCGATGCAGGGCGCGGTCTGTGACGGAGGGTGCCCTTAACGGGCGCTGTCGCCATCCTCTACACAATCGCTTGCTGATCTGCTCCCGGGTGTCGCCAATTGCGCTCG
>Ga0163217_1018140_pt1 | contig 10218 bp, 10 predicted proteins | sample SynspAceP_FD_185933 | JGI IMG/M metagenome (GOLD analysis project Ga0163217, IMG submission 185933) | Saline lake microbial communities from Ace Lake in Antarctica - Synechococcus sp. Ace-P (PacBio error correction) | ecosystem: Environmental > Aquatic > Non-marine Saline and Alkaline > Saline ...
AAACACAAAAGGAGAGGGCGGAAAGCATTTAAAAAACCACAAGGTTAAATCGTTTTTAGTGAAACCGCCCACCTCTCCCGTTTTTTTGGTTCCCCAATTGGCTTGGATCGGTTTTGAATGAAACGTTTCCCGCTGAAGAGAATTTCTTCACTTCCCGAAGATCACCCTCGCCGTTTTTTTCTTTCATGGACCAATTATCGAGATCCCGCACAGCAAACGGGTCGACGGACAAAATCCGTCCGCGCCCACAATCCCATCTGCCCCGACAGGGCCTCTACGAGGGTTTAAGAACTTCCCTGCTTCAACAAGAAAACCCACGCGCCGACCCAAACGGGTGACCGCGTCGCGTGAATCGTTTTCCAGTTGGCCTTCGAATTGCTTGGATCTGCGGGAAGAAAAGCCCGGATTCAAGTGGAGGCGGTTCTACTGGCGAATCGGTCGCTCGGCTCTCCGCACGCCGTAGCCGCGTGACGAAAGAAAAGGGGTCAGCCGACTCTTTCTTTCCCGTTGATCGCCTGGATAATGGCGCTTCTTTTTTCGGGCGTCCGCCGTGCCGGCAGTGGTGGAGATTCGAGGTCCAGCCGACGGGCCGCTCGACTCCACCCAATTTTCGCGGTCCCAAAACGGACCTGCCACGCCGGATCGACCAACGAACCCGCATCGAGCTTCCTTGTCGCCCAGAGCTCTTTCGTTTTGACACGGCGACCCAGTTGGCCGAACGGCCAACGGCCCATGGGACAAAACAGTCCCGTGGCAAGGTTCACTCGGCATGACACCCATACGGAACAGAGAACCCCAACCGCCAGTCCTTCCTGCACGTTTCGACATAGCTCCTTGGCCACGCTGTGCGTTGCGTTCGCCACGTACCCGGCAGAGAACCGTGGAATGGCTGTCATCCTGGAACGGCGAAACTCTTGAATCGGCCTTGGGTAAACATTGGTCCCGTCCGCCGGCCAGTGTGGTATGGGCGTGATATCGGCATCGGTATGCGGTCCAGGGTTTACCCAACGCAAGAAAATTGCTCATCCCCTCATCTTCCGGTCCGGCGTTTGAGCACGTAAAACTGCCAATGGTACCGGCATCAACTCGATTACGAAAGGATTGAGGCCAGGAAATTAACGCCACAAGCCTCTCGCAAGAAACTATTTCTCAAACGCCTCCCGTAATCACCTTCCTGAGGAAAATGGTCGAGCGGTCCACCTTGCCTCGATTCAAGGCATGGTCAGATTCGGACGTTCTTCTCATAAACGCGTTTGGGACGGGGCATTCCGCTAAAAGCTTACAGCCACTCTCAACCTCGCCGTGAACGAGTCCTGAACCCCTTTTTCTTCGTGACCCCTTTTCTTTCGCGCCGCGGTCGCTGGCGGTCAGGGTTTTCTGTGCAAAGGATAAGACCTTTCAGGGGTTTGGTTCATCGCTAGCCTTGCTTCTGATCTCGTTCGCCTTCGTGGTCAAACTCAGTGCCGTTCAGGGCAGGAGGCCGTAGCGTTGATGTCGGATTAAAAAGGCTTTCTTCGCCCGGTACACCCAGGCCAACGCTCGGCAGTCCCTCCACCGTGTCGGATTTTGATGCCAGCGATACTGGCGAAGATCTGCGGATGTTTGTTTCTTGAGCTGGTCGATCGCTTCTTGGTCGAGGTCCTCTTTCCCAGTATTTTGGCTGATCGATTCGCTGCTCACGCACTTGATCTTGGGAACGTGCTACGCGTAACAAGGGTGTTTCGAGCATCGCCATTTGGCTCGAGTTTTTTCAGTGCGTCGTCTCGGTCCCGTTTTCGCTTGGTGTTCCCTTCCAGGCCCAGGTTTTCTCCGTTTGGTGCTCGCAAAACGATGGTGGCTAGCGATTTTTCTCGCATGATGTCGTGATCCAGCCCGAGGGGCCCGCAGGCCTTCCATGACCGACCTGTCGATGCCGGCGTGGCAAGCCATAGTGCTTCGATGTGGTTCTTCTTGGGTTTGGATCGTTTTTCGAAGCGGTGTTTTTTCCTGGTGGTGGTTTTCGAAAAAACAGGCACGGAGTGAACTTTGACCAACGTCGATGCGACGTGTCGATGCATCGGTGTTTTTGTTTCTCCGCGTTGAGAGGTGGTACCGTGTTAATGAGTGTTGATATGTGCACCTCGAATGTAGAGCTCGAGATCACCGCCATGGTCAGCAGGTCTTCCTCCAAGCCGACTCGCCTATGAACCCACGGAGCCTTCATGTTCTTTATTTGGACCAAACGCCCTCGTCGCTCGCGCGAAACCGCAGTTGCAAATGCCCGCACGCTCAATACGCAAGTCGTTCGAGACAAAACGACCCGAGATCGGGCCGCGTCTTCGTGACCTAGCGTCCAGTTTCCTGATCGGTCCGTCTCGGCTTTACGTTCTCAATTGCAGACGCCTTCCTTCGATCTCTGCAGCAGCGGTACGCCATGTTCTCCTTCATTACGCCGAATTTTCACGGTGCTCATCTTCACAGCCGAGTATTTCAATGCGTCTGTACGTCGCTTGAATCCGACTAAACTTGGCGCTTCCATCCTTCAGTTTCTCTCGGGTTCGATTGACCTCTTCTCGGGATTTTCTGCCGGTTCTTATGTTTCCACTGGCGTTGACCTAGCGTATCCGTCCCGTGCCCATCCGGCTATTTCGCCTAATTTCGGGTGCTCACCAGTCGGTCAGGTACACTCGCGCCATTTCTGGCGTTTCATCGGGCCCGTTGCTCATCGCGAAAGAAGAATCATCCTCGTTTCGGCCTTGTTCGCTCTTTTACTACTATTTTTCTTTCCAGCTGTTTGGTATTTACCTACTTCGAGACACGAAGCCCAGCCCCGGGTGTTTCCGGTCCGTTTTCACAGCTTCTGGTGGTCCAGTAATGCACGCTGACAACCGTCGGGTACGGCGGATGTCCTATCGCGTAACAACTGGCGAAAGGTCTTTACGTTTTTTCTGTCCTCGCCCACCCGGTCTGCCGGCAATCATTTTCGTGCCCGCAGGGCTCGTGCATCGGCACTTTTCAAACACGTGAAATGCGAGGCCCATGAATCCACGCGGGACCGAACAGTCACGTCCTCCAGTCTCAATGACTCCCCGCCTGCATGACGAGGATCCCAATGGGACGTCCGTAGTAGAAGTTCGGGTCTTTCATGGTCATGGAAAAGGGCAAGCGGATTGTCCGCAGCAAGGGCAAACTTCTCCCGTAATCTGGGTGTCTCCACTCACACGCTCTGTGGCAGGCCAGCGAAGTTGGGGAAGTCGCTGGGGTTTGCTTGCATTCCGTTCGCCTTATGTGCTTCGCGCAGGTGCGACCGCACGAATCGGCAACCTTCTGACATAGATTAATGCAGCACCTCACAATCCCGCAAACAGTAGGTTCGCGAGGGTGCATCCTCCCAAAAAAAGACACGAAAAGCAGCGTTTTGGTGGGGTTAGGTTGCCACAGAGGCAGCTGTTTTTCATTTTTTGATGCTCAATGTTTTTCCGGTTCCAGTGCCAATCGCGTCATGAGCTTGCGGTGCGACGGCCGAGGCATTCGGCAAGCCCGTCATCGCTGTCGATCCGCATTGCTCAGTGGCCACTTGGATATGCGCACCTTGAGCATCCCGACCTCGGCGTCTCACTCCTTCCAAACATCCGGTCCATTGCTCTTGAGCCGTAAAATTGATCACACGACTACAGAACGAATAGGAACAGGAAAGCACTTTGTTTCGGGTGGAGTAATGCCCTACTTTGACAGACCGAAAGTTCAGGGCCTTGCCCGTCGCTTTAAGGAAGACGACTCGACCGTCCGAAGCCTCGCTTAAACACCCCGTAAAGCTATCGCTCGTGTTCCCCGAGAACTTCCCCTTTGAAACAGCCCAAGTTTGCCATACCTCACAACCAAGTCGGATGGGGGAACGGCTATTCTCCGCTTCCAATTTCTCCATTGCTCGTGTCGATGGCGGCTGAACATCATTCTTTCTTTATCAATAGTTACGTCTTGGCGTTCGAGTATTTTTTTGCACAAGTCAAGACTTGGCTGACATCAACCGACAGGCTTCCCCACATTTTCCCGCCACGTCGAATACTTCGATGAGTCGCAAGGCCCGCTTATGAAATCTGGCAATACTAATGGTGCATTTATTCATAACCGCCGATCTGGGCAGTCGGAAATGAGCAAGCCGCCTCATAAGTTGCGAGAGGTTGGCAAAATCGAGTTCGTTTCTGGAACGACTTTGAATCGGCACGACGTGTTTGTTGAACGTCCGCCACAAGATCCGTACAGGACCAGACTTTCCATCATCGTGGGGCGCGACAACGTCGAAGATAGACGCGGTCCGATCGGGTGCTTGTCCAGAAACGTCGCCGACATCCTTGGCAAGATCTTTCGCACGACGGTTTATCTCATTTCCGGGAATCAATGATCCCTCGTTTCTGGATCGGTTTGGAGCCATGCTTGGCCTGGAAAATGGCACTCCAATCTGAATGTGGTTACTGTTAAGCCCAACCCATCCGAATCTGGACGAAACCGACTACTCTATCCGTCGCCCTCCTGTCGAAAACCTCTTTGTCTGACCCGTAACTGCCTGGATTGAACGCGAGTCGGCAACTCGAAGATTCTCGATTGGTTTTATCGGCACACGGAACGTTAGCGGTGCGATCTCACAAGACGAGCGGGACTACCCGATTCCACGCGAACGCCTGCCGCGACGCAGAGCCCGCGACTTGATTCATACTGGGAATCGGACATTGGCACTCCTTTTCAAAAACTTATCCGCCGGCGGACGCGGATCGCTGCGAATGGCTTTTATTCCGGGCAACTCCACGAAACAGACAAAGTTCTGGTGAGCGCGTGACACGCGGGCCAATGCTCTGCCTGGTTGAAAATCGCTCAGCCGAGGAAGTCACCTGTTTTCTGGAATCTATCCGCGCGACAGGGCGGTTTTGCAAATGGAACTGTCAATCGGCCAGAATCTTTGACGCGATGTGGCGATGCCCTCCTTCGCGTTACGTGAACAAACGTCGACTATTCGCTTGCCTGATCGCGTTAACAGCTGCAACGGACGCCTCGGTCGAATTTAGAGACATTGGCGGGATCCTTTAATCCATGGAAGATCCAGCAAGAGCTGCAAGCGAACCTTGGAAGAGCCCTTGTTCGGGCCGCGAAATTTCTATACTAGTCGATTCCGAAACGTCCACCACTCTGCCCCCTAGTCATCGGATGAAAGAGTTTTGGTGACGCGCGTCCCTATTCACGGCTGGAGTCCCACATCGTCCAATCGGCTGCCACACAATCCACACGGTGCAAGAGGTTGAGTGACCGCCCTGCCAGGCCACTTCGGATCGTCCCTGTCGGAATGCTTTCGCCGAGACCGCTACACGAGAGTTTTGCCTGGCACTTTACCGTTGGTTCAGGAGAGCAACGTATGATTTGCGATCCATTCAATTAGAGGGTTTGGCGATCATTCGTATCGCTGGCCAACGTCGGACCATTTGTGCGATGGCCTGAACATAATTCACGGGCCAATTGGAGTGGTGTCATCGTTGTGAGGGGGTGGCGTCGCGCGAGGCCTGTTTGACAGTCATACGTTGGTGGGGCGGCATTCAAACTGCGAGGTCGTGGGGACCGGGAACTGGCCCCCAAAGTCACCATTCGAGTTTGAACAAACGATGAACTCTTTAACTCCATAAACAGTTTCCGTTTTTTTCTGGATTCGCCGTCCGCAAAGCTCGCCCGAAGAAAATGGGTGGCCTACGTTTCCCGTTCGCTGAAAGCGGGCTGCCCGGACGAACAAGCTCGAAATTCTTGCGGGAGTAGCTTCCAAAGAGTGGCGCACCGATCAGCGACACTGGGGGATTGGCACAAATTCCCTGTGGGCAACACAGGGCAGTTTTACAGATCAACGAGTTGGTCGTCGGGACTCGCACACAATCCAGGATGCCTTGCGCTCAAATAAACGGTGCGGCACGGACGCTCTGGAAAAACGAAAATCCGACCTGTCTACCGCAATTCCTTAACCCCAACAGGCGACCCCGGTCAGGTGCCTCTTGCGCCAGCAGTAGTAGGGCTTTGAGTCCCGCTGGCAACGAAGAAAAACTCGGTCGTGCTGACTAAACACGGCTGCAGGAATTCGAAAGACGCCAGTCGACGCATCAAGGATTCGCGGCTGGCAGACGCAAACGGCCTCGCAAGCGTGAAACCCGAACTTCGATGGCCAGCTAAAACGACACGAAGAAAAGGTCCAAGCCTAATCAAAAACTGACGGCTCAACAGAAACAATTGCAAGGGCGAAACTCAAGGCAAGCAGTGGAGCTCGGCAGTCTCGTTGAGAAAATGACGCGATTCGCTTTGGCAGTTACGCCAAGCGGCAAACGCGACGATTGAAGGAGAAACAATTCGCAAAGAGCCTACCCGCAATCAAAAAAGCTGGTTGAAGATGTCAGCGCGAGTAAAACTGGCCCGACGAGAAAGTCCAAACGATTTCGAGGCAAACGAATTGAAGCAACTGTGGCCAGACAACTCGCGCAGCTTGCCGAGCGTTACATGCCCATCAAGAGAACTTTTCTTGAGCTTGAAAAACAGGCTCAAGCAGATTGATGCCGTTCAAACGGAAGATTGCAAAACTCCGCGAAACCCGAAACCGATGGTCGGCGCCGACAACGGCGATCCAAAAAATGACCAAGATCGAACGGCAGCGAGATGAGCGCGATTGAAACTCGACGCCGCTGTGGTCACCCGTTCGCGTGCAATTCGATTCTGACCCAGAACAAATTGAAAGTGACTCATCGAAGAAACAGGCTCTCGATTCAGCGAACAGGACGAGGCATCCGAGATCAAGGGCGCGCCGGATGTTGCGTTTCAAATTTCATGGTGTGGGGCGATTTACTGCAACGGGCCCCACGACGATTTCGATTCACTAACGCGAACAATGGGAATCCGCAAAGAACACGCTTTACACGAATTGACGGCTAAGTATGGCACCAGCCGGACCTCGCAACCGCTTGGAGAAGCTGTACACCCAGGCAACAGAGTAGAATGGCAAAATCTCTAATTTCGGAAGGTCAAGCTCACGCCCAGCTCGACGGAGACGTATCGAACAACTTCGTGCCGATCACGCAGTCCGTAAATCGCCAGTCTCGATGAGGTTCCACGGCGCCCAGTCCCCCAGTGGAAGGCAAATCGCCACCCCCCCCCCCCCCCCCCCCCCCCGCCCCCCCCCCCCCCCCCCCCCCGGCCCCCCCCTCCCCCCCCCCCCCCGCCCCACCCCCCCCCCCCCCCCCCCCTCCGGATCCTAACCGGAGCTGACTAAAAAGCAGAGAGATTGAAGAAAAAGTTCGCAGGCGAAATTGGCGCCGTGAACAGACAAGACGACGATGCCGCAGGCACGCTGCAAAAGAGACGCGGAAAGCTTGAGAATCAACCAGACGAATCACTAGTTCGGAGGCTCAAGTGTCGTCAGGTGAAGAGAAGTTACGCGCGTTGCGGAAAGACGGATTAGCGGATTAAGAATGCGGATGAAAGTCCGAACGAAACTTGCATTGGATCTGATGTTGCCAAAGGCAAGTTGGCACAAGTTGAAAACAGGTGCGAGGAATTCGGTGACGTCCCATTGAATTATTGTCAGTCCTGGAATCGCAGCACAAGGCCTTGTCCGCACCGGGCGTGAAGCGGAGAAGAGCTTGAACACCGAATCGGGACGAACTCAACAAATTGTATCGGAGGCTCCCCTATTCAAAATTGGTCGAAAGTCGAAAGGGAATTGGCTGCGGCTCGAACGTGACATTTGCTCGAGACCGTAATTCAACTCGACGCCATCGTCTATTTGCACGACACGGTGGAGCAGCACGAAAAGCGGCGTGATGGAATCGCTATTGGATCCCATTCCACGCGAGCAATTTCGATTCTGCAGCGGATTGCTGGCTCGCGCTTTGAAGGACTTGAATTTGACGACCTCATTGTTGCCAACCGGCATCCCGCGCCTCCAAATCGAGTTGGCGAGGCGGTTTGCGTTAGATCAGAATTTTCGGAGGCGAGCTTAGGCAAGTCCAAATTTCGCGGTCCGGATGGGCATTGGCGGATATCGCGTTTTCCACACAGTCGTCAGTTGGTCGTTCTGACGACCGTTTTTCACCTCACCGATGCAACACGACTCGCCCGCATCGCCACGATCCTCGAAGAATCCTGCTCAGCGTTTCCATAAAAATCCGTCTTGCTCACTTTGCCATCCTGAGGTTACCGCAGTTTTTTTGGATGCTCAGTTTTTTGATTGGAGGAAGAGTCATGTCGTTTAGTCGCACAGAGTCAATCGGTTATTGATCAACTCTTGTCTAGCTAGTTCAGTCACCTCGGATCGAATGTAGTTGGACTCTCGGAACCGTTGGGGGTAGTTTTTTACTTGCGCGTTGTTTGTGACAAATTGGAACACTCATAAACGTAGTGGGACGATCGCGCCAAGTTTTCTTCCGAGATTCGTTCAAGCCGCAAGCAAGAGTTAGCGGAATTGCGAGAACTGAAGATGAATCGCAAACAAAGCTGGCCCCCCCATCGTATGCCGCACTGGCGAGCTGCGCAAGGGACTGCGGTCTATTCGGAATCCCGCTTGTCAGAAGAGATCCGTTTGGGCCATACTGGATGCACGTCAATTCGTGACTCGCGCCCCGTTGGTGAAAGTGTTGATTATGACTTCAACGGAAAATCAAATTTGATTTTAATGGGGCCGAATGGTAGTGGGAAATAAGCCCTTGTAGCGGCTTGTCAGTCTGGTCTTTGACCGGCATCACGGTGAGTGACGCCCACGAAAAGTAGCGATTCTCATAGTTCACGGCGGTTCCGACATCTCCGGGAAGGGCAAGAGATTATTGAATTGGCCGGTAATCGAACAACTTCTAGGATGGAATTACCAAAACACAATTCGGCTGCTCTGGCTGTATTGAAGCTGGTTCTTCGGGCGATACACCAGCTATATTTGCGAGGAAGTAAAATTTGCTGACGGTCTTGAATCAAGTCTTGATGGCGGATGAGTGGGCGAAATGCATGACCTCACTCAATTTGGAATTGAGCCGTTTAGATTTGCGATGTCCGCTTCATGCTCCGACAACATTTGGACGTTTCACGATCGAGTTGCAAAAGACACCAAAAGCCTCTTAAGCCTAATGTTAGGCTACGATGATTTGAGAGCATCGGTGACTGCGACCACGATGTCTGGCAATCGAACACGCCTAGCGAAATAAAGAAAAGCAGGCTGTAAGAAATCCGCTGGATGAGTGACTGAAAGACTGAAAGCAGCTGCAGACCGATTACCCCAGCCATGTGCACTTTTCCTATATTTGGTGGCTTGGGCTTCCAAGAAAAAAAGCAAGATCCAGATGAAGTAGGCCGGTAACGAACTGAGTAGGTTTATTGGAATTGTCTGAAATCGGTTGGGGAGATTATTGGGCTGCAAGTCTACCGGCGAAAGTCCGCAGTAGATTTGGGCGACAAAGCTAACCCGTGCTATCCTTTTGGTTGAGAAAGGTATTCCGGATCGTTTTCCAATCCCCTCATGCGATCGCGCTAGATTCTGTTTTCCGGCAGATTGGGGGAAAACGCAGTGTGGAATTTTGATTTCAGTTAAAAACGAATTGAAGCGAGTTTTTGGCAATGTAGTAGGAGAATTGATGGAAGACTGAATGGTTGGAGTGCAGAGTAGCAGTAGGCAGCAAAGCAACCCCTCTTGCTTCCAGCTTCAAAATATTATGAAACTCCAGTCACGACTGCTGTTTGTGAACAATCAATAAAAGACTTGGCGGTATGGGAGAACTGGAGAGGCTCAAAGACGTGATCCAGAGCTAACTGCAGGACGTCAAGAATTTCTTTCGCATCTTGTGACGAACTGACAAGGTCGTACGGGAGTGCAGTCCGGCAGTTGGCCACGCGATCGCCAACGCGACCCGATTTCGATGACTGGTTGAAACTCCAAAGCAAAGTCTGCCCAAGTGATTCGCAGTCCTTGTCGAAAAATATGACGCAAGATAAACGAAATCGCTGACAGTCAAAGACTTCATCGTCTGCTCCCAGTTTTACTGTCTAGCGACGCGGTGCCTGGTTTCTCTAGTTTCGCAATTGATTTTTCTCACGATCGAATTGGCGAGAAACGCATTGGAAGATTTGGGGTGGAGTGAAAATTCGCATGATGATACGTGCCATGAATGCATCAAGCATGTCAGAATGACAGCGAGGATGACGACAGCCCGTCGCTTCTTCTAACAATGCCTGTTGGCA
>Ga0163217_1019725_pt1 | contig 10218 bp, 11 predicted proteins | sample SynspAceP_FD_185933 | JGI IMG/M metagenome (GOLD analysis project Ga0163217, IMG submission 185933) | Saline lake microbial communities from Ace Lake in Antarctica - Synechococcus sp. Ace-P (PacBio error correction) | ecosystem: Environmental > Aquatic > Non-marine Saline and Alkaline > Saline ...
GATACTGGAGAGGATATACTGCCGGAGATTAATGGTACCAAAGATTTCCACATGGCGCCACCCGGCCGATCAAAATGCCGCAGCGAAACCGTGGCAACCAGAGCCTTCCCGGGGCCCCTGGCGCCATCGCCGCTGCCTGCTGGCGGCTTGAATGGCTTTTATGAATGGAAAGGCCCCGCCGTGGCCCGGGCGCAAGCAGCCCTGCTAATCCGCCGCGACCGGCCGGCCGTTCTGGCTGCCGGCCTCTGGGACCGTTTGATCGGAGCGAAATGGCAGTGAGTGAAAGCTGTTGCCTGCTCACCACCGCGCCGAACCGGTTGTTGCCTTCCGATCCATGGCCGCATGCCGGTGATCCGGCCCGCCCGGCTTGGAAGAGGCCCGGCTGGCCCTGCCGATCGGCCTCCCGGAACCTGGGGCCTGGATGCGTTGCTGGGCTGCTGGGATCCCCAGGGCTTGGGAAGCGCTGCCGTTGGGCGCAGTTTTCCATCAGCTTGATCTGCTCGTGCTGACCGTTTCGAGACAGGCCCAGAATGGCTCACTGTTCCGAACGGTGGTCCGCGTCTCTGCTGAATCAGCTGGCTTCAGGCCCGATCCAACGCGCCTCAAGCCGCTCGCGCGACTTGCTCGCCGCGATCGCGCTTTTTTTACCGGCAACCTGCTGCTACTGCTGCTGCTGGTGATGGTCCTGTCTAGCCCTACCCAGATCCCTGCGCCTGGCTGGGGGCCCTGGCCTACAAGCTGACCACGTTGCTGCCTGTTTGCTCTCCTGGAAGGCACACCCGCCACGGTGGCCGGGGCCATCGGCTGGGACGCTTCCTACCGCCTAGTTGGGAGCTTGGCGCGCTCGTCTCCCAAGTGGTTTCTGGGTATTTCACACCGTGTGAACAACGAAAGCGTCCTGCGGTGAGGCTCTGATGTCATGTTCCGTGGCCTGGAGCCTGCGCGGCTGTGGGAGAATATCTGGCCGAAGGCGGCGGATCAACGGCAGGTGCTGATGGGGGCGGTGGTCCGGCTATCTGCTGCTGGGGCTCACCGCCGGCATCTGGTTGACCGTGCTCGAACGGTGCAACCGCAGCTTCCAGCAGTTCCCAACAGGCCCTTTGGTCTGGAGCTCCCCATCAGCTGGCAGCCGAGAACCCTTTGCAAGAGGATCTGGAGGCTGGACTTTTTGGTGCGTCTCAACTACTTCGCCCTTCGCCACAATCACACGACAGTCGGCTATCGCGAGTGGTTTGCCACCACGCCGATCGCCAGAATCCACCAGCAATGGCTCGGGGTGTGGACCTTTCTACCTGGCGTTGGTGATGGGGCTTGCTGATCAGCCGCTTTCACCATCGCAGTGAACAGACCTGATGTATTCCAACCCGTCCGGCACGGCTGCGATACGGAAAGCCCATCCGCTAAAGACAGGCGAAATCTGCGCCGCCGCCAGCCTTGAGCCTCCAGAACTTCGATGCCTTTTGCTCCAGGCCAGCCTTCAACCACAGCTGCAGGCCAGGTTGAACGAAGCCACTCGAGCTGGCCTGATTTCCTCATTGCTGGCCCGTAGGCGAACAGGCTACGCCGTGAACGAAACACGACCTGCTCGAGCCCGCCGAACGCGAAAGAATCCCAGCGGAGCGCCAAGCGAAATTGCAAGCACGGGCTGGTGACGATGCGCGTCCGGCTGCGCAATTTCATTCCCGGCTGAGCGGCCGTTGGGTCAGCGGATCAGCCCGCCGGCGCCGGATGCTGCGTTCCTGCTGCAGCTGCGCTGGGCCAGATGGGCGCTGACCAGCAGCAACAAGCCCAAGTGGCAGGCAAACGCCAGAAAGCACCTGGACGGGACGGCCAGCTGGACGGGGGCGAACCGCCGGCCGGCCGCGCCCTGACGAGGCCTGGCCGGGGCCACAGGGCCATGCTGCATTGGCAGCAGACCCATGCGACCCAGCCGAGACTCTGTCACGGCGCACATTCCAACATTCCGCAGCGGGGACTAGGAAATCGGTCGAAATCTGGGGGCGGAAGGGTCAGGGGAACGCAGGTTGGAAGGTTGTTAGGTTCAGGCCGGTCAACTTCGCCGGTTCCCTGAACACAGCCAAAGCGGCGAAAACTTCCACCAGCAAACCCGGAAGGCATGGCCGATCCAGCTCCACACCTCGGCCGTGAGAAGAAGGGAAGCAGAGCCCGGCAGAAAGCGCCATAGCTTATCAGCTGAACACGGAAAGGGCAGCACGCGAGGGGTCGCCGCTCAGAAAACCGATATCGACGGTCAGGTATTCCACCGGGCAAGACACCACGGCCTGGCGGAAAGTCCTGACTGGCGTTGCCCTGGGCTTCCAGAACCGAGGCGTTCGCGCAGGAACCGGATATCCTTCGGTCCGCATCCAGGGCTGGTAGGTCCTGAGGCGCAGAGACACCGGCCCGACTCGTTGCACGAGTCGGGGAGAGACGCATATTTGTGCACCCAGCACCCCTCGGGAGCGCGGAAGTGAGATGAACGGAGATAAGACGAAGGTCTGGTTCCTGTGAGTACGTGGCTAGGCGCAGAAATCCACGTTGGAGAGCGGCGTGAGAGCTAAGAGGCTGGGGGGCTCTACGCCGGTGTGATTGCTTCAAAGGTGGGTACGTGGTTATACGCAACACCTCGAGAATCGAGCATGAGGGAGTGTGAGATCATTTTGAGATAGTGCACGACGAAGCAGCACAATATATGCGACACACCCGTGGTGCGGCTGGGTCTGGATGTGCGCAGCTCCGGGAGAGATTTTGACAAGCGTGAAGCAGGTTCCATATCCTCTCAATCGTCAGTAGAATCCGCCCTGAAGACACGCTCTCCGACGAGCGATGCACGAATCTAGTCTGGATGGGCGATCGACGTCAGGTTTATCGAAGCGAGAATGCCGCATCCGAGGCGGGCATCCGTCCGAGAATATCTTTGCGCACTGTGTGTGTCGACGCATGCGTCCGTTAGGCGCGGATATGCCGCGCTAGATCGGGAATCGCGCACACCCGCCTTCCGGCCGTTTTCCTGTCTTTCTCCTGAACGCCACGGGCAAACGCCGAGGCAGTATACCGACTACTATCCTGCGCACGGAGAGAAGCTCTCGTAAGTCGGCCCCAGCGCCAATTGGACCTCGTGACCTCGTGGAGCGCTGCTGGATAACAGCCTCCTTGCGAGAGTCCCGGCGCGCGCACGTATGTTTGTCTGCTTCCGTTTTCCGCAACAACGCTTTGGGCGGGAAAATACAAGCGTTTGGCGCCTGGGGGGGGAAAAATGCCCCGTCCTGGAAACCCCCCGGTCAGGCCAGCGGAGCGCCGAGAGTGTGTGTGCCCGATCTCCCAAGAGAGGGCCGGCCAGTACGAGCGCGGAAAGGTGTCACGAATCACCATGCGTTCGTAAGAGACACTCGACTCTCATGTATGCGCGCGAGCGACCAGGTACTGAGGATTGTTTCTCTCTGCTGTTGGAGGTAAGTCGTCCAGCGGATCGCGGGTGTTCATCTGGCCCAGATACCGGCTCCAGTAGACCCGGGTGATCAGTATCGGTGTGGGTGTCCTGCTGTCACCACTCCAGCGGCAGCATATGGCCATGCCGCCAGCAAGAACCTTCAAAAACGTGTGCGCGCTGTAGCGCAATATCTCCAGAAGCCTGCCGCAAGCAATCCTCGGCGAGAGCAGGAGATCTCCGCGCGCTATACACACGGGTCTCGCAGCCGAGTGGTCAAGGATCTGTCACATGCCGTATTGACCGCGCTTGCCCAGTCAGATTGTCGTGTGTACTCGGGATCGCAGCGGTCCATCATGACTCTCTCGAAGTTGGCTTGGGAGCTCCGGCTGCGAGGGCTAGTTCGGACACGCGAAGGTACACAGTTGCGCGTGCCTTCCGAGTGGGCGACTCAATGCTCGGAGAGGGCGGGCTTTGGTCGCTATAGGGTGGCATCTCCTACGAGAGAGCCAGGGCCGCAGAGTATGCCTAGCCATGTCGGCCAAAAGCGGTCTCCTGTCGCATCAGGCCTGCGGAGGGTGTGGTCCCCCAAGCGGGTACCGCCGGAGGTTTAGAAGCGAAAATTCGGGGCCATTCCGGGGCAATTGGGGATAGGGCGAACCCTCATCGGGGGGGCGGCAAGAGTTTCAGCGATTTTGGAACGCATCGTGGAGCGCAAACCACCCGATTCCAACACCGCTGATATCGAGCGCCACACCACGCACAAAAACACCTCACCCCAGACGCCTATAACAGCGCCCCGACCCAGGGATTCAAGAAAACGGCCCCACTGACCGGACCATGGTGCAGAGTTTCGCGAAAGCGATCGCCGGCAAAGCGAATGAACACCTCCCTGCTCAGCCGCCCCCTGCGCAGAATCTGATCCTGGGACCAGGGCAGCTTTCTTGAGAGATGCCGCCACACACCACACGCTCAGCGTCGCCGCTTTCTGTATATCTATACTATGTCTCTCTGAGTATCTTCTCTGCGTACCTCGCATTTAGCTCTCCTCTTTGTGCAACGCGGTTATTGAATTGCAATATATCAACTCACTGCACCGCCCGCCGCATAGATGATCTAACTGCTCTGCAGGACACGCACTTGAGCACCCATTCAACCGTCTCCGAGTATCTGCGCGCGTGCACGACATGTGTCTAGTGGGGCGCGGAGACTGTATAGCTATGTGGGTGGGCGCGGCAGGAGGGTATGTGCATGAGACGTCGGCTCCGACGCTAAATACACATTTATGGAGGTGATCTAGGCAGCAATCCCTCGAGCACGGCTCGTAAGATAGCCCGATCTCGAGATGGGTAGGTATCCGCCTTGCCTGGGAGGCCAGCGCGAGTGGCAAATCATTGTGATGAGAGAGACTTTGGTGATATAATCCCGCTTTTCTAGATTCGCGTACGGTTGTTTACTCGCGGCCATCCGGCTTGCCAGTCGGGACCTACGCGGCATACGATGAGCTGGCGATTCCGCGTGTCTACCCTGAAGGAACGCGCACTGTTGCATGCCACGCACCCAATAGGACCCGTCTGTTGAAACGATCATCAAAGGTGAGCCGGTGAATCGCATTTTTCCCTTCCTGACAAACCGCCTTGGGGCAAGCGGGGGCGTCCACACCACCGATTGCCGAAGCGAGGTGGAAACCGCCCGCAAGCGGGCCGGGGCCCGCCGCTCTGCTGGCTCGTTTCCTAACTGATCGAAAAGAAATTTAAAAAGTGATGCAGCTGAAGAAACCGTATCTACAAGCCCTTATGCTCCTTTTCCAACCCCGCGTGTTGGGCGACGAAACCGGTGAATCCAGCCCAGTCAGCACGCCGAGGAACGGACCCGCCGCAGCATCGGCAGATTCACTGGCCAGCGAAGAACAGCTTGGTCCACCCAACTCTGCCCCAGGCCAACGCAGTCAGCAGCACGGGGATCAGGCCGATCATGCGCCAGCCGGGCCAGGGCCGATCGAGACGCCGATATCCGATGGAGGGTGATTGGAAGCCATGGTGGAGCCATTGTCGGTCAATGTGAGAGGCCAATGGAGGCAACCAGGCCGAGAAGGCCGCCGACTACCCCGGCCTCTCGGCGCTGCGCGTCAAGCCACTCCTCATGTGCTGGGTGGCGGGCCCTCGGTGAGCTGCTCTGGAGACCTGGGGACTGTCCTTGCAGGTGCTCGAAAACCTTCCATCCACCCACTACTAACCTGCCTGCCCGACGCCCGTAGCCCTGATTGGCTTGAGCCGTGCCCGGCGCAGCTTCTGGAATGGAAAGGATGTGGCCCATTACTCGATCTGGTGTGGGAACGCAGCGGATCAAGCGAGCTCGTCTGGCAAACTACCCCGAGCCAACAGAGGCTTCGCGCCTGTCCGCTGGTATGCCCTCTAATCCAGCCCAGAGGACGCTTGCTGGGTGGATGGAGAGCGGGTACGACCCAGCAAGGGGGCTTCTAATGTGCGGGGCTGACCACAAGCACCGTCAGCGCCCGTGTCAAGGGAAGAATCCGCTCCACCCGGAACTGACTGAGCGTCAAGGGTTTAGTAATGGACTTTTGTCGGCCGTAGCTCCTTAGGGGGGCGATTATTCCATCCAAACCAACGTCCACTGTTTCAAACCTCTGGCTTTTCGCCTGTTGGCTTACAGATTGACAAGTCTTCAAAAGCACCCTTTATGGGTTCTCGCCCATGGTTTTGGCACTTGATTCGCAAGACTCTTGTGAGACATCCAACTTGAAGTAAGCACTCTGAGTGATACTCTTTTGAGTATAAGAAACTTAGCTTTCAAACAAACCTAAACTTTGAGTTAGAATCATCTTCCAGAGGCCAACTAACTAGCTGAAGATTGAAGTTGAAAGCAATTTGGGAGTGAATCGATTCCCGCAAGCGTTGGGTTTTTTTTGTTGATACGCTGAGTTGTCCGCTTCAGCAAAACAGGTTCAAGCAAGAGTTTGGTTTTTGTAGAGAAGCTTGCCTCCGGGCCAAGCCGTCTCAAGACTCCAAGCATAGCTCACCTGCCTTTTTGGTCCACTCCTCAATGAGCGTCAGCGGATGGATATTGCTGTTCTTTCTTTTATCCTCAAACATGAAAACAAGACCTAAATCAAAAACTGCAATGCCACGCCTGGTTTTCAGCGGCCAAGAAGCGGCCTCGAAGCCAATCGTCCGCATCAGCCCCTGGCACGTTTAGCTTCCCCACATTCAAGTCAGCTGGTGAAGGCGGGATCTGGCCGGCCCCCAGCTGGGCCGAGTTGCTGGGCGAGCGCTAAGCTGGCCGGCTTGAACCTGCTTCAATCGGATTCATGGCTGTCAGTGCTCCGATCCCAGAGGATGAAAGGCAAAGCAATCCGGAATCTGACGCACCGTCAGGTGGTGGGCTCCGGTTTACAGGAGGCACGCATTGCGTTGATGCAAGCGCGGAGGTGGTAATTCGGATCCGTCCGAACAGAAGATGGGATGTGTGTATAGCCCACTATTCCTGCTGTTGAAGCATTGAGGTATGCTGGCAGGCGGCAGACTGGTGCATCTGCTCCAGTCGCGAATTCCAGCCTTTCTGTTCGATGGGCGTAGCTGAGCCCCGAAATTGTGCTGAAACAAAAAAGATACATGATGAACAGGGCTGCTGAGCAGGCCATCACACCAATACAAAGCTCCATGAAACAGAACCTGCTAGCCAACCAAGCGTGAGAGGGATGATTCCAGCTTGGCAACGACGCAATTTGTTGAGGACGAGAATCCTGAAAACTCAAGAGTGGTATATCCAATCACTAGGCTTGTGAGCTAGTCCAGATCGATTTAAGGCTGCTGCGGAATCGGCTTCAGCAAGCCATGGCAAATGGCCCAGCGAAGTGAAACAAGCCCAGCAGACGGGCCACTCCGGCTGATCACCAAATAGAAGAATCCACCCGGGAAGAGCATCAAGGGAATGGCGAAGGAAATTGATAAAATCCTTGCTGGAAAGGGGGTATCTTCCAGGAAAGTTTCCCCTGCTCACCAGCGCCGAAGGTCCTCGGTAGAAGGTCCCATTCCATTGTGGTTTTGTGGTGAAAAGCATGTCCCTTGACCAGGGGTACTGAGGTATCCGCGTTGATTACCCCAAAAGAAAACCAACCAAGCGGATTCATACGCCTTGGAGCGGAATAGCGATTGATGACCGCAATCGTGCATCAACGAAAAGCAGCGACCCGAAAAACAGAACCATCAGCACGAGCAACGGTGGCGTCAGCCAGAATCGACACCTCGCCACATAGAATCACACCGCGACCGACAGCAGCCCATAGGGAACATAAGGTAATTGACGATTTGCCAAGTGGCCCAAAGATATTGCTCCTCACATAGGGAGCCAATACAAATCCGAACGCTTCAACAGCCGCTGGCTCAACTTGAGCCGATGTCACCAGCGATGGCGCGATTTTGGTTTGTCATCAACGGGAGTGATCCCAATAAGGACATCGAAAGGCAGGCCTTGTGCCGGTTCAGGGCTTAACTGGGCGCCGAACAGGCCGCAACTGGCAACCAGTTGATCGCAGGCAGGCCAGTCCGAGAAATCCAGCCAGGGGGCCAACGACGGTCGTCCCAATCAGTAGCGAAACTATATTGTGATCATGCAACAAGACGATGGATGTCGATCGGAGTTATTCGGCCTTCGATTCGAGAGAAATGAAATCGAACGACATCAAAATTGGCGGGCGCCCAATGAACCGTCCAGGACCGCAAGAACCAGGTGTCATTGGGCGTCATCAGGGCTTTTCTTGATTAGGCACAAGCTTCCGAAGGCAGCCCTTTTGGGGACGTAGGCTGGTACGCATATACCAGTCGTCCTGCCAATGGCTATGATCGATCCCAGTTCCAGGCCAGCCTGTTCGCTGCCCCAGTTTTGAGCTTCATACGGAACCGAGCAAAATGTGAAGTATGCCCCTGGACAGGCGCGTCTGGCCTGATGTTCCGTTGCCCACGTTGTGAGGGCAAGAGTACGGGCTCAATCATTGCCAGGCCGCCACAAGCGCTATCAGTGCCGGAGCCTGTTCGTCATCAAGCCCACCCTCACGGCCGGTAACCATCTTGGAGGCAAACAAAGTTACCCTGACCACCTGTTCCTTGCCTTTACCTCGTCGCCCAAGCAAAGACAGGACATCTCCTCACTAGCTCTGAGGCGTCATCTCGGTGTGACTACCGAACGGCATGGTTTGCTTCAGAACAAGATCATGCAGGCAATTGAAAGAAACGTGATGGCGGCCTATGTCCTCAGAGGAAGGTGCAGGTGGATGATGGCCTACCTTGGCGGAAGAAAGCTGTGGTGCAACCTGGTCGTGGATCACGGAGACAGGTGCCGGTCGTGGCAAAGCGTCTCTGTCGATGAGGCGGCCACCCCCGTATATAAAACTTGCCACGTGCCCACGTTCTCCTTTTGCCGCTATTGCTGAATTGGGCCCTAAGATTCACTGGCGATAGGGCGGGGCCTGTGAAGTGAATCTTCCGATGGGCTGCTTGCTTTCGCGCCGTTGCAGAAGTTCGGTTGCCCTTCCATCATCCTGTTGGTCGTAAAGGGTCGTCATCCCAATGAATACAGAATTCCGTTGGATTAACACGGTTGCTCAGCAACTTGAAAACTCAGCTTTCAGCGGGCGCTTCCATGCCTTTCGCTTCGAAAATCGCTGATCGCTACTGGCGCCTTCAGCTACCGCTTCCAATCGCGGTCAATCTGCGGCAATGCCCGAGCCGTGTGGTTCATGCCATCTGCAAAGCTGTTCAAGCAGGACCGGAACGAACTCCTGAGGTGTGCGGAGTTTGCTACCTAATCGAGAGGCTTTTTGAGGGCTTGGGCTCTTACGAGGGCACCAGCAGTGTTTGGGTAAGAACCGGCCGGAGCCTCCAGGAATCAGCAACGGAGAGCTTAGATTTGGCTGACAAAGCATTGGCTCAGGCTGGATTTTCGGTAGAGCTCTAGCGACAGGCCAATGCTGCAGTGACCATTCCCTACACAGCACAATGAAAACAGCAAGGCTACAGCCGACTGGAATCCATCCAGAAAATTCAGATTTTATTGAGGTTCCTTGCTGTTGTTTGCAGCGGCTTGGGCGAATCTTAGCATTTCCTACTCTACAAGCCGTTCTGGGATGTTTATTCGTCGCGGCGATTGCTCGTATATTGATGGATTTTCCGTTCGCTATTTAAGCAAGACAATGCCCAGATGCTGGCCATCTGGGCGTCCAGCCTGGCTGTTGCTGCGTTTGTTTCTGGCTTTATTTGGCGAATCCTTGTTTCAGAGTCGTCAACCAGGGCAGTGCACTGCTACGGGACGTCTAAGGCAAATTAACGAGATTCCGATCTGCCTTTTAGCTGAACGCTGATCAGACAATCTGGACAATCCTGTCAGGTGTTGCGGCAGTCAGCTTGGAGACGGGCTTCGGTTTCATCGCGGTGCTTTCAGCAATGTATTGACACATCATTTTCTGCCTGTGATCAGCCTTTACATGCTGGTGATGATGGCCGTCTCTGATTTCGCTGCTCAGGCTGGGCCCGCCAGATCACAGCCAAACACTTTGATCACAGTGTGCCAGAAAAACGGTGCTTGGATTTCTGCGGGCCAAGAATGATCTGGTGCTGTTTCTCTCCTTTCAAGCTTCCGTCGCCTTTCACTAGTGTTTAGCGTCGAAATTTCCTTTGGTTCTTCTGTCTGGCGATCTCAAGGAGTGCTCGATGCCGATTCCGGGGCATCGGGCCACCTTTGAGTGGATCATAATCAGTCCGTCTTGTCTTCGCTCC
>Ga0163217_1028936_pt1 | contig 10218 bp, 10 predicted proteins | sample SynspAceP_FD_185933 | JGI IMG/M metagenome (GOLD analysis project Ga0163217, IMG submission 185933) | Saline lake microbial communities from Ace Lake in Antarctica - Synechococcus sp. Ace-P (PacBio error correction) | ecosystem: Environmental > Aquatic > Non-marine Saline and Alkaline > Saline ...
AAAGAGAGAGAACTTTAATTTTTGGGGTTAAAAAAACCAAAAAAAAAGGTGGGCTCCCCCAAATAAACAGTATTGGGGTAAAACAAACCACCCTCCCAAAATACCAATTTTTCCCGCTTTTCAATTTTGATGCGCTCAATTATGGTCCCTGTTGTTATAGCCAAATAGAAGTTTCGAATTCTGTCTTCACGTTTTGTATATCCGTAACTGGGACAGCAAAAGATTTATAATGTTCCTCCTGATTCATTAATGTTAAAATTGCCGGACCATAAAGATATACTTAAGCCCAAAATTAACAGACCATCTTTTGGTGAATAAACCTAATGCTCTAATTTATAAATTTTATGCCTTGCCATGCAAACAATTCTTCCAATAACAAGTTCGGTTATTATTCAATCCATCCGATATTCAAATACGCTCCAGATCTATCTGCCTGCAACTCAGCCTCGTTATATACCGAAATACTGGCAAAATCTTTTGTTGGCTTTTATCAATTTTAAATTTTGACCATCCTATCAAAAGCCATTCACCCATGGGAAGAAGATAAAGGTTGCTAAAGCCATCAAACTCCATAAAGGTAGAAAGGATTGCGAGAACAACCTTCTTTATATCCTTCACGATTTCACCTTCAAATAAAAAATTCCAAGTGCTTCAAGTGGCGATAATCTTCGACACCCTTTCGTTGTAAATTTGCTTATGACCTTTAAACTCGCAGCCAAAATAACTTCTGTGACAACTCCAAAAACCAATTTGGCAGCTTCACTGGATCTGTTCAAAAAGATCTTATACTTGTCCCAACAAGATTTCCATTGTTAACGACTACTTATATCAAATGAATGCCTGAACACAATTTCAGGGAAGCCATCTCAACCAATTGTAATGTCTCGCACGCTTCAAGACCCATACCCAATGCCCCTTTTTGTTGCATTCTAAAATCTACTGTCGTAAATTACCATTTCTTTAACAATGATTGCCAGGAAAATCTATCGCCTCAAAATATCCGCAGGGAACCACTTAAAAAAGTGCCGTAGAAGGTTCCCAGCTCGGCCCAACGGCTAATACTCCCGAATCATATTTCCCATTTCATACAAACTAATTCCATTTTTAAGAATTAACCTCCTACCATACTAGGCCCCTTTAACACATTTTATAAGTTTCTTCCCAACCGTTAACTGTCCTCATCCCCTTGATTTTCAATGGAAAAGGCTGCAACCAAAAAGTGCTTGGGCTCTCCGATCAGGACAACAAACTTCACCCAAGCTGAACCAAAGTATGGCCTAAAATGGGTTATCTTATATCTATATTAAATTGTGTTCGTAACAGTGTCCTAATAGGCCTCGCAGCGCACCGAATACGTCCTAAATCCCACCTGTGCAAAGTAACAAACAAATTAGCGATACACCTTGCCTGAAGAATAACAAAGTAATTGTAGAGTTTTATGACTAAATACCACTCTGTTCCGGATTTCTTTATATTCCACACCACCAAGCCAGCCGTAAAACTTCGTTTGTAACTTAAAAAATCAAGCTTCTTATCTACTCAATCGCCAAATTCTGGTTTGCAATAAAGCCTATTATTTTGCATAGAAACCTCCTTATTTAAAAAATATTACATTAACTGTACCTCCTGTTACACCCTATAAATCATTAAATTTATAACTAAAAAGTAATACATAATTGCTCACGACGTTATATAAACGGCCTCAACAGCCTATGCTTCAACATAAAAAGCGCACACAAATTGTTAGAGGCGGGAGTACCATGTATTCAAACATTTTTACTATGTTAAGCCCAAAAGTAATTGAATAACCCTGAAAGTCAAATTACAGCAAAGCAACATAACAATCGAACGATTTAAAATATACAAATATTTGTGTTATTTTATACAACCTCCAAGAACGCCCCACAACTGAAAATTTGAATAAAATCTATATGCTCTTAGAGTAAACACGAAAAGACCTAATAAAGATATCCAATCTGAAATATTCAATACATATCCTGTTTTAAGCCTAAGTAACCACCGTAAGATATAAATCTAGAATAAGTCAGCAAATTCTGCTTGCAATTATATTTCCGTATAAGACCAATACATTTTCATATAAATCCTATACCGCTATCCTCCCACACCATTCCTAAGAGCGAATTGCTGGATGACCAATAACCGGCAAACACAATATTCCCTGATTTAACGCGGGGACTCCCTAAAACGACCTTTCCATCAAAAATCTTGGAATCGAAATAAACAAATAACATTCCCTTGGAAAGTAAATATTCAAATTGAAAGTTATGCCAGAAATCGCCAATATCCTTATCGTCCTTCATAACTAGCCAGTTCAAATAACATTTGGCCAAGGACACATCGAACCTGTTGAGCTATGCCTAAACAAGGCAACATCCTTGAATCAGCTGTTTTAAATGCCCAATTTCCTGATCTTAATACTTGATTGCCGTTCCAATACCAAAAGTAACCAGAACATTCGCTTAAGTTACCCAAAGAACCTACAAATAAATGGCCCTCAAATCTGTGAGTTCCATTGTTCTTATCCGCTCTTTTTGCCCGCCATGCCTATATTTGCTTTTTGAAGACGTTAAGTACCTCCTTTGCCAAATACGGGATAAACTTATCATGATCTTTTAAAAGCATCATATTCAAAACTAGGCTCGGACAGCGCTTCCAACAATGCCTAGATTGCCTGGGAAATAACATTTCCTTTGCCGAACAAATTATTGGAAGATCCACTGTCAATAATGTCTCACAGTATGAAAAATCTGTCCTTGAGTGCCATAGGTACCTATGTCTCCCTGTAGTGTTAATCTGATTCATATGCAATATCCTTGGTGTGCCGCTAAAACTAATTTCCTCCCCCCCGGGCCGGTGGTCCTCCACGCCCTATGCAAAAAATATAGCCTTAAGATATTTGGACCCACATACGCGGACAATTTTCCTTGTCCTAAAAATTCCCAAGCTTTACCATACCATCCCTGTTGCCGTCGAAAACCCAGAGCCATATGGTCGTTTTACGCGTGATCAGATCCTTTAAAACCAGGAAGTCAAATAATCATTCATGTGTTCAAACTCCATTCTTTCACCCAAACAACAGGAAAAATACGAAGTGATTTATATCGGATTCCCAACCACACCATCTAAAACCGAACAAGAACTGAAAAATATTCCTCGAATTACTCGATCACATAGCGGTTACAGCCCTCCTCTCATGGTTTCTCCTGAATTCCTCTTAACGCAGATATCCGAAGGTTTCCGCTAACTATCTTCCCAATTCCTGCTTTGAAGTTATTCCCTTATTAAGCAGGCATACATAATCTTTGCTTTATCCAGTTCGTCAATGTCTCAGAAATATATCCATTCTCCTAAGAACATACCCCAACACTTGTCTTGACGCTACCTGATCTTTGCCTAATACCAGGGTAGGTCAAAAATAGTTTGAAATATCTTACCTGTCTATTAGATTTCTAAACTTAAGCTAACAGGATTGTGAACTTATGATAAAATAGACCTCATTCAAAGAAGAGTTCAAGATCATCCGAAGCGCCAACACTTACTTGGCGTCGAACAAAGTATCGTAGATCCGCCCCCTTAATTGCCATACATCCTGAGCCCCTAACGTAAGCTTTTGGCGTAAATTTTACATCGCAAGAACCATCATAAGGTATAACGCAACGTCTGCAAATCTTTAGTGATATAGAATACAAAAGGTTCCGTCCCCTATCCCCCCAGCCAAAACCCAATTCATATGTTGTGAGTTTAAAATACATATCGCCGATATTAACCTTGAATAGCATAAAATCTCCACAGCATCCGAAATAAACATTCGTAAATGTAATAATTTGCTTCATCCCAAGGAGTAGCCTTTTGGCATTGATCAAAGGAGTCATAACCTAGTGCCTGGATAGTACTAAGATCAATCGTGATTTTAATTTCCTAAAATCAACTCCTGGCCTTAAATACCGATGAATATCCAGAACAGCAGGAGGTATATGAATTGGGTAGATGTGCAGTTAAAACTGAACGAAGTACGCCGCACGAAAGTAGATGTATTTTTCCGAATCTGGTCCCAACTTTATTTTCTGTCCACTAGCTGAAAAAACTCCAATAGTTAGATGAGCTGCTATTTTGTAGCTTGGGAAAGGCACACCTCAACACTGGCCAACAATACCACTTGTCTTCAACGTACTGAATAAGCGGAACAATAAAACTATCGTCCCCTGTCTCCGAATCAATATTTCATAATTCTGAAAAAAAGCATCTAAAAATTGCCTGAGGTTTTCCTGATTAACCCCTTTTCCTGCCTGAATCCACCAATAAAGGATCAGCACCCCAACATTCAATATTGGGTAAACGGCAAATTAATGAACAAACTGTTAAGGTAATATGGAACTTGTTTGAACCGATTTTTAAACTCGGCTAACTCTCGATTGAAAAACCTACACAGCTAATTACATTCTGACAAATAACTATTCCCGCTAAAATAGAACACGAATCAAAATAATATCCGGCAGATTTTAGTTTTAAGGTAGAAATAGACTTCAAACATGCAAAAATAAGGAGACACCCAAAAATCAGACCACAACAATATTTCCCAAAAAGAAGACAATACTACATTACCTTGTACATAAAATAAAAAAGTAATTTTTTCACATTTCATATAGTGTCTTCGTAAAAGAGTTGTCATACTTGACAAGCCTAGTTTCACCGTATACAGTCGTTCCATTAAAGTCCAACGGCATAAAAAGATCAAGACCCAATGTTGTAGACCAAAGATGTAGTAGTCATAAAGGAAAGAATCACATTTTCAACACCCCTGAACTGGTGCCCAAAAAAAGCTTTTATTTGCATTGAACATCGGCCGAGCATTTGTCTACGTAGAATAAAATAGTTCAGAAAGATACTATATTAGCGATACCGTGTTTCGAGTGTAACGCCCAAATCCCTGTAATTTTCTAACATCCTTGGACCAAAATTCCAGTTTTGTATAGCGTCTCCTATGGGACTTGCCCGTATGGAATATCCTGAGCCCCTTTGGACCAGTCAAAGCAATCTTATATCTGGAAATACGGAAAACATACCTGCTTCTTGGGGTGTATGGTTTCCTTCCTAATTGGAGCCTTGTATCAGTAAAAACTCTCCGGCCAATATTTGCTTTCTGGTACCGCCTTTATTGCAATCTTGGCACCGAAGTGCTGTTCTTGCCCTGGCCTGTTATCTGTCGTCTCCAGGCTAGTGCTCCCATCTGTTTGATCCGGATATTCCTGAGGGCCTCTATGGCAAATTCTGTACGGAAGCGATCGGACTATTGCCCCGGAACACTTCTGGCAATGGTCTTCATCATTTGCCACTCCAGGGTGACTCCTGACCTTGGCCACCTTGGCCGATAGTCTCAATAAAATGTACATCTATGAAGTACGTCCAAAACTTGGACCCCATGAAAATGGCCCATAGTCCTTCCTCCCCTGGCCTTTATTGTGAAGATCGTATAGACCCCTTGGAGAGTGCCGTCGTCAAATGACAGATAGCCGAATCGGGAAGAAGCCATTGTTTGGCATGTCCCTTGTTCCCCCTAATCTTAAAATCCGCTCAAGAACCGTACGTCCGCTGGAGCTCTCCCGCGACCCCATAGAAGCCATGGGGCGGCAAGTCCAGCTTTAATCGACCAATACTTTTAAAAAGCAGCGAACTCATGCATCCTGTCCCTGTGCTACCAATCCCCAATCTCTGCACTATTTCGTTGGTGCGCCTAGCATCCCCAACGGCCCGCCTATGGAGAAAGACCTTGACTTTCCCCTCAAGAAGAGTCCGGACACTACTCTTAGCCAAACCATGTCTATGAAAATGCGATTCCTTCTTTAGGGGTGTCCTCTTCCAAAATAAGAGGACGTTCCATCTTCCGTTTTATGGGAGGCCAGGTCGGAAGGCGTTATTAATGTTCTGTATACAGCCTTTAATAGGCCAAAGATAATTCCAATGCCATCGTTTTGCAAAGATCGGATCCTATTCAATCGCACAAAACTGGTCTTGATCCATAAATATTAACATCAGTTTTCCTCTCAATAATAAATGTTTCGAAGTAATGGAAATAACTTTATGGCAAACCTTTGCCATATTCTTAATCTATCCTTTCATACTTATATTAAATTTCTATATTTAAATCAAAATTCTACGCCTTATAAGGATCTAATGCTAGCTTAGCTTTTGTATAATCCTTTTTTAAACAGTTTAATAACACACCAAAATTGCCTATCAAGTCGCAAAATCAAAACCCCCAACGCAATAAATAAAAAAATAAACCATGATAACTAATCCAAAACATCTTTTATTGACCGTGTTTTATTTGTAATCATTTAAGTCGAATGAAAGGCAAAAGACTCATTCAGATTCTTTTATTAAATGCTTACAATAATCTAATTATAAAAAAAACAGCTCAAGGAAGAAATTTTTGGATATTGAAATCTGCATGCCAAAAAAAGCAGCACAAGTAAACGATAAGGGCCGCACCCTATAAACAATTATACAACGCATATTTCAAATTCGGACGAAGTCGGGCGAACGCCTATAATGACCCAGCCTTGGAATTATCCCAGAAATTGATTCAGAAGCACCCTATAGCAAAATACAATAAGCCTATTCTCCAGTTTAAAAGGTAAATTGACATTGCAATGGGCAATCTATGGAATTACAATAATAAGTAGGCCTAAGACCTAACTCCACATGTCTATGCAGACGCCCTCACCTGAAAACATGAATTTCACGTGGAACGTGGGGGAATATGACAAGGCGCTGAAACGGGTCTAATATGACACTGGTAAAAGACCTAAACAATAGTAAATTTAATGAAGCCAATTCGCCTCTCCCATTATAACCCGAATAGAAAATTACAAATCCCTGAGCTATTGGGCCTAAGGGTCCAACTACACCTAAACTTAAAAACGGAATACTTCACCACGCAAATCGATACATTGCCAGAAGACCGGCTAAACCTGAACGGACACACCAAGGGAGCATTAAGGTAATGCCTTTTTTTTGAGATAGAAAAAAAACTACCTCTCAGCAGTATTATATATCGGCCTCAGTACACATATAATGGCCCAATAATACATACCAGAGGTAAAATGAGAGGGCTTTGCAAACTAGTCCAAGAGCACTGGAAATAACGCGAAAATAATTACGTAGAATCCAAGGCGCTTACGGTACCACAGCAAATGATCAATCAAGAACACGCTCAGGCAATTTTAAATATAAAAGATATTGAACAAGCAGAAAACAAGATCTCGACGTGTTAAAACGCAACAGCTTATTTAAAGTAACTATACGAAATCAAAACCAACTTTCCCAAACCAATGATTAAAATCTATATCCACATCAACGACTCCCTGTTTACCAATGAAAAAGAGCAAAAAATGTATTCTGGAACAAAAAATATATAAGAGGTCTGCAAAAGAAAAAAATCCTAGAATGAATACGGGCTCAAAAGACAAATTTAAAGGTACATCATTATTCTTGTCTACTCTGCGTTATCACGCAGATTCTATTTTTTCGTACCTCAAATAAAAAAGAAAAATAATTGATACACTAGAACCATCGATCTTGGCAGAAAAGAGCTACGTATGAGTAGATAACCACGAATCCATACATGAAACCCAATGTCCATTGAAAAAAGACCGATTTAACCCCAAGCACAACCCATAATTGATAATGAAAAAGAATATTATTTGACCAAACGGAGAAACTGGAAAAGGAAAAAATTTTGTTTTTTTTTACCTTAGACCCCAATGTAAGCATCAGCTATCCGAGCAATAAAAACAATCCCAAATACTGGTCCCAAGTAATAATCATGAAAAAAATCCAATATCAACAATACATCAACGAATAAGAAATAAATACTGCTTCCCAAGTTGCCAGATATCAGACTTAAGAACAGCAAATTTAATAATCGCTATATTCACTGGATAATAACAACTCAATACATAATGAGCTTTAACCAAGAAGTACGCATTCCATCCATATAACGAGCTTAACCAAGCCTGAAAAAGAATAAATCAAAGTTACCCATACTAAAAAAGATAAGTAACAGAAGTCATGCTCCATTTAGATCCTTAAGGCACACAGATAGCCTTTTCTAGACCACTCTTTGGTTTCCGAGAACCTAATCAAATGCCAAGATGGTTTAAGTCTTAATAAATTAGACAACAGGCGCAACATTTATGTCCAAAAAATCCATCACATTAAAAAGGCAGCACCTTAGGATACGCCCTTCAAATTAACTCCAAACCAATTTAAAGACCTTAAAATTTTTTATTAAAGGTTATATATACCGTTTGGAGGTTTAAATTGATGTTGACAATTCCTGCCTCCCTGAAGTGGACACCAACAAATGTTCCCCAAGCGGCCAATCAGAACTCAGGGTACGTGCCCAACAAAATATCAAAGGCCCTTCACGTCAAGTACTCTCTAAGGCGACCAATATCGAACCAAGAATGTTCGAGAAAGCGCAGCCCATCTCCCTCAAACATCCCCTAAAGATGCCCTTGTTAAATGCGCCAAGGCCGAATCACGTGGCTCGATCTCTAATCCTTGTAGGCATCAACTGCATCTTGATAGGCGTTGCCCTCGTGGAGCCTCGGCATAAAATACAATACTCGCAAAGCGTATAATAGCAATATTAAGGTATCCTTAGCCGTTCCAGAACACCAAAGAGGGCCATGGCCGTAAACATGAAGTGCTGAATATAAAATGCGCGCCCAAATCGAAAAGGACATATATCCATTTCTGGTAATAAAGCGTAAATATAAAACCAACCCTCACGGCTCACGGCCCTAAGAGCCCTTCCTCAATCTTTAAAAGTCATCTCGCACCTGAACTTCCTTTCCAGAATGCCGCGTAAGTTACGGGTTGGAAATAGAAACATGTACCTCAATAGGTTCCAAGAACCCATCAATTGTATTGAGGCAAAAACATGTTCTACCAAGCCCAACTTCAAACATGAACCATCAGCAAGGGTATCAAAAAGACTAAGGTCCCGGCATGCCATAACCTCTTGCCTAGCTGCGCATCGGCAAACGAGCTGTTTCATTAAGTGGATTTCCCGGCCATGGTAAGATATACCTTGGCCAAACCAAGATTAACAGCAGCTTGGATACCCTTCCACTGGATCTGTCATTGACAAACCTCACCTCAGCCGCCACAATCCGCCTACAACTATCGAAAGCCGCTTGCTGAGGACTGCGTGGGGATAAATCTGTCGCGAATTGGCAACTTTGTGGAATGTAATTACAAGGTAACATCACCCATAGTCTAAACAACGTAAAAGTAAGCCCATGGCCCTAAAAACCTAGCTCTCCAATACTTGTTTTTTGACCTCGTTCATTTCGATACCAAGGTAACGTTTTTCAAGCACTAAGGTAGCGTGGCTAACTTTATATGCCCCGGCCAACCATGTCCTGATATGCAATGTATTTGCAGCGTAGGATAAGGAATACAAGTTGTCAAATCCGAATCTGGCATTTGGGTTTTGGAAGTTCCTGTAACGGCTTCCAATAATTGCCATAGACGAGAAAATACCGCGCCCGTCTCCCACAAAACCTAGCATCCGCATAAACGGCAGCTATTGCCGATTCGGCTGTGGTGCTGTCGTATAAAAGCTCCGTGGTCAGATTGATGAGCGGGACTCATCCACAATATCGGAACAACCCACTTTAAGCAACATTACGTAAACAAGCAGGTAAAACTTTCCCCAATTTTGTTGGGTTAATACAAATCCATAATATTGTTAATTTATTAATATCAGACCGACTTGCAGACCAATTACGAATGTTGTTCGATTTTTGATAATTCCATGCCACTCATTCCGTGTGAATGAAGACATTTTAAGCCCTCACCGAACCACGAATTGGTACCTCTGGATCACACAAGACTCATCTTTTTAACCACTAAAAAGAATTTGTTGCTGAGCATACAATCTCAATTATTCAAATCAACAGGTCACCAAAGTTTTTGAATCAAAATATAAACCCTAGCAATATCATATTCTACCACGTAAAAATGAACCATCCTACCAATGAGAACCCACATGGTTACATAACCGCACGTCCCTTCTGGGCAATCAATGTTACTTGATTACTACTTAAGCACCAAGACCGTAGCTAATAACAAGCGCCCCCTACACCCTGCTAAGGAGCTGTGCCTCGCTTGAGCAAACAATCCTTA
>Ga0163217_1070061_pt1 | contig 10218 bp, 11 predicted proteins | sample SynspAceP_FD_185933 | JGI IMG/M metagenome (GOLD analysis project Ga0163217, IMG submission 185933) | Saline lake microbial communities from Ace Lake in Antarctica - Synechococcus sp. Ace-P (PacBio error correction) | ecosystem: Environmental > Aquatic > Non-marine Saline and Alkaline > Saline ...
ACCACACCACCAGAAAGAAGGGAGAAAATACGTGGGCCCGGGGGGCCAAAGAAAAAAGCTGGACGCGGGGTTGTTGGCCAACACACTTGGAATGCCAGGCCCCCCGGCCCCTGAATCCCCAGCTTTGAATGTCAACGACAAACAAACCGGCCCCCGCCATCTGGCCGGGCCAACGGTAGAAGATAGGTGGCGCGATTGCCGCGGGCCCGCCAGGGGGCTGAAATTTATGAATCCCTTAACCCCGAGGTGACGAAACTGCGTGTCCACCAGCCGCGATCAATCAGCCGCAAGTGGGTTTTGGGCAGCAGCGAAGGGACAACGACAATCAAACCTCTTAGCCACGCACTGTGCGACGCGGGCGCGAGAGCTGGCAATCTGGTTGTTTGATCGGAATCGCTGGGGCTCAAGACGGGAGGATGCCCCGGACGGGCGCTTTTGCAACCGGTCCGTTCCCTGATTGATTCCGCAAAGGGGCAAATCAAAGCCCGCTAATGAACAAGATCCACATGTTCGATCGACGTGGATATATCGACGAAGGCGAAAGCCTACACCGCGAATCAGCGTGGCTATAAACCCGTCCCGGCGATAACAAAAGCCGTTGTGGGCGCAAGACCTCTTTTTGCCAAAATCGGGATGAGCATCTGTTTACGATTAATGCGCTTTTCCCAAAGCTTTAATCAGGCGCTGGCGGATGCAGGGGCCCACGGATCCTGACCATGCTGCCGCGTTTTTCCCCTGTGCCGGTGGGCCGCGCATTGGCATATCGCTGCTCGCGCGCCCGCGCGATCGAGACCAGGGTGGTTTCGTGTTGGCCCCGCGCGCAAACCGGCACCATGCCCAGCGAAGTCCACAAGAGCCCGCGACACCTATGGCCATTCGCTGGTCGTCGCCCCGTGGGGAGAGGGTGCCTTTTGGAATGGCCGGCACCGCGCCGGGCATTACCCGTTCACGCTGGACATGGCGCCGTGTAAACAAGAGGCAGCGTACCCCCGTAACCCAGTCTTGCCAACCGGCGGGAATTTGGGCACCATTAGCAAGACGACTATGGAAACGGAAAATCGCACAACTCACATTGCGATCACCTTGATCAGCGAATTGGCCTCGTCCGGCTGATCACAGGATGCGCACGCCGGCTGAACCCGGGCGCGGCTAAAAGGGATGGAGATTTTCGCATTTTTTTCAGGTGCTGGAACAATCTGGCATGGGCATGACGGCGAAAAGAACCCCCAGCGCAACTGGGCCGAAACGTTCCAAGTTACCCGTGGCGCGCATGGACGAAATACGCTGAACAAGAACCTGGGTTTGGGCGGCTACTGTGGCAATATTCCGCCCGATTGGGGACGATGCGCGCGCAAGATGGTGCGATCAGCCCTGCGGGCCGGAATGCGCGGGACCATGCGATCGGCAAAATATCCCCCGTTTGATCCATGACGTGCGGATATCCGGGCGAGGCGAAGGTGCGTGCCACGCTCGAAACCACTACGACGCCTGCGGCGCCAGCTGGAAAGGCTGACGCCCGTCTTGGTCACTCCCTGGGCTTTTAAGGCTGGCGTGACATAAATTCACGCCTAGTCACGGTCTTGATAGACGCCACGAACCAATGATGATGCGGGTTAAAAAACAGCGAACCCCTTGCGATCGACCGCCGTTAAGACCGACCTGCCTTATGCACAGGTCCAAAGATTCGTCAGGTGTGATGAACTTTGACCAGTCCATGTGTGCCCTTTGGCAGCCAGCGCAATGAACAATGCTCTGCGCCGACAATCGCACATCATGAACGACTTTGGGTTCCCGGTTCAGGGTCGAGCAGAGGTGCAACCCGCCGGGCTTTAGCCAGGTGCGGCGGCGGACAAGATAAGTCATGGGCGAGGCCGACGTGTTCGACAACCTTTCCCATGTTCAGCACAACGTCGAACTGTTCACTGCCGCTTTCAGCAGTGCCTCGGCCGTGGGTGTGGCGATAGTCCGATCTCGCGCCCCGATTGCTGCCGCATGGAACTTGGGCCACCGGAATGTTGCCCGCAAGCGCGGCCAATCGGCACCGACCAACGGTCGCACCCAAAGCGCCATCGGTTCAGAACAGCAGCCCGCCGCCGCAGCCCGATATCACAGAATGCGCAGCCGCGAAACGCTTGGGGGGGCTTTCCAGATTCGCGGTCGAACTCTCCGGCGATTTTGAGTGTGATGTAATCCAGACGGCAGGGGTTGAGCATATGCAGCGGCCTTAAACTTGCCCGTTCCTCGTCCCACATTCAGCGGCCATGGCCCTGAAACTTTTTTCGATCTCGGCGGGGTCAACGGTACTTTGTGGCGCTGCTTCCTATTCCTGCTGTGCTCTTTGTGTCCAATGACATATAGGGCTGTAATGGACAAAATCCGGACCAAAAAGCGCGCAGTGCATATCTTTCACACCGCCGATCGATCCGTTTCGATCCGGATGATGGACGTGGGCGATGGTCATTCGATCTATGTCGGCAATGAGGCAATCCGCAGGTACCCTGTGGTGGTGTTGCACGGCGGCCCCCCGGCGCGGGTTGCAGCCCGTCGATCGGCGCTATTTTTGAATCCCGAAAAATACCACGTGATTCTATTTGTCACGGGCTGCGGGCGATCAAAAGCCCGTTTGCGTCAGTGACGAACAACACCAACAAATGGGATCCATGGTCGCTTGACATGAACGTATCGTACCGCGCTGGGCGTCGATAAGTGGGATCGCGTTCGGGGGAAGCCTTGGGGTGCCACGCTTTGCACTGATATAACGCTGAAACGCAACCCCGAACTTGTGCGCATAATAATTCTTTGCGCGGTGTCTTTATGCCCGACCCCAGGCCAGCTGGACCTGTTCTATGGTGGGGGCCGCGGCAAAGTTCTGGCCTGATCTTTTGGGTCGCGTTTTTACCGAAACTGATACCGATGACGAGGCAAGGGATCAATGCGGCTATCATAAACGATTATTTTTGCGGTGATCGGCTAACCGAAGTGGAAATATGGTAAAGCATGGGCCGGCATGGGAAAAATGCATTGGCGTCTAAATTCATTCTCCGGTGGATCGCATGAAGGGCCCGGGAAACTCTCGCGCCTTCTCTCGGCTTGGACACTATTTTACCAACGCTGGATTTTCATTGAGTTTGACGGCCAGTATCCTTGCGAATGTCGGCCGCATTGCACACATTTTCCAGGTGTTATCGTCAAAGGTCCTACGAATAGTGATCTGCCCGCCCTTTTTGTTCCCCAAAGCCCCCCCGGGGGGGCCCCCAGTTTTATTAAATTCCACTGGGGGGCCCAGGCTTGGCCGAAATGCAGAACCTTAAGATGGTGCGAAACCGGGCCACGCCTTGTCCGAGCCTGGAAATCAGTGGCGAACTGGGCCGGAACGATGGATATAGGATTTGCTGATGAATGACACGTTCTGTACTGGATCGCCGTGCTTTTTTCAACGGGTGGCCGCGGCTTGGCGCTGTTGGCGGCAACCAGGGGTTTTCGCAGCATCAATGCCAAAGTCCGGCGGGCGGTTTCGTCTGGCGCTGTCAGGTTGCCTATGCGCAGTGACGGATGGCGCGAAGGTAACGGTTTGTTCATGCAGGTCGCGCGGCAAGTGGCGCTAAATCTTTGATACGCTGACCGAGGTTGGAGGCAGACGGGACATTGCGCGAGAGCTGGCAAACCGCGTGCAGGGCAGCGAAGAACGGGGCCGTGTCTGGCTGGTCGATCTGCGTCAAAGGATGTGTTGTTTCAAACGAACCAGCAACCGCTGACCGCGCGCGATATTGCAGCTGCGCTGGCGTTGGGATGGTGTGGTAGAGGCGACCCGGAACGCAATCAGGTGGCGCATCACAATGACTAATGCCTGCCGATGGATTTGCCCTTTACGGCTGGCGGGACCCGCAACATGTCATTTTCCGCTCGGCCCATGCGATGGAGATGGAAATCGGTACCGGCTGTACCGTCGCGTCGTTTTAACGCCGGGTCAGCAGGTTTGGCCGAACGTGTGACGGATCAAACTACAAAGGCCGCACGCCGGAAATGTTCGATACGGTTGGAATGGTTTCCATCCCCGCGCAGTCCAGGTCCGTGCACAAGCAATGGCCGAATAATCTGGTCGAAGCTGCCGACCTGAACGATGGCCGAAGCCCTTCAATCCTTTGCAATGATAATTGCCTTGTTTGCCGCCATGCCCCGGGGTGGTGACGCAACCGGTATGTCCGCGCAGCATCGCCATGCCCTGCGTACCGGCCAACATCGACGCCAATGGGAATAAACCTGCGTGCGGCCGAACGTTGGTGGCTGGCCAGGCCGGGGCAGGCACACGAGAGGGCTTGCAGTTCCAGCATATACGGGCGTAATATGGCTTTCATAACAAGCGGCGCCACCGGGGTCCACACCGTGAGCTCCCCGTCTTGAACACGGGCCGTCGCGCACCGTTTTTTTGTGCCTGCTCAAACTGCAAAGGATGATAGTGAGAATATGAACCAACGAACCTTGATTTGCAAAAGCAGGCCAGTTGATCGCCGCAGTGGCCGAGATCATCACACCGGTGATCGAGGATCTGGGGGTTTGAACTTGTGCGCGTGCGCCTGATGTCAGGCAAAAACGACCACCTTGCAGCTTAATAGGCGGGACCGCCCTGACGGCGGCCATCGAGTGACGAGCTGCCTTGATCAGCCAAGTCTGTCAGTGCCGTTCTCGCCGTCGAGGACCCGATCATCGAAGAGTATACTCTTGAGGTTTCAGCCCAGGCATCGACCGCCCGTGAACGCGCCTCAAGGATTTCGGATGTTCGAGGGCTTGAGGCCAAGATCGAACCGCCGACCTGATCGATGGGCGGCCGCCGCTTTTAAGGGCGAACTGGGCGGGCATTGAGGGGCGAACGAGGTGCTGAATCAAACGTTGAAGAGGGCACCATTGCCTGAAGTTCGACTGGCTGACCGACGCGAAACTGGCTGACCGACGACCCTGATCAAAGAATGCTGCGCCAGCGTAAAGCGTCGTGGCGATTGACGAAACCAATTCGATGACATCGAGCCGAAGGGTTCCCACCGAGGGAGAACGACTAAATGGCATTACATCTGCCAACAAAGCTGGAACTGCCTGCAAACCGCCGAGGCTGTGGCCCGCCGAAAAGATGATCGACCCCAATCTGGTGTTGAAGCGAATGAAGAATCGCTCGCCTCGGGCGGCCCAAGTCGGCGGTACGCGGCGCTGAAAGACATTCGCGTCGCGATCGACGCGCAAGACAGGCGCGCGACCTTTACCCGTTGTCGTACGGTGTGGCCGACGACGAGTTTGAGAAAACTATCAGCAGAATTCACAACGGTTGAGCAGCAAGCAGTATATGGCGCAACCCCGAAGTCGGTCAGGGAATTCAGCGAAGAAAGTCCGCCGGTTTGAGATGGGCCGCATCGCGGCGCAATCCGCCAAGCAGGTTGATCTTGCAAAAAGGTCCGCGAAGCAGAGCGGTGACCAGCCAGTACGAAGAATTCAAAGACGCGCGCCGGCCGATCATCACGGTTGGTCAGCGCGAGAATACGGCAACGTCAATCGTCGATGTGGGTGCTGGCGAAGCGATCCTGCGTCGTAACCGAAAAAAGATCGGCCGCGAAAGCTACCGTCCGAACGAACCGTAACCGCGTCTACATCAAGAAAGTGCGCCCGCGAACAAGCGTGGCCCGCCAAATCTTCCTGAGCGTACCGCGCCGAATTCAATGGGCCGAACTGTTCAAGGAATGAAAGTGCCCGAAATCTAAGACGCATCATCGGATTAAAGGCTGTTGCCCGTGATCGCCGGTTCGCGTGCAAAGATTGCCGTGATCAGCTATGATAACTCAATCGATCCGGTTTGGTGGGCCTGCGTTGGTATGCGCGGCAGGCCGGTGTTCAGGTTGTGAAGCGAGCCCTTCAGGGCGAAAAGATCGACATTATTCCGTGGGAACGAGGACCAGCCAATCGTTCTTGGTCAACGCGCTTTCAGCCTGCTGAAGTCTCTCAAGGTTGTTCTGGAGCCGAAAGAAAGCCGTAAAATCGAAAGGTTGTTTTTGTACCCAGAAGAGCAAACTGTCGCTGGGCGATTGGCCGTCGTGGTCAACGTGCCGTCCTCGCGTCGCAACTACCCGGGTTGACTGCATCGACATTATGACCGAAGAGCAAGAGAGCCAGCGCCGTCAGGCCGAGTTCGAACCCTGCGACCAAGCTGTTCATGAAATCTGGATCTTAACGAATTCTTTTGGCCAGCTTCTGGTTTCCGAAAGGGTTCAGCCAACCTGAAGAATGTTGTCCGCATATGTCAGAAGTAAGGCGGCTGGCTGCGTCATCGACGGCGTTGACGAAGAACACGGCCAGCGAACTGCAGGCCCGTGCCCGCGACGTGATCGAAGCGCACACAAAGACGGGCGATTGATGCGGCCCGTGGCTTGGGCGTGGACGACAACGCTTATTGAAATTCGACGGCCTGAACACCCCAAATGATTGAGGCGACTGGCCAAGGACGACGTCAAAACCTCGAAGATTTCGCGACTTGCGCGGGAATTGGAACTGGCTGCGGCTGGACAGACCGTGGAATGGCGACGCACCAAGAGATGACGGGACACTTGAACCTTTCGACCTTTCGCTGGAATGAAATGCGCAAAAAGTTGATCATGAACGCGCGCGTCTTGCTGGGCTGGGTAGATCCCGCTGAGCTTGAAGACCGATGAGGCTTTTGAAGAAGACCTTGATATCGACACGGACAGGAGGCTCGAGGCCTGATCGCGGGGCTTTGGGGAACGATATGACCACGTGGTGGCGTTTCTAAGACCCGGGAAGACGGTCCGAACGAAAAGTGTATCGCCACTGGGCGAGGCGCAGCCCAAAAACGGGCTGATCCGCTTTGTTGTCGTCCCCGACATGCATGTTTTCCCCGGATATTCTGGAAAACTACCCGGGACGAGGGATGTAATGTGTCGGCGGATCGGGATGCGTTGGAAAAAAGCGGCCAAGAAAGGCTTGGTTCGCCCGTTCGGCCAAAGCAAACCTGTAAAGGTTGCGGAGATGATTTTGGTGGAAGAAGTTGAATAAGGCAGCTTGTTTCGCCGTTGTAGTTGCCTGATTTCTTGCAACGCAAGGCGGGTAAGGCCGTTGCGGGCTACGAAAAAGTCAAAAGGTTGCTGCAAATGGAAGAAGCCGAAGTGTTGAAATCGCAGGCAGTAATGGATCGGGGCCGCGGCAAATCGAAAACTAAGTACGGCCGCATTTTTACGGTCCATTACAGTTGGGCTGGCTGACGCAGACGAATTGGGTTTGGCTTTCGGACGCCAAACTGTAGGATACATGGGGCGCTCGCCTCTGGTGGTCTTACCTCTCGTGTTTGTGTAGAGGAAGCTCCAGCGGTTAAAAAGCGATCCGCAATAAAACGAGGGTGGCAACGGGTCCTAAACCCGAAAGGAATAGACGAGCTTCATGAGCGATAGTGACGGCAAAAAGACATTGGGCCTGCGGGGTGCGCTGTCGCGCCTGGTAAGTAGAAGCAAAGCTTTAAAAGCCAACGGAACGGACGAAAACGTCGTGGTCGAGACCAAAGCGCAAGCGCGTTTGTGGTGCCCAAACCTGCTGGGCGCAAAAGCCGGCGCGGTAGCATCCATCGCTCGGGGATCCTCCAAGCGTCCGGCCAGGCAATTAACGGATCCGATAATGGAGACGTCCGGCTGAAGGCGGTTACAGGCCGCCCGCGCAGCGCAGGCTGAGAAGCCGAAGCACGTGCCGCTGACGAAAAGGCTCGCGCGGAAGACCGCGAGCGTCGTCCCGTGCCGAAATCGATGGCGAAAGAAAGCCGAAGAACGCGAGCCGCGGTCGAAGCCTGAAGGCGAAAGCCGAAGAGGAACGAGCGTCGCAAAAAAGAAGCGAGCTGCGGCAGTCCGCTGCATCCAAGCACCCGCAGCGGCCCGCCCGCCGCACCCGCGTACGCCAAACGTCAAATCTGGGCGTGCCCACACCTGTGGTACGCAAGAAAGAAGGCGACCCGCGAGGACCAACCAACAAGCGCAACAAAAGGGTGGGCGAACGATAGCCGCCGTTCGGGTAAACTGATCGCTGAACCGGCTCTGTCCGTGGCGAAGGTGGCCGTCAGCGCTCTAAATGGCGCAGATGAAAGCGCAAGCAGGACCGTCCAGCGCCAAGAATGGCCAATGGGCGGTTCGGGTCGAGCGTGAAAAAGATCGTGCGCAACGTCAATCTTCCGCCGGGCGATTGTTGTCTCGCGAGCTGCCAACCGTAATGGCCGGAACGCGTCGGCGCGGTTGTCAAAAGCTTTGATGACCAACGGCATGATGGTGACGCAGAAATGAAACCATCGACGCGATACCGCCGAACGAATGCATCGAGGAATTCGGCCGACAAAGTCCGTTACGCGTTTCTGACGCGACGTCGAAGACGTGATTCAAAGAAGGCCGGAAGACGATCCGAAAGACCTGGTTTCGCGTCCTCCGGTCATCACGATCATGGGCCACGTTGACCATGGTAAAACATCAGCCGCTTGACGCGATCCCGCAAAAGCCAAGGTTCAGACCGGCGAAGCGGGCGGTATCACGCCAGCACATCGGTGCCTATCAGGTCACAAACCGACAATGGTCAGGTTCTGAAGCTTCCTGATACACCGGGCCACGCGGCCCTTTTACCTCGATGCGGGTCGCGCGTGCGCAAGTCACGCGACATCGTTGTGCTGGTCGTCGCTGCGGAATGACGCTGTGATGCCTCAGACGATCCGAAGCGATCCACCACGCGAAAAGCGGCAAAAAGTGCCGAATGATCGTGCGATCAACAGACTCGACAAAATACGAAGCCAACCCGACCAAAGTTCGCACCGATCCTGCTGCAACACGAAGGTCAATCGTCGAAAAGATGTCGCGGTGAAACGCAGGACGTCGAAGTGTCGGGCTGTAACGGGTCAAGGTCTGGACGAACTGCTGGAAGCCATCGCGCTGCAAGCCGAAACTGCTGGAACTGAAAGCGAACCCGAACCGTGGCGCGGTTGGGTGCCGTGATCGAAGCGCAGCTTGACGTGGGCCCGTGGCCCTGTCGCGAACTGTGCTTATTCAAAATGGTAACCCCTGCGCCAGGGCGAACATCTTTGTTGTGGCGAGCAATCGGTAAGGGTACGTGCGCTGATCAACGACCATGGGCGAACGCCGTCAAAGAAGCCGCCCGTCGGTGCCTGTCGAGGTTCTTGGCCTCGATGGGACACCAAGGGTGCGGGCGACGTGTTGAACGTGACCGCAACCGAAGCGCAGGCGCGGTGAAGATCGCAAATATCGCGAAAAAGCCGCAAGGATAAACCAGCGCTGCGGCCGGCGCGGCGACGACGCTGGAACAGCTTGATGGCAAACGCCCCATAGGTGGGAAGAGAACCGTCAGCGAGCTGCCTTTTGTTGATCAAAAGCAGACGTGCGTGGCTCTGCCGAAGCGGATCGTGCAGCGATGGAGAAAATCGGCAACGATGAAGTCCGCGTACGGATTCTGCATTCGGTGTCGGTGCCGATCAACAGACACTGATGTCGGCCTTGCCGAAGCAATCGAACGCGCCATCATCGCTTTAACGTCCGTGGCAAACGCCTCTGCCCCGTGCCTCGGCGAACCAAAAAGAGGCGTCGAGATCCGTTATTACTCTGTCATCTATGACATGATTGATGATGTGAAAGCGGCAAGCGAGCGGCCTGCTGAGCAACGAGATTCCCGCGAACACTTCATCGGGCTATCGTCGATCCAAAGAAGTTGTTCAAAAGTGACCGGCGTTGGCAAGGTTGCCGGGCTGTCTTAATGACCGGAAGGCAAGCAAGCGCGCGCGCTGTGCGCTTGCTCCGCGAGAAAACGTTGTGATCCACGAAGGCACGCTGAAGAACGCTCAAGCGCTCAAGGATGAAAGTTCCGAAGTACCCGTCAGGCCAAGGAATGTGGTTATGGCGTTCGAGAACTACGAAAGACAGTCCGCCCCGGCGACGTTATCGAGATCTTTCACACGTGAAGAAGTCCGTCCGCACGCTCGAGTGATCTAAAACTTCGGTTCGATATTTGATGATCAGAAGCCCGGTTGAATGGGGGTCCCCCCCCCCCCCGGGCTTCTGTCGTTTCAAAACACCCGTTTATCCTCGATTAAAAGCTCAGCCGTCCGAACACAGACCGATCGTCCGCGATTTGATGACGTTAAGTCGTTCGGCTCTCCGCCGTACTCGCGACGATAGGCTCGTCACACCG
>Ga0163217_1005369_pt1 | contig 10217 bp, 5 predicted proteins | sample SynspAceP_FD_185933 | JGI IMG/M metagenome (GOLD analysis project Ga0163217, IMG submission 185933) | Saline lake microbial communities from Ace Lake in Antarctica - Synechococcus sp. Ace-P (PacBio error correction) | ecosystem: Environmental > Aquatic > Non-marine Saline and Alkaline > Saline ...
GCGCGCTGGACAGACACAGTGATTTTCAACTATTTACAACCTGCTTTTTCTTGACAGGAAAAAAATCAAAAAACACAAACTGAAAAATGGAAATGAGGACATTTTCATGACAGCGAACATAAGTATTTTGCAAAGATAACCTCTTTTTCTTTAAAAATTGCTATCCCTTTTTGGCAACCAAAGGAAATTCTGTAGAAATTAACTATCAACAACAATCTCAACAACCCCATCAGAAAAACGAAACCAATTACTATGGAGCTTTTACACTCCTATTTTCCACTTTAATATCACCCTCTCATGATCTAATATAATAAGCCCACTCGAGAGCAGAACACACACCAAAGCTCACGCGACTGCGCATGCACAACTAAGCAAATAGAATGAGATCACATTTACACCTCATAAACGAGTCACACATCGCCACATCTCACAGTAACAATCAAAAACCGCAGATAATCAAATATGATCGGCACATTCCAGCTCTGAGCACCACAATCCTCTCAACAATATCGCCTAGACCATCCATTGTATGCTCGTAGCAAAACGTGTGAATAGACTAAAACGACATGCCCACTGCTATCTTACATTGCAAAGCCAAATCGAAAAGATACATCGCAACAAGACCTCACAACCAATTTACCAAGAATACATTCAATTACAGAGTTGGCGAAATAGAGAAATTACTGCGAATGGACTATCCCCAACCCACCAAGTACCCCGCAATCACGCGCAAGCAGTACATATTCGAGCAAAATTCTCGCGCGAAGTCCGTCCGAACCTTGCGGCTCCAGCAGGAATACCACTAGCGGAAATTCTCACCAATGCACGGGGCGACTCATAGCTGAGGCACGTGCGATGAAAGGCAGCGAGCGAAAAAAACTTGATATTGTCACTCCACAAAAAGCCACCCAAACTCTACGACAAAGCCGATTGACCCAACTATCGCACAAACGGCCCTAGAAATCTATACTCATATAGATAAAAATCCGAGAAATTAATGAAAATATCACAACCTCACACATTGTACTTCACCAATATTGCAAGCTGTATCCCCAAAATCACACATGACACAAACTAACAATCATAAGCTAGGAGAAATTAACCTAGTCAGAGAAAGAGAATATCAATTATCACAATGAAGACACAGAACACTAACACCCAAACAGAAACAAAAACTCTAACATAATAAGCCTATAATTCAGATTAACACTTACTTACACTAACCTTTATGAAGGAGTATCTAAGAAATTCTTGAACAACAAAACTCACACCCACCATTTACTACACAAAAACCTGAAACCATGAAATCCTCATTTCAAGTCTTAAAACAAAATTACGTACCAAAAGACCAAAATAACACAGCCGATCCAAAAAACCTAAACAGCTAAAAAGACACGCCTATGCGACGCAGACATCCTTAGGGACGAATCCAGGTTATCACCAGAAAGTGCGAACCTAAATAAACCACCGACTCCACCCAAACAATCAAAAATTGTTTGCTGCCAAAAAAAACACCGCAACGCAGGAGCGAATATATACCAGAAATTCCCCTCTAGCCGAAAAAACAAAACTCTCTAGAGGTACAGAAGTGCAAACTAATTCGGCCTCTAGCTAGCAATTCAAAATAAATAATATACTTAACATCCCAGAATGAGAATAACACCCCCCACTAAAATCAATATAGAAATAAATCCAAACACCACCCTCCATGAACAAAAAATACACCTAACTCAATAACAAAAAAAGACTCCCTAGAATCTAAAAAAGTCTACACACAATAGATTCACGCGCCAATTTGGCCAAAATTCAACAAACGAAACTAGAGCAAAACACATCACATCCTCCCCTGAAATCAACAAAATATTGAACACACACACGCAATTTACACTTTGGAGACCATTTAACTCACACCATCAAACCCAACCTAATCCGACATAACAAACCTAGACTCCTATTAACTAAGCGAAAATAAGACGAACTAATTAAATCTTCTAAGACTGCCACTATTAAAAATTATGAGCAAAACACTCTATTCATCCAGACCCTGTAATTATGAAGAAACATAACATCTAAACTTAAACAAAAGCCATAGAAATCTATCAATCAAAAAAAAAGTCAGCCTAACACACATCCGAAACACCAATCTATCTAGAATACCCGAAATATACAAAACATTACCACCCATCCAAAGACAAAGTTTTTATCTCACGGACATATATCACACACGAGCCTGCAACACTTTGTCACAGCTCCTTCCTACCAAAAATACCCCATTAGAGCGTAACTAACTTAAATCAACATCACAATGATCCCACAATCGCGCGAGAGATACAGCTGAATTGGGAAAAACTCCCTACCCCAACTCCCAAAAGACTTTACAAGATTTAACGACAAGCTCCAAAGAATAACAACGATAGCGAAGATAACACCCACAATTAGACGCCTATTAGGCGCACCAATTGTGGTTCACCAACTCTAATCCCTTCGAAACACTCCAAAAGTACGCAGTGGGACTCGAGAGCAGTCCTGCCTGACCTCAAATACATAATCTCTCACACTGCGAAACGTACTATCGATAGAGGTCCCTCTTCTTCACTGAGAATCCGAGCATGACATCCCGACCAAAACATTAGGCGACGATACCTGGTGGGAGGCAGAAAACGCTAGAGAATACTTGGAGCGCATGAGACACAAGGCAAGACCGCAGTATGTCTGAAAAATACCTATGCTAACAAAACAAAACCCTTTAAAAACCACGAGAAAAATACAACAGGAGACACTTAAACCTTGCAACACTCCTGTCATGAATGATTCTCTGACTGAGAAGTCTCCTCTCTCTCCTGCAAAAGACAAAATAAGATCGATGCAGTCAAAATCATGAAAAATTCTCAGATCATACGCCATCGCATCAATTGCGATCCTTGTAATTTACCTAAATCCTCCAAACACGAAACCCCTCAATTCCTATTTCAAACCCTGCATACACAATAAACACTACATGATCCACAAAAACTCTTCAATCCCCACTCAAAATAATATTATCACTGCACCTTTACACAGACCATGCAAATACAGCCCACATCCACTTCCCAATTACCCCAACAAGAACCATTTCCACATTATTACTCACACCGCATTACATCAAAAATGCCCAATCGAAAAATACCCCATCCTCCACAAAAAACTTCACACCCCAACTCATCATCATACCCCAACATCTAAAAGAACTTACAAAACACACCTCAAAAAAACAAATCAAATTCCACCACAAAATCACCCAAAACATCACCAACTCATAAGACACTTCAACAGAACACCTTTATTCTCCATAAAAAACACTGCCCATCACTTCATCTATTCAACCAAAAACTAATAATATATAAACCAATTCAAAAAAAACAGACTAACTATCCCCCCTATTATAAACACCCACCTCTATTCCCGTAAAACCACTGATCTCCAAGCCCGATCAATTAAATCACAACCCAACATCCTAAAAAACCGACTTCTCACACTCCTCTCAATAAAATATATACTCAGTCCACAATAATGCAAATCAACTTCCCTATCCACATTCCATCCAATCATTATTCATAAAAAACAAAAAGCAGCCATTCAATACCCCACCCCCACCCTCCTTAATCCTCTCTTCAGCCACTTAAAAACCAACCACGTTCGTAAAAACAACCAATACCAACATACACCACCACACCTCCCACATTATTAAAACACATCCTCCAATACAACGACAAACAACTCCCCATTTAAATTAAACCCAAATACAATTCCCATAATACTTCCCCCAATTAACTAATTCATAATACACTCCTATTAAAATACACAAAAAAAATATCAAAAAATACCAGCATACACAAAAAAATACACAACATTACTTAAACAAACAACATCCGTTACTGCTAGATAAGAAATAAAACACCACTGAAAAGACACAAATCACACCTTAAACACCTCATTAATAAAGAGCCACGCCAAAAATCAACTCCCTGCAACGAAAAAACAATTTCATTATTTACTCACCCCGATCTATAATTATAAAAAAAAAAACCATACCAATACAAAAATCACCTAACCCTCAACAACAATTCAACTCAATACATAACAAAAACCAGCTAACAAATTCAAAAAACTAACAAACACTCCCACCGACACACATCAATGCAAAATATTTTATCTTATTCTACTTCTTTTTATTCTTATTTCTACTTTCTCTTTTATATTTCATCTTATCTTATTTTTCTTATTTTCTCTTTATCATCAAACAAAATTACCCAACTCTAAACATTATTATTTCTCAATATTTTTATTTTTTTTTTTTTTCACACCTTTTTTTATCATTGTATATCTAATTCTGCCAAAAAACTGATCAACAATTAAACAAACGACCTACTTCACTCAATCCTTCAAAAAATAAACAGCTTAAAAATTACAACCTTTACCGTATTAAAATAACTATGAAATGACCAACAAACACAGCCCAATCACAATTACACACTTTTAACTGACCTCAATACATTATTGATTCCTGACAACCTCATCACTTATACCCCCTATCATCCTTAACCAGCTACAGAATAAAAGAACATTGCACCCCCAAATGCACTCCAATTATACCAAACAAAATCATCTAAGACAGAAGCACATTTTACTTTAAAAGCATACCCCTACCACTATAAATTATTTGACACCAAACAAAAAACTTAAAAATTAACCAAAAAAAGAGAACAATATCTCCTTACCATCAATTACCATATTATAAAAACCAAAGAATTTATTAACTACATCAAAATCATTTATCCCAAAAAAATGAGACTCAAAAACGATAAAAACAAATAATCAATTTACCTCCGAAACCTACAAAAACATATAATATAGATACCAAAACACAACACATCAACAAATACAATACGATTACCCTTAAGATTCAATACCCCCCCAAAATTTAACACATCACCTCTAATTCTGTAACCTCCTATCATTTGATAACCGTTATCTAAAACTCCAAATCACCATCACACACACAACACAACAAACACTTATAACAAAATACCCACATATCAAGAAAACAATTACTAAATACCTGAACAACTACACCCTTACCAGTCTGTATTCTTTAAAAAACGTCATCGAAAAAAATATTTACAAATCATGATCATGATAAAAGCTTACTTTTATAAAACACCATCTCCATTTCATCAACAAAAGACAAAACATCCTACATGCCTAACAACCACAAACAAAACCATCATACGAACACCACAACACCCGCTACTTAACCAAAAAAAAAAAAAAAAAAACAACATAAAAAAAACATAATATTAAAAAAATATATAACAAAAAACTCCACAAAATAGATAAAAATTAACAAAAACAAAATTTAAACAAACGAAAAACACAAAAACATAAACACCAATAAAAAATTTACAACCAAAAACAAAACCATCACACAAACAACTAAAAACAACTCAAAATAATACATACCAAAATTACACCACACAATACAACCAAATAACAAAAGACACAACAAATCCAAAGCACACTCATTTATTAAACCTCATACAAACCGACCAACCACTACCTATCACATACTCAACAATTATCCACCCAAATTTAAAAAGCATAAAAAAAAACGCCTAAAACCTCCTCACCTCAACCACCCAACCACCAACCCAAACAACACAAACTTCCCAACACACAATAAACAAAAACACACCACCAATAACCCACATTCCCACCAAAAACCGATTATAACACCCTCCCTCCTCCAACCAATCAAATAAAACACCACCTCATACCAACCCCACCCAACCACAATAACACAATAAATACATCCCCCAAAAGAATCAAAATCACCCAAACAACCCTATACTACCACCTCCAACACTAACCACCCAACCAACGAAACCACCATTACAAACCCCTCACTCAGCTAAAAGCAAACCTCTGAACACATCCGACCCTCTCCCTATTAACACCATATCACCACAAACCCTCAAACCACACCTACCACACCCTAACCAAAACCCAACACCCATATCAAACTTCAACTCTTCCAAACTACAAAAAACCCCACTCACCATCAATAAAGTTCTTCTACAAAAAGAACTCCCACCCTCTACTAAAACTTCTGAATCCATCTCCACTACATCACAAACCACACAACCAACAATTACCCTCACATTCCCAAACACACCATCACAAAAACCACAAATAAAACTAAACAAAACAAAACCCATTTAGAATAAGACAGTCTTCCCATGCCATTCCTTTTCATTCTCCTACCTAAACAAACCAGCGAAAACACTATCAATAAACCTAATCACGAAATAGAATCAGCTATCTAACAATAAAACGTATATTCAACCACTACCCAAAAAACCATATTCGCATTCAACTTCCAATACCAAAAAATATCCAACCTACAAACCCATTCACCCACATGAAACAGAAAAACAACATCCCGTCTCCATAAGATCCCATCCAACTCCACAACCAACCGAATTTAGCAACCCAACTAATTTTAACCAAAACTTCCAACTATATCAAAAAAAAATAAAACTAACATTCCCAACGAAATTATGCACAACTATAAGACAATAAAGCTATTTTACACGACATGCAATATCATTCCAATCATCCAACTCCCAAATAATGAAACAACGCATCTTTTACGTCCCGATAAGCCAAAAGAACAGTCAAATTGAACCAGCACAAACACAAGCATACCAGACACTATCAAAACAATCTTTACGATGCAAACTTCAATGTAATAACTACTAACTTCCCCCTCTAAAATACAAATTAGACTTATTTATTAAGTCCGCACTCAAGACCACCCACAATCTCCTGTTACTTCATTTTCTCAATATTCCACCGAACACCCCAACCTACAATTATGAAATTAATAACACATAACTGAAGAAAGTAAGACTATACAAATAAAATACACAAACCAAAACCATTATCAATAACACATGAACACTTAATAAATACACACCAAAAATAATTTAACAACTAAATGAAAATCCACAAACCAACAATAACAGGACCTCCAACCACCCTCTAATTTTAGCCTACAAAAATTAAAACACAATCCGGACACACAGCTACAATTTAGACTTAACCAGCCACATTAGAATAATTTCAACCCACAAAATTCCTCTATCTCCTTAATACTGTTCTCTCATTTTCTAATCCATTTCTTAAAACTGCTATACTACACACAATACAACACTCTCAGTTCTATCCTCTTATTTTTCAATCACAATCAACACATCACATTTATGCAAACTAATTTCCCTACGTACAGCAACAGATAACACATACATCGTCAAACCAATCCCACTAATTTGAGTCAACGACTTTATAAACCCTTGGTACCAAGTATTAACCACCATACCATCCCTCAAAATCCATTCTTCCCAATTCAGCAAACACAATAACTTCGAATACTACCCTCTTACCACACCCCTCTAAATAACAACTCTGCCAAATAACAAAAATAATAATAAGCCATACAATTCCCTAAATCTTATCCTTTATTTCAATCCTTGTATTCGTTTAACCCATTGCATCTGCCAATGACTATCTCTCTTCCTTTTCTTCCCATCGACTTATATATCTTATTAATCCAAAAACCTAACAAGCACCACTTACACAACCAAAAAATGATCCAAATATATCCTCCTCCTAAAAAATATTTCCATGTCCAACCCACCATATAATAAAATCGTCATCAAAATATGCACCTAACCTATCACTCTAAAAATACAACACCAATAAATAAAAAACACCATTTATCCCTCACCAAAAAAACCCCTTACCAATATCCAGGACACCCAAACCACATGTAACCAAAACTTCAACACCCACACTTTTATCCATAAATAAAAATGTAATCCCAATATAACAAGTAAATTTATGATATCCCAAGTACCGTTAATTAACTCCTTAATAATTCCCTACAAACCTCAATTTCTAAACACCCATCCAAAAAACAAAGAAAAAAAACAACTAATACACCAACAACCACCCACTCAACGTTTTAAACTATCAATCATATAATTTTCAATAAATAGCATATCAAACTACGCTCTTACCTAACCAGAATAGCATGTCATTTTCAACTTTTCAAAGAAATATTCTACTTCCTTTACCTTCTGCCTAGCAACCGTTTTCTCCGCAACCCTTCCTTACCCTATAAACAAATATCTTTCCCTACCAATTTCAGCATAAACTTCCAACTTATAAAATCTAAACCCCTTTAAAAAATATAATCCAATATACAACTAAACTTTTACCATTTTCAACATCCAAATAAAATCATCGAACGTATTTTATGATAAAACTTACATCCCCTATAACACGCTTCTTCAGAAGTAGCTCACTCCCTAACTACCCTTGTCCACTCAACAACCTAAAAATCGCTACGTTAACTTATATCATCACTACCATTTCCACGCTCTAAGTCTAACCACATTCTAAACACCTACCAAACAATTACATTCTCTTCCTGTATCCAAACCCATTGAAAGCTTCCTCCTAATTAAAACCCACTTCACAATTCACCACGTATAACCGAATCGAATAAAACTCTTCACCTTAAAAATAAATTCCCCCATAATAATTTTTCTTTCCATTAACCCATATCATACACCTAACAATTACAATTATTGCATTTAAACAAGCTACAAATAACAATTAACTCCCGTCAAACAAATCACATCGTTATTAAATAACCGTTTACTCACTTACATAAAAAACCTTCAATTCCTTTTCACTCTTCAATACTTTTAATTCACATCGCAACATGTTCGAAATTCTATAATAATACAAACTATCAATCACATCAAAATATTTAAACTCTTAACAAAACGACAACCCTAAAAAAACCAGCACCTAAATAATATCCATACTGGACAAATACAAACCTATCCCTGATCCCCACTTCCTAATCTTTAATTGAACTCTCAATTCTCATGTTCCACTCCCAGCAAAACACAAAACTTCAAATCCATTGTTCTATTAGTGAAATTAATACCTCTAAATTACATTACTGATCCACCCTAAATCTTCAACTCCTCCTTAAAAATATCCCTTACTTTCGATCCTCAATACAAACGCATAACTCAAAACAAAATCGACTATCTCTCTTCATTTTCACCTGCTGCTACAAAATTCACAAATCATATCCTCACTTTATAACACATGCAAAAAATAATAATGAATCTTCCACGTCAATAAACAAAAAAGCACCCTTGTCATTAACCAACCTATTTAGCCGATAACCCTACTCTCCAATCAAGACTGTAACGTACTTACAAATATAGACGTTATCTAAAAAAAAATCAAGCTTTTATTCACCATTCAGTTACACTTTATTGAAAAACATCTTACTTTTTTTAGATTAATTAAAATTATATCATGCAAAGCACAACTAAAATCCCCCCTTTCTAATACAATTGATTAAAATTCCCCTTTAACTAACCTCAGTTTACAAGTTCATACCAGCATACTCACTTCGCTCAATCGCACCAACAAAAATACCATACTGTTTAATATGAAACAACAATCAAATCCTGCCTCACATTTCATCAACAAAATAAATAACTTAATTAACGAACCCAATGAAAACAAATCACCCCCCTTGTCAATAATTAATAACAATAACATTCAATAATGTACAAACAATCAATTACATTGTATACGAAATCGCATACTTAAACTGTCATTGACTGTATCTTCAACCTCTGTTCTGATTTTAAATTAATGTTCATAAAAGCTTTTTATGTAACAATGCTAATAACCAATACCGACTCTTAATAATTATTAATTTATACCTTCACCCCCTATTCCAATAACTAAAAATCCTTAATTAAACCAAAAAGAATTAACATCTTTTTAAAATGCCCCAAGTTTTTACACCTTAAGCCTAACAATCCCTCATAATGATCTTCTTTATATGTAACCATACTCCCACTTACTTCATTACTGTAATTTTATATAAATTGCCACAACCGCTATCTTACTTATTCCCCTCAATAATCTTTTCAAGAAGTTGGACTCCACTGTATTAAAACTATAAACCTAGTTCATGACATTATTTAATATTTAATTAATTCATAATGTATACCTTTTAAATTTCACCTTTCCTTTCCCTCCACAATACAGAATTTAATATAAGATCAATGCAACCAATT
>Ga0163217_1097636_pt1 | contig 10217 bp, 12 predicted proteins | sample SynspAceP_FD_185933 | JGI IMG/M metagenome (GOLD analysis project Ga0163217, IMG submission 185933) | Saline lake microbial communities from Ace Lake in Antarctica - Synechococcus sp. Ace-P (PacBio error correction) | ecosystem: Environmental > Aquatic > Non-marine Saline and Alkaline > Saline ...
GGAAAGAAAATGAATTTTCCAAAAAGTTTTTTTTTTCCCCCAAAAAAAAAAAAAAAAAAAAAAAATTCCCGGGGCAAAAAAAAAACCCCGGCCCGGGGAGAAAAAAAGGTTTGGAGGCCCTTGGCCAAGGCCCTTTCCACCCGGAAAGCCCGGCAAATGGCCCCAAGCCCGGATTTTTCCTCCGGCATGGGGGATGGGGTTGGGCTCACGCCTGGGTGGAGAAAAGCCCAAGCCAAGGAGGGGTGGGAACACTGGGCGGATTGTTGGAGAAAAGGAAATGCAGCAGAAAGCCTGCAGGAAAGCCAACCTTTCCGACTTCTCCGATTTCGTTCAAGCAGATGGCGGATGATCAACGGATGGGGGCTCCCCTGGGTGGCCCCTTGAATTGAAGACTGATCCCCCGGCATGAACAAGATCGACGACGGCATCTCAAAGCAGGGCCCGAAAGCCAGCTCCAAAACGCATCGAAAGCCATGAATCGGCCTCGATGACCGAGGCCCGAGCGAAAGCAAACCCCAGCTCCTCGCCGCCCAACCCCCCCAGGCGCCGGCGCATTGCCGCCGGCAGTGCCACAACCCCCCGGCCGAATGTGGACAAGGTGCTCGCCCGATTTTTCAGAAAATGCGGGGGATTGAATGCAAGCAGATGAACTCAGGGCCCGGCCTGCCCGGATGGGTGGGATGCGGGCATGGGCGTTTTGTTGGGTTTCCTGGTCCTGCGGGCATGGGTGGGTGGCATGCCTGGCAATGGGAGGACTGCCCGGTCAGCCAGGGCCTGCCTGGAGCGGGCCCCTGGGCGGGGCGGCAGGGTTTTTTTTTTCCCGCAAGCCCCCCCGCCCGGCTAAGCCGGCCAAAGAAGCGCAAGGGATTCGCTCGCTTCTAAGCCATCTGCGTGGCGGCTGAGCCGCCTGAGCAGTGCCAGGCGCGCGATTGGCGATCCGATCAAAAAATCACTGCTGAAACGACCGCTCCTGATTATAAAAAACTTCAAATCTTGATGGCTAAATTCTACTTCCTCCTGTTTCCTTTGCGTCCCTCCGCCCACGGGCTTCACGCGTCCAAGGCCAGGGGGTGTCGCCGGTAGGATCTCGGTTTGGAAAGCAAGCTGGACTCCGTCTCAATGATCAAGCTCCGCCCTGAAGCGGTTCGGCAAAAGCCGTGAGCAAGCTTCCGCTTGTCCCGTCAACCACAGCCACCTTCCCGCGGGATGGCCGTTACCGCTCGAAGAGCTGGGCTTCTTCTACAACCCCACGCACCAATGGAGACCCGGTTGAACACCGAAGCGAATCCGGGTGCGTCTCAGCCAAGGCCGCCCAAACCCACCGACACCGTGCGCTCCTTGTTTGAGAAAGGTGGCTTGATCGAGCGAACCCATTCGTCCCGGTGAAAACCCGTCGCAAGGCCAAGCAGGCTGCCGCTCGTGAAGCCGTGACAAAGCCCGCGGCCAAGGAAGACTGCGGACGCAAGCTGCTGCTCCCAAGAAGCCGCTGCCGAGGGCCGCCGCCGCTGAAGCCAAAAGCAGCCTGAGCCTGAACCCGAACCTGCCGTCCGCCGAAGCTTGAAGCGCTCGCCCCATGGCCGGGGCAGAAACCGTCCATTGTTTGTGATCGATCTCCCCGATCAAGCTTCGGCTCTAGCCTTGGTGGGGAGGCCGAAGCCACCCTCCATCCCGCCTGGAGGCCCTCAACGGGCGCTTCCCTGGTTTTTGCGTGGCCTGGCCAGCTGGTGATGCCAAGGGCAGGCTGAGCAACCGAGCGGGCTTCTGCTCCTTGTGGATTGATCCGTCCCGCTTCTGGCTGGAGGGGCCAGTCGGTGGGTCAGATTGGATCTGCAGACGGCCCTGGCGGCCTCGATTCGCAAAGCGGCGAGGAGCACCGTGCGCTCGGCAAGCGTGTGCTGGCCGCGCAGCTTGGGAGTGGCAAAGTTGTTGCGGCCTCGCATTCCCCCTGGTCAGCGGGCCCTATCGTGGAGGCGATCGAGCAGCACGACCTCCCCTGGCCCTGGGACCGGCAGGGCAGTGGCAAAACCTTTGCTGCCCACGTCCAGGCCGGTGCGACATGCTGAAAATGAACGCCGTGTCGAAGGTTTGATCCTCAACCGGCCGGCTGTGGAAGCTGGCGAGCGGCCTTTGGGTTTTCCCCTTCCCGGTGACCTGCACAGAAGGTGGGAATCCCTACCTGCGACCTCTGTACGACGGCCCCTGCACAGTCTGCTGGGAGCCGACCGGCCACACAGGGATGCGGAGAGGGGTGTGATCGAGTGGGCGGCCGCTGGCCTAACATGCGGGGACGCACCCTGGCTGATGGCGTTCGTGATCGTGATGAATGCACAGAACACCACGGCCCGCCGATGCGCATGGTGCTCACCCGCCTGGGGGGAGAACTCGCGGATGGTGGTGACAAGGCGATCCCAGCAGGTTGAACTTGCCTGCCCACCAAGGTCAGTGGTCTCAAGCGAGGCCGCCCGGGTGCTCGACGGGTCCGAGGGCGTGGCGATCTGCACCCTGAACGGTCGCCGATGTGGTGCGCCATCCGCTGTTCAGCGGGTCGTGCAGGCTACGCCCGACTGGATGCCGAACGCCATGGCGAAGAGCCAAGGGGCAGCCGCCCCGTAGGGCCCAGATAGGGGAGATCCACCTCCCTCGGCCGCGGCGGCGCTGGCAGGATAAGGAGTTCGAATCTTGGCCATGCCGGCCAAGCAGCAATTTCAGGAAGCGATCCGCGAGGCCCAACAAGGGTGCCCTTGTGGGCCCCAAACGTGGTCAACAAGGCCCCCTCCCTAATGTGGGCGGCGGCATGGTGCTCACCGCCCGCTGGTGTGATCGGTGGCCCTGTCCGTTGATCGGCAACGCCGATCTTCATGCCTCTGTTCTGGGTGCCCCTGATCGGCAACTTCGTTCTCTTTTCTTCGTGCGCAGAAACCGGCGATGAAGGAACAACGCACGGCTCTGCCGATCCTGGCGGTCCCTACAGCCTGATACCGGCTTCCAACGCTCAGCGCAATCGTGGCGATGGCGATCGGCACGGCCCGCAATCGGTGCGATCGGCACGGCAAGCCCTGGCACCGGCATTCACCTTTGTGATTGCCTCGAATCGTGGCCCGCAACATGAGCGACAGCCTCGGCCAGGCCCTCAGTGGCGTGGGTGGGGCTGGGCTCGTTGGTCTGCTGATGTGCGATGGTGGTTCAAGATCGTCGGTGCAATCTTCATCCCGGGTTTTTTGGCGGCAACAAGTTTGAACTGCTGATTGCCGGCTTCGGCAACCGTCCTGTTTGTGGGGGCCCGCTTTCGTCGATTTCTAACAGCGATGCCCGCGCACGCTACAACGACGACCAATACCTGGCCGGTGCCCTTGCATGGTATCTTCACCTATATGCAAATCTGTTCATTCTCAATTCTGCGTCTGATCATCGCTCTCAATCGGCGGCGGTCGTCGCAACTGAAATTCTTTGCTAGAGAAGTAAGCCATCGCAGAGCTTCGGCTCTGGCTTTTTTAATGGTTGACTCAGTCTTGTCCCGTTACCCCTTTCACCCCTTCTTCAGCCAGGCAGGCAGCGCATGACCAAACCGCTCTGATCACACAGGAATCACAGGCCAAGGAGCGGCCAGCTAATCTTGCCGAAGTTGCTACTTGACAAGGGCTATCAGGTGCATGGCATCAGCGGCGGGCCAGCAGCTTCAACACCAGCCGCAATCGATCACCTCTACCAGGATCCGCATGAGGGTGATCCCCGCCTGGTGCTCCATTACGGGCGATCTTACCGTTTCCACCAATCTGAATCCGGATCGTGCAGCAGTGCAGCCCGATGAGACCTAACAACCTCGGCGCCCAGAGTCATGTGGCGGTGAAGCCTTCGAGAGCCCGCGGAATACACCGCAACGGCGGATGCCCCTCGGCACCTGGCATTCTTGAAGGCGGTTGCGGCATTCTTGGCCCTCACGTCGAAAACACGGAATTTATAAGGCCAGCACCAGCGGCTCTATGGCCTGGTCAGAGACCCCCAGAGGAGGACCACCCCCTTCTATCCCCGTAGCCCCCTACGGCGTGCCCAAGCTCTATGCCTACTGGACAACGGTGAATTACCTGCGAGGGCTACGGCAGTATGCCTGCAACGGTCAAATCCTGTCAACACGAAAAGCCCGCGCGTGGCGAAACCTTCGTGACCCGCAAGATCAGCCCGTGGCCTGGCGCGGATCGCTGCCCGGCTCGATCATGCTGTTCCATGGCAACCTCGACCTCGCTGCGCGGACTGGGGCCACCGCCCGGCGCATTACGTGGAGAATGCCCGTGGGCGGATGCTGGCAGCAGGAAACACCCCGGAGGATTACGTGAATCGCCACCGGCCGCCAGGAGAGCGTGGGCGCCGTTTCATTGAGCTCTGTGCCCTGGAGCTGGGCTGGGGTGGCATCGACTGGCGGGTGGAGGGCCTGGGCGAAATCCGGGCACGCGCCGATAGCGGTGCCAAGGTGTGCGCATCGACAACGCGCCTATTCCGTCCAGCGGAGGTGGAAACTCTGCTGGCGATCCGCACTAAGGCCGGCCCGCGAAAAAGCTGGGTTGGACGCCCACCACCACCCTGGAGGAGCTGGTGGCGGAGATGGTTGAAAGCCGATCGGCAGGATGCGCCCAAAGGAAGCCACGCTCCGCCCGTGAAGGTTTCACGGTGGTGGTCGATGGAGATCCACCGCTTTTGTTGCGGTTCTTGAGAGGCGTCGGGAGCCAACCATAGTGAGCCCTGACCCCTACGACCTTGATCAACAGGACGACCGCATCTTTGTGGCCGGTCATCGGGGCATGGCGGGGAGTGCCATCTGCCGGGCCTTGCTGCCAGGGAAGTACGGCATGTCTTGAAGAGGCCCGGGCGCGACGGCTTGACCTGCTCGATCCCGTGGGCGGTGCAGGCCTGGTTTGCCGCGAATTCGCCCGATGTGGTGGTGCTGGCGGCGGCGAGTTGGGCGGGATTCGCTGGCCCAACAGCACTACCGCGCCGACTTTCCTGCTTCGAGAATCTGAAGAATCCAAGAACCAATGTGATCGAGAACGCCTGCGGCCATGGGCGCGCCGGCTGTTGGTTTTCTTCGGCGCAGCTGATCTAACCCGAATTCGCCCCCAGCGATCAAACCTGAGGATCGCTGCTCACCGGCCAATTGGAGCCCCCACGCCTGGTATGCCGATCGCCAAGATCGCCGGCATCGAAACTCTGCGGGCCCCTGCGCAGCAGCACGGCTTATGCGATCAGCCTGATGCCCACCAATCTCTATTGGCCCTTGGCGATAACTACCACCACCAACAGCCATGTGCTGCCCGGCCCTGATTCGCCGCTTCCACGAGGCCAGGCAAGCCGCTGCGGCGCGTGTCACCTGCTGGGGCAAGCGGCAACCCGCTGCGGGAGTTTTCTGCACGTGATGATCTGGCCGAGCGGCGCTTGTTCTGCTGGAGCGCTGGCAGCGCGATCAACCGCGGCCCGATTCCCGATCCGCTGCAGTTCCTCAAACGTGGCACCGGCCTGGAATCTGCCGATCCGGGAGCTGGCCGCCTGTGGCGAATAGCCGTGGCTACGAGGGCGAGATCCTCTGGGACACGAGCAAGCCCGATGGCACCCCGAAAAACACAACTCGACGTCAAGCAAAGCTGGCGGCCGCTCGGCTGGAGGCCCGCAATTCCCGGCCGAAGGCTGCGCCAGATACCGCCCAGGCCTTGCCCTAGGGTTGCCACCGACGGGCCATCCGTTCGCCGCCTGAACTTTGGCTTCCTGGCCATCGATCGAAGGGCCTCCTCTCAGCGATCCAGGTGGCAACGGACATGGACGGCGACCGCGATGGATTGTTTCTGTTCTTCGTCGTAAGCGCTCCATCGCTTCAAGAACCCCACGATCTTCACCCTGGCCGCCGGTGGCTGCCAGCAACGTTCCAGCCTCTGCTGACAGCCCCCGGTTCCAAGCCCACGCAACAAGATCCCGACAACGGCGTTGACGCGCAGCGATTTGTCCTGTTGCTCACTGTCCGCCGCTTGCGGCCGTGTGGCTGCGCCATGGCCGTGCTCATGGCCAGGTTGCGTGCTGTGGAGATCCACCAACCGCTTCGCCAGCGATGCGCAGTTGCAGCCCAGGGCCTCCGGCAGCCGGTCCATCAGGGCCGCTTGTCTCCGGCCAGCGAAGACCACGAAGAAGCCGCGGGCGCCGTCTCGGCTGCCACCAACTCCCCCGACCCGATCGGGCGATCACCTCATCGCTCAGTTCACCGTTCTCCCAAGCCCCAAGCCAATGGTTTGGCGATCTCCATTGCTTCGGCAAAGTCAGGTTACCTTGGCGGTGAGGCACTCTGGGGCGATGACATCGACATGGTTGGACGGGTCAGGCTGTCACTGTTTGAGCGTACTGCAAAACCCAATGCCGGCCGGGGCCCGGCATGATCGATAGCGCTCCCGATGGCTTCCCCGTCTGGGCTTCGTCCGCCCTGATCGGTCGCCGATGTTGGCCAAAGTCGACCCTGCTCAACGAGTTTGGTGGCGAGAAGTGGCGATCACCTCCCCGGTGCCCAAGACACCCGCAACCGGCTGCGGGCGATTTCTTCACCACCCCGCCAGCTGGTCTGCGACACCCCATGGCATCCACAACCTCAACCACTTATTGGGCGAGCGGCTGGTCCAAAGTGCCCGCAGGTGCCATCGGTTGAAGTCGACTTTGGTGCTGTTGCTTGTGGATGGCAAGTGAGCCGGCCGGGCGCGGCGACGCCCTTCACGTCCAAACTCCTCCATCCAGCATGGCCGGCTTCCGGTGGGTTGGTGGCGCGCCAACAAGCAGGATCTCGTTGATCCCGCGCCGCCGTTTCCCTGCAGAACAGCTATGCCGATCTGCTCGAGGAAGCATGGACTCAACGCGGCCAGATCGTTGCATGCAAGCACCGGGGCGGGCCTTGCCTGGAGCTGGTTGACGCCCTGGCGCCCAAGCTGCCCCTCGGCCTTACCTCTATCCCAGCGACACAGTCAGCGATCAGCCCGAGCAGCTGCTGCCTCGCCGAGGCGCGTGATTTCGGCGAGCAGGTGCTCACCCACACGCGCGAGGGAGGTGCCCCATTCGGTGGCTGTGCAGGTGGAGCGGATCGTTGAAGATTGGCAAGCGCACCGCCGTGCTGGCCCACGTGCTGGTGGAGCGATCCAGCCAGAAAGGCATCCTGATCGGAAGGCGGGTAGATGTCAAGGAGTTCCGCACGGGCGCCCGCCATCAGATGGAGAAGGTCTTCGACGGGCCGGTTTATCTTTGGAGTTGTTCGTCCAAGGTGGTGCCCCAACTGGCGGCGCAGTGCCTCGCGGCCTGGCGAAAGCTGGTTACAGCGGCGATTTGAGCTGGTCCTGCAGGATGGGGCTTTCTCGCCTGGCTCTGCCGTGACCGGCTCCTCACCCAGTTTTCCACCCACCAAGTTGCCCGGCCTTCCTGGAACTCTGTGCGGGCCAGTGGATGGTCTGCGCATCCAGTTCTCCGACCTCCCCCACCCCGGAGACTGCCCCGCCTGACTCCAGCACGTCTGGCCCTGGCGACGCATGACGCTGGCAGCAGCAGTGAAAGGGGCGACGTGGTGGTGAAGCTTTCGAACCGTCCCGCTCTCCCGCCACACTCGCAGCCTGCTGGTGACCGCTCCCACCGGAACAAGCCAGCCGGCTCGTGTTTCCAGGTCGATGGCGCGCTAGCGAAGAAGAACGGTCAGCGCCGGAACACAGCGCAACGCCAACTGCTGGGCCATTTTGAATACGGCCATTGGCAGCTCTGGACCGCGATGGCAGCCTGGGAGCTCAGCGGCGAACGGGGCGGGCAGACAGTGGAAGGAGGATCTGGTTCACCAAGCCGAACCTTCGGTTGCGCAGGCAGAGTCGAGCACAACGCGGATGACAGTGGCCGCTTTGCCTACTTCTGTCGGAGATTCGCCGTGTCGGCGCGTGAGTGGCTTCGCCGCGATTGTGATCAACCTGGCGCGCGGAGGCCTTCGCGCCGCTCCAGGGCGCTTGGCTGATTGGTCCGGGCTTTGGCGCTGGTCCTGGCGAACTTCACACACCAAATCCCCGGGACTTCGCACCATCGCTACCGCAGCAGGTGGAATGACGGCCCCTAAACGGCGGTGGTTGGGCCGGCATGGTGCTCAAGCCCCGACCGGTTTTGTTCGCCCGCCTTCGAGTCGATTCCGCGCGCTGCGCGCCGGCGGGTGCTGCTGATGAGCCCGCCAAGGGCCAGCCGTTGCAGCAGCAGGATCCTGCGCCGTTTGGGCCCGGCGGATTACGGCCAGCTGGTGTTGCTCGCGGCCACTCGGGGCTTCGCCGAAGCGCATTCGCGGCCGCCTGCTGATGAGGGAGGTTTTCGATCGGTTTGATTTCGTGCTCACCGGCGGTGAGCTGCCCGGCGATGACTGTGATCAATGGCGTTGTGGGCGAGCTGCTTTCCTGCCCCTCGGTGCCGCTGCTTCCCTGGACGAGGAAAAGGCCACACCTCCCTGTTTGCTGAGCACCCGCCACTACACCCACGCCCAGCCAAGCTTTCGCTTGGCCTGGACGTGCCCAGGTGCTGCGCAGCGGCGACCCACGGCGCCGTTGCCGGCCGTTGGCGCGCCGAGCAGCAGCAGCAACGCACGCCGTCAAGCGCAGGCCCGATCTCTATGGCCCGCTGGCAGGCCCAGAGCACGCCCTAACCTGGGCAGCTGACCTGCGCAGCGCGGGATCGCGGGCTGGGAGACTGACGGATGCAAACGGGCTGAGGGGGATGCAGCTGCGCAATCGGCAACGGTACGACATCCATCGCCTGGTGGCGGGTCGGCCCCTTGACCTGGGCGGTGGTGCGCCCCTGGATCATCCGTCGGGCTCGAATGGCCAATAGTGGATGCCTGATGTGCTCGTGCATGCCCTGATAGACGCCTGCTCGGTGCCCTCACCTCGCGACATCGGCCTCCATTTCCCCCCGAGGACCCGCGCTGGAAAGGGGCCGACACCCTGCTGCTGCTCGAGCAAGGTTGAGCGGCCTGGTGCGCCAGCGCGGCTGGCGGTTGGTCAATGTGAGCACGGTGGTGGTGGCGAGCGCCCGAAGCTCAAGCCCCAACATCGAAGCGATGCGGGCCGCCATCGCCCGCCGCGCGTCTGGTGTAGCCCCTGAGCAGGTGGGGGTGAGGCCACCACCAACGAGGGGCCTGGGCCGACAGGTCGCCAGAGGCATCGGCTTGCCATGCCGTCCGCCCTTTTGCAGCAACCATCGAGCAGGGCCTGGTGATCGGCCTCGCGGCGCTGTTCGCTGGTGGGTCTGCCTGGCTCTGGGGCTGGGCTTGGCCGCTTTCTTGGGGACTGCCCGGGCAAGCAGCCTGTCGCTGCAGGTCGGTGCGATTGAAGGTGGAGGTGCTTGGCGCTGAAAGTGCCCGCCGAGCAACGGGGCTGCTGGCCTGGCAGGCCGAAGCCCGGCTGAGCTGGGACCCCCTGGGCCTGCGCCAGCAAACGGTTACCGGGGCCGGCCAGCTGTTCTGGAATGCCAAACGCCAGGAAGGGTGCCTGCTGATCGGCTGGCTCGCCGCGCCGGACTGGCTAAGGCGAATACAGCGGAAAATGTGGCGGTGGTGCAGAAGCCGCTTTGAAGCCGACGCCCGCCGTTTGTCTGGGTCTCAAAGACCCGCGCGGCCGCCACAGGCCGAGGCCGCTCAGCGAAGGGAAACGAGCTTGAATTCCCAGCCCAATCCCTTTCCCCCCTGATCAAGCGGCGAGGAATGGCTGCCGGAGCTCACGGCGACCCGTTGGATCCCCAGCGATTGACAAGGCACGCCTTCCGGCCCCGGCGCCGCAAGGATGGCGGATCGACGGACTGCCGAGCTGGACCTGGAGCGGAGCGCTCCGTCTGGGCATGGCCGAAGCAATCTGGGGAGAAGACAAGAGCCCCGCCCAGATCAGCGCCATCCTCGAGAGCGCCCTCGGCGCACTCGGGTGCTGTGGCCCTGGTCACCCGGGTGTCGGCGAAGCAAGCCAGCACCGTGCTGGAGCAGTTCCGCCGACACCCGGCCCAAGCCATGCCCATTTAACCACCGTGAGGCTCGTTGCCTCAGCTTTGGAAACCTGCCGGAGCTGGAGTCCGCAGCTGGGCCTGCCTCGTGTGGCGATCGTCTGCGGCGGCAGAGCGACCTGGGTGGTGGCCCACGAAGCGCGCCTGGCTCTGGCGCTGGGCAGGGCTTGGGCGCCGATCTGCTGGTGGGATGTGGG
>Ga0163217_1003669_pt1 | contig 10216 bp, 11 predicted proteins | sample SynspAceP_FD_185933 | JGI IMG/M metagenome (GOLD analysis project Ga0163217, IMG submission 185933) | Saline lake microbial communities from Ace Lake in Antarctica - Synechococcus sp. Ace-P (PacBio error correction) | ecosystem: Environmental > Aquatic > Non-marine Saline and Alkaline > Saline ...
AAAAAAAGAGAAGAGATCCCTTTTCCCCGGTTCCCCCTGCTGGGGCGACCGGAAACCAAAAGCGGTTTTTGGCGGGGTTGGGGCCGGCCTTTTAAAAATATAACAGCAAAACCCAATTTTTTCTGGGAAGGAACCCGCGCGGACGGTAAATCGGATTTTTGGCCCAACGGCCGGAAAATGTTTTGCCGAATGTCTAATCCAAGAATTTGCCCCCGTTTGGGTCCACTCCCGACCCCTCGCATGTGAACGGAAATTGGCGCGCTCATTGCAAGAAAAACCGCTTCGGCACTTTTAAATTATTCGTAACGCCGCGCCAAAGACGAAGGCCCCGCACGGTGGGGTTCCACACCTACTTGATCGGGTGGGGCTTGCCCTGCTGACGCTGCTGACCGGTTATCCATCGGGCTGTTCAGGAGGACAGGGTGCGGAACAACGCCGTGCTTATCGCAACCGCGGCATTAGCATCGGAAAGCCCTACGGTTGCTTGTGGCGGAATGAAGCCTGTTTTTCAGCGGCCTCGATCGTAATCGACCCCACAGCACAGCTGTTCTCTTTTGGTTGCAGTCCATTACAGCGAGACATGGGCCCTGTGAACGCTATCTTTCCCATTACGGCACGCCTGGCGTCGCGAGCTTCCTTTTGCGTAAGAAATCGTCGAATCATGTAATTCTTGGCCCGTACGTCGAAACAGGCCGACCCGACGCCGTTTCTTGATGCGCCATCTTCAATCCTACTCTGCGGCTCCTCGTGCGCTTGCCCACAAATTCTTTGAACCGCTTTCCAAGAGCCATTTGGCCTGGGGAAACCCAGCCCTCTCAACCTGCCTGAAGGGTGCCGTTTTTTCGACACGTTGCCAAAGGCGCAGAACGATTGGCGTCTGAAGGATCCACAAATTGGGAAAAGCTCAGCCCTCAGCGCCGGTCGCGTGTTCTGCATCCGTGGCCTTAAAAAGCCGTCCTCTCAAGATTAAACAAGATCATCGCGTTGGCCATGCCGTGTGCTAACTACAGAAACCCGAAATGTTTGACTCTTCTCTGCTCGCCGCCCCAGTACGCCCTCGCTCTTCAGCGATGATCGCAACCTCACACCCGCTATCAACCTCGGCTGGCCATGAAAATCCTGACAAAGGGGGAAATGCGGTAGAAATGCCGGCGAAATTGCTGCAGTGGCTGTGCAGTGTGTCGTCGACCCTTTGATGACAGGTATCAGGTGGGGACGCTTTGCGCTCTATTGCCCAAAGGCGCAAGGTGAAGGCACTGAATGGGTCAGGCGCCGCGCCAGCTGCCGCACAGTCGAAGCGCTAAAGAAGCAAGGGCTCACAATGAGATCCGCAGCCAAGCCCGCATTCGTCACGATTCCAGGTGCCATTTATCGGGGGGTGCCTATTCACAAGGACATCGGCTCTCTCGCATGGAGCAGTTATTTGCACGCGCCATAGAATACGCCAAAGCGGCTATCCTGTGACACGCGCGTTGCGATTGGATTGGGCCGCAAATGCGGATATTGTTGCAGGCGATGAACATGCAGCAAAGCTGTTTCTGCCGACGGGAAAGCGCCGAAGCGGGCGACATGCAATGCCCAACCCCTATTGGGCCGAACGTCTCCGACAATCGCAAAGAACGGTGCTGCAGGTTTTTACGAAGGCGGACGTGCCGCTAAAAATGGCAGCCGCATCTGCAATCTCTTGGCGGTTTGCGAAACACGAAGCGGATTTTCAGCGAAGGTCGGGATCAAGCGCACTGGGTTGAACCGATTTCCATCGCGTACGAGCGATCATGACGTCTATGAATGCCCCGCCGAACGGCCAAGGGTTGGCGCCTTGCTAATTCTACGCATCCTGTCACGCTTTGACATGGGTAAGGGACTTTCCGACGCTGACCGCATCCATCTGCACGCCGAGGCGACACAACTTGGATCCTATCACCGCGATGCATTGGATGCAGACCCAGCAGACTGTCGAATGTGGTTGAAAACACTCTTGTCCTTGACGACGTCGTAAGACGCATTGGCCGCGCGGATCGACATGCCCGTGCCTGACCCCTACCTCTTTGGACGAAGCCAGAACATAAAGATAACGATCTATCTTGAGCCGTCGTTTGACGCAGCAGGGAAATGCGCTGTCCATTCATTTAACTCAATCTTCCACGGTTTTGGCTCGACACGTTTAGACACGACCACAGGTGTTCTTTTTCCACCTCACGAGGTGCTTCATTTCAGACTTGCTGAAGTCATCCCCAACGCATCGCGCCGCGCAAACGCCCCATGCACACAAATCATTTCCTGGAATGCTTTGCAAGGATGGGGTCGCCGTTATGCCCTTCGGTCGTCATGGCGGGCACTAAAACCGCTGGCCACCGTCAAGCCTTTTTTGTCGGGCGTGCTGGACTGGGAATGGAACATACAAGAAGCAATGGAATGCACCGCGCAGCTTGCGCATGATGGTGTGGTTTGGATATTGAACCAAGCGTGCCTTGGAAGTCCGTAAGATTTGACGGCGCGTGGGCATGTGCTGGCCGTAACAGGAATCCCCGATCGGCGGGAGCCAGGGCAATCTACATCAACCCCGAAACAGGCTTTGCTGTCTGGTGGCTAGTGACTCCCAAAAGCGGGAATGGCGTTGGGGTTTTTAAGGGTAGCTTCTTGCAACTTACGGGGGGTCACAGCGCGCAAAAACATCGACGGGTTTGGGCTGCGATCTGAACCCGCAATTGCCCCCTTTTATCGATGTCTCGAAGGGCATCTCCGACAGCATGGACCGATTGCAGGCCAGCTTTACCATCCCTTTTTTAAACGCGGATTTAAAAACAATGGCTAAGTAGGTGCGGTGAAGAAAACCAACAGTCGCCTACGGGGGAAATGATTGACGGCAATAATGTGTTGGTAGGTCTGACGCTCGCCCGAAATCCCCAAAAATTCAGAAAGTCGCGGATTGCGACGCGGACACAGGCCGAAATCTTGGCTGTCGCTAATTATAGACGAGTTTGCCGAACACGGTTTCACGGAGCACGGATGACAGCATAAACAAAGGCTGCCAAAGTGCAACTCGCGTATGATCTACCCACTATTTTGGCGGGAAAGAGCCAAGGTCTTTTATATCGCGGCCTTGAGGATATTTTCAGCAGATCCGAGACAAGAACGCACCTGAATTTTAGCGTAGGGGACTCCGGTCGCGACATTGGGAAATGAACTGGTGGAATTCCCTTCCGATTACTTAAAAAATAACGCCGATTTTCCGCAAAATGACGCGCAATGAAAACGCTCTGAACGGGATGTATAATCGCGCGTTCAGCAAGGCGGTGGGGGGGGGGGGGAAAAAATGGGCCCCCCCCCCCCCCCGCCCCCGGACCCCCCATGTCGGAGCCTCTCATCGTAGCAGGATCGCAATCTGGTAGAAGTTGAATATTCAACACTAGCGGAGAATGTTTCAGTCACACCAATCCCGGGCCGCTAGCTTTATCTTAGTATTGGAGTTCCGCCCTTTCCGCCCCAACACCAGAACTGGACGATACAGCTGCCACTCTTGGCATTGTTGTCGGCCAGAACCTCATGACGACGCGGTGGCAAGAAGAAAAACGTCATTGCTGAAGCTACCTCGGCATCCAGAATTATTAGCGCTGTTGGCCCCTTCGCAAATGACGCCCAACTGCCTCGAAAAGCGAAAGAAGCGTCATTCCCCAATAAGGGAACATGGAGTGCTGTAATTCAACGCAGCACCCAGGACCGCGCCTCTTTCTTGAGCGGAGCCATTTAATTCTTAAAACTTTTTACTTAATTTTTATTTTATAGGCTTCACCGCTCTGCAGTTGGATTGACTGCCATGAACATATTAGAATCATCCTGAATCAAAGCAACCGGCACCCCTCTCCAATAGGGGCCGTCGCCATATCGCTAATGGCAGTAGAATTGGCAGACGGCGTCTGTTTGTTTTCGGCAAGGGAGATGATAGCTGTTACAGCCACGTCGCCTACGTCTTTGCAAAATGGATGCAGGTGACTTCGTGGGCACTTGTCGGCCGTCATGGTTGCGGCAAGTCTACCTATCCTGCGCTTGTCGAGCGATCTGATACAGCTTCATCCGGCGTAGTCCCCTTGTCCGGTCGGGCGAGAAGCATCAGCCAACAGTGCGCATCGGTATGGCCGTTCCAGAACCCCACAATGCTGCGTGGCTGACGAATCGAGCAGAAATGTTGATGCTGCCGCTCAGAATCGTGGACCCGTTCAAAGGCGACATTCCGCAAGGATCGTAAAGGGGCTATATTCGGGACCGCCCGTCCCATCGTTTTGTTAAAACAGGTAGGGTGCCTTCAGGAATTTTGCCATCACTATCCTTGGCAGTTGTCCGTGGGATGTTTTGCACGCGATCAACCTTTGGTGCGCAACTCAATTCCATGAGCCCGATCTGTTGCTGCTTGATGAACCCTTCCGGGGCGCTGGACCAATTCACTGCGCGAAGAGCTTTTGGCAAAATTCTCAAGACGCTGTATCTGGACCGCAAACGCGACGGTGCCTGCTGGTCACACATGAACCTGCGCGAAGCCCGGTTTTTCTGGCAAAACTATCTGCGTGATGAAGCGCCGACCCGGACGGGTCATATCTGGACGAACACGTCAACATCCCGCCAGCCACGGGACATTGGCATGATCCTACAGCACAACAGAATTTGGTCGAAATGACCCAAGGCCTGCGCGAGCTGAATTGCCACAGGTGCGTAATAGGATGTCCCTATTATGACCGAAGAAAAATCTGCATCAGAAATGCTTGGTGTTTTCACTTGATCTTCGGCTTCTTTCTGATATGGGAAGTACTTGCGGTTTAAACTGGACGTCTCTGACCTGTGTTCTGCCGCGCTCCGTCCGAAAATCCCTCGTGACGCTCTGGACAAGTCCGATCTTGGTGCCCCCACGCCAGACATTATATTCGACGCTCACCGGCTTTGTGCTTGGTGTCCGCGATTGGGACGGCCCTTGGAATCATGGTGGTATCATCCAGTAGCCTATCGCCGTCGCCGTTCTCCTTTGCTGTTCTGGCTTTTCACATGCCATTCCCTAAAGTCCCGTCTGTCGTGCCGATCTTTGTGCTTTTGGTTCGGGTCAGGCACAACACCTGCGATCCCTGACCGGCCGATGGTGATTTGCGTCTTCCCGTTGTGGTGAATATCGCCACGGGACTGGCCAACAAACCGAAACCCGACCCTTGAGGACTGCTCAAACGCTTGGCCGCATCCAAGCGGAAATCCTGGGAATGTCGGGGCTTAACCGCGCACTCATGCCCTACTTTTTTGCGGCACTCAAAGTCGCGATCCACAAACCTCGCCTTTTGTAGGTTCCGTTTCTATCCGAAACTGTGGCGTCCACGTGGCATCGGAAATGTCCATGATGACCGCCTCGTCGAACTTCCAAGTGTGCTCCGTATTCGCAGGTTTGAATCATTCTCGCGCTGCTTGGGTGTCCGCCCTCTACTCCCTGTTTCGCTTCTGGAACGACGCGTCACGGATTGGGCAACACGCCGCAATGACATCGCAATGTCTAATCAACCCCCCTCAAAATCGACAATAAAGAAAGCCTAAATGAAGAATGTTCTCGTGGGTGCCACCCTTGGGCGCTAATGGCCGCGCAGCCCGGTTGTTTGGCCGAAATGACCGCATCCGGTTTCCCCCCGGGTTGGAAGAAACCAGGTTCTGACGCGCCTTTTCTTCTACTGGCGCTGGACAAGGGTTACTTTTGAAGACGAAGGGCTGAATGTTGTCATCGACCAAGGCGAAGGATCGGCGCGCGAACAGTGGACACGGATCATGGGTGGGGCCTATGACGGCAGGGTTTGGCGACATCAACGCGATCATTCAAGAATGCTGCGGCGCTGTTCCCGGATGAAGCGCACCTGTTATGGCTATCTTATGGAACCGTCTCCCCTTTCGCGAGTTTCGTGACAACCGAAATCTGCCGGAATTGAAAGCCCTTCGGACTTTTGAAAGGTAGAACGCTTGGGGGTGCCCTCAGGGCACGCCGACAACACTGGGGCTCTTCCCTGTTTTTCGCCGAGATTCAACGGCATGACTCTGGATAAAGTCGCGCAAGAAAGCAATTGGCAAACCAAACCTGCAGGAACCTAATTGAATGATCCGCGGGATATCGACGGCGCAATTCGTGTTTACCTCGACAAGCTGGTTCAACCTGATTGGCAAACCGCCAAGACCCGGCGAACGCCTACAACTGGTTTTCAACTTTCGAAGACTACGGCATGGACTTTACTCCACGCGGCATGATGGTTGTCGCCGTGGAACTGCTGACCGAAAACCCAGAAAGCCGTTTGCCGGGCTGGTGGCGCGCAGTGGAACAAAGCGACCAATGGAGGCATCCGCCGATCAAGATACCTTCGGTCGCAGCGGGTCATGGCGTATGACAATCTGGTGACGGACGCAGATCTGGAACGCGCGCGGGTTGGAATTTGCGTTAACGCAATCTGATGAAACGCCCCCGAGAGTCCGCGGACATCGCATGGGTGACGCTTGGACGAAAACGGTTGACCCCGCTCTATCGAGATCGGTTGCAAAAGGCTATGATCTGGAACGCCTTGCCAGAATAGCGTCCAGAGATTTTTCGACCGTCCGTTCCTTCCTCCGCCGATGAGCGCAAGCTTTGAGACGACCATTTAACTACGCTGTAACCTCACTGCGGCGGGTGATTGCCTGTCGCGGTGAGGTATCTTTGAAACAGCTTTTCTTTTCCCCCCCAACTTGTTGCGGAATTCTGTATGTCAAAGCAATTCAACGTCTTGCTCTGTGGTGGGCCTCGTTCTTGTTTAAGAATGCAAACCTTCGAAAAGAAGTTTCGATCCTGTGACGGATGGCCTGATCCAACGGCCCTGAACTCGCGATGGCGAATGGCCCCGAAGATGCAATAGGCGCATTGAATGTCAGCCGACCGCCTATCATTCCGGTCTGGTGACGGTCACATGCCCATTCACACGGTGCGCTTGGGCGTGGTGGCGTTGCTGGCGATCTGACGCTTGAACCGTTCCTTGCGGGTTTCAGCATGGCTGAATGCCTCACGCCAGTGCCGATGATAGCTGCGCCTCGCAGCCGAGCACTCTGCGCAGCTGATGTAATTCCGAGAAAGGCTGCTACAAGTGCCCTTTGACACTGTTCAATAGAAGCTACCAGGCCCGACAGTTGAAGGTATCCATTGACGGTTGCTGAGCGCGTATCAAGGGCGCAGCCTAAGAGCCGTCGTTGCCCCAATGATCGCAACGCAGACGATCTATCAGGCCTTGCCCGGAACTGCTGGAGGCATTTTGGGACCAGCCCCTGTGAACATCGTGCCGCCCCCCCCCCCTGGGGGTTCCCCCCCCAAATTGCCCCCCCCCCCCCGGGAACTGGGGGCCCCCAAAGGAAAAACACAAAATTTTTATCCGCAGTATGCAAAAAGGCCACTTCGCGAGCGTGGCCCATATCGGGTAAGCGTGTACTGACCAGGCATCGGGCCCAACGATCCCGCTGCATTGTTAGATGCATTTCTGGCATCTATGCCGCAAACGTTGCATGCACAGCATGAAATACGCTGCAAAGCCCAATTGGTGAAACGCGCCTGCAACAGTGTAACCGCACATCGACGTAATGGCACAAGCCTACCGCCACATCTGACAGTTTACAGGTGCTAAGCCCACCGCTTCAGTGGCGCACATGGTGTGTGGGTTATCGCGCTCAGAAGCCGACATTCTTTTGCTGCCCATGACAGTCGTGTATTTGCATAACCCCTTAGCAACTCGGCTCGGGTCTGGCATCGCACCTGTACGAAATGCTTAATGGACAGCGGTTGTAACCCTCGGGGTCGGAACGGATGGCTTTCGAATTGAACATGTGATGGCCATCCATTTTCGAAAGCATGCGCTCGCGGCGACGTTAAAGTCGGGCACAGGAGCGAAAGCAAAGCATGGAGTATCCACCCGTGATGCTTTTTTGCCATGGCGAACGACCAGGCCAGCGCGCCGGATTTATGGGGCTTCAGAATGTCGGCAAATGATCGCGGAAGATGGGCCGCGGACATTGCTGTTCCCTGGACGCTGGCTAATTGCCACTATACCCGCTGCGTACCCCGCTCGACCAGATTCGTGTTTGCCGAAAACGGTGCTGCCCGCGGGAAGTTGTGATTGCGGGGTGAATCATGTATTTCGCCAATGACCGTGTAATACTGACCCTCGACGAGGCAGACTTAGCCAAACGCGCCGCAGATGCCGCCACGCGACTGGAATGGAAGCGAACGCAAGTACACACCGCGTACGCTGACGCTGCTTGCATGCCGCTGTCGCTGCAAAGTTTTGCGCGCGGAACCCTGCGCGCTCCCTAGCCCGACTTGAGAAGAAGTTTAGACGAAATGATACCAGAAACATCGACTCCTGTAGCCTGCCAGCAAAGCGATGTGGAAAAGTTTATCTTTGAACGGTCGATGGTCCCGATCCTGAAGGAGCGCGGCCGTATGTCAGTGAACGATTTCAACTGGTGTTTACCGGGGGGGCACCTTCGCGGTGCCCCGCAGAAAGCGCTGCTTCAAATGCTCAAACGCGTATGATTGGGTCAAGAAGAAGTTCCTACGTACCTGAACGGCCGCCGCCTGCGACGAGGCGACGCGGAGACGTCCACGTCTTACAACACCGGCTGTCTTTACGGGCGTGGAAGGATGGACCACATTCGAATACGAACCGATATCTGGACAAGTTCGTCGTCCGCGACGGCAAAAGATTGTCAGCACCGACGTGTGGGAACGACAGCGCGAAATTATATTGCAACAAGCCTGGTTTAGCAGAAGCGGGAACTCTGAATTAGTCTCCCTCATCATGGTAGAACGACTACTCCCCAATCTCTAAGCGCGCCGACTACAACTGGCCCGAGGGAAAACGGCTTTGGCGGCTATATCGGCTCAAGTTCTTGAAACATTTTAAGCTTTGGGACTGGGACTTGTGCCGAACTGGCACCTGGGGCCCCCAACCAGATGTTTATAAACTACGCTTGCGCGACTATGGCAACCGCGTTTGGCGCATGGCGGCTGGTTAGAGTTGTTTGACGCAATTGGCTGCCTGCAGTGTGCTGACCAACAGCGAAATGTATGAATATCGCACTCAGAAGCCTAATTGGCGTCTTTTTCAGCGCGGCGCGGCGAACGAAATCGTCGGGCACGGGCGGAACAGCGAATTCCGAACGTCAAAGCGACCTGACGATGGAGGCAGAGGCCGCGCTTATTTCCGCAGCCCACGAAAGTCCTGAAAAATGCCGGAAGGTATACAGCCAAAGGGCTGGCTTTCCCCCTGGACGCGAAAGTTTTGGATACACCTCGGATCTACTCTCACAGTCCTGGGTATTAGATACCACGCTTCAACTGGTGCATGGACGATCCAACCTGTCTGGATGAAAACACGCAACGGATGCCGCCTCTTGTCGATGCCCTTATCGCAGGAGGGTTAATGACATTGCCTCTATCGTCGCCCCGCAGAAAGACGGCGGCGACCGATTTTGCGATATATGATCATCGATTAACTTTGGATGAGATGCTCGAACAGTCTTCGCTGGCAACCGCTTTGTTTTTGGGCATCGCGTTGCATCCTTATCTGGTCGGACAGCCTAACGGCTTCGACATCTGCGCCGGTGCGTTGTCTCATACTCGTTTCGAAACAAGACCAGGTATGGCTGAACGACAAGCGGTGCTTATTTCAGACTAACTGTTTATGATGTGATACCCGACTTGTTCCCTGAGCGATACACCACGCCCCCTCGCTGCGTAATAAATTTGGCGCATTCTGAAGTTGCTTTTGGGATGCTGCCGGAATCGCAGGGTTTTCGAATTGTCCTACTGACAAGACACATCACTGTGGTCTTCCGTTAAGACGGGTTTGTCAGGATTAACCGTCGCCGGCATGTCTATGGCCTCCGTTCAACGACGCGAGGAATTGCCCTATGGCGCTTAGGGCCCGCCGTAGACACGAAATGCCCCTTGAATATTGCTCTTTTGCCTAGTATCGCATAACTCTCACTAAAAGGCCCCCTGTCTAGGACACGTTTGCCTGTATGTCTAACTAAGCTGGATTTCTTTGAAAAGCGGCTCTGGAAGTTTCAGGCCGGTCGATAAGGGTTGATGAAAATCCGCTAGCCGAGGCTGTTTTATTCTAATGTTTCCGCGAATCTTTCAGTGCCCGGCGTTTCCCATGGGTCTCCTTTGCCGCATTCGTCG
>Ga0163217_1037038_pt1 | contig 10215 bp, 11 predicted proteins | sample SynspAceP_FD_185933 | JGI IMG/M metagenome (GOLD analysis project Ga0163217, IMG submission 185933) | Saline lake microbial communities from Ace Lake in Antarctica - Synechococcus sp. Ace-P (PacBio error correction) | ecosystem: Environmental > Aquatic > Non-marine Saline and Alkaline > Saline ...
AAGGAATCCTTCGACAGCGTGATTGCCCGACGGTGCCAGGTCTTGTCCGGAGAGAGTGGAGGAAATTGGCGACTGACGGTAGTCCCGGTAGGTGGCGCAAGCTTGCCTCGCCGTCCCTTGAACTTTCGGCCGAAGCCAGTGGTTGCCGCGAGAGGATATTTCGCGGGTCGGGAAATCGTGGGCAGGATCATGGTTCATGCGGGGCGAGCCCGCGTGGTTCCCACATCCCCTTTCGCTGTTCCCTTCGAGTGTGATGTGCGCTTGCGGCTGGGCCGCGACCCTCAGGACAATTGATCCCGAGCCCGCAGGTAGTGGGCTCTAAGACGTAATGGCGGGGGTCGCTAGCCTCTGTAGGGGACATGTGGCGATGATACCGATGCACCTGCTGCGATGTTTACCGCGGCCTGCACCTCCGAAACGGTGTGTAGAACTGCCCTTGCTCTTGCGCTTTGGGTCCGCGAAAAGTGGCCGCATCAGATATCTCATAAGGCATCGCCCGAGTGATGTATAAATCGTGGTCGGCTCGAGATTCTCAGAGAAAGTCGGAGTTCTGGGCATTTTGAAAAATGCCGATGCAGGATTGGTAAGCGGAATCGACCATCGCCTGGCCTTCTGCCCAAGCTTTGTTCGGGTCGTTTTGAAATCGGGGAACGTCGCTTGCGGTGGCGGGGCGAACGCCTGTGGGTAGTATATAGAGATAGTATCAAATGAGAGAGGAGATTGGATGATATCACTGGGTGAATGTGATCTTGTCCCGCGAGTCGCTCAGCTTTTATCCCGCTTCAGTGCAAGCGCGACGCAAATGTCCGTTGGAAGCCACTCGCGCAACTCTGTCTGGCGGGATCGTCACCGAGAGGAAGTCACTAGTTGTTCCCAGTACTTGTCCGTGATGTATTTTTTGATGACAGCATGAACAGCTAACGTAGTATTCCTTTGTCTGACTGGCATCCCCATGCGCCCCGGAGCTCGTCGCAACCTGAAGCCCGCAGATCGATGAGTAGCAGGTCGGTCATTTCTTGATGACGCACACTTCAGGTATTTCCCTCTTCTGGGGTGGGATTTCGCTTGCTCGTCGGACCTGCTTCACCGTCGAAGCTCCTCCACCGACATCACCACAACGACGGCGAGACCATGCTTGGCGACCGAACAGGTTCGGCGCGCAGCGCAAGTCGACACACACGGTCCTATCGCCCCGAAGCCATACACATTCGCGTGCTTTCGCGCTCAGGGTTTGGCATGCGACGTCCCCGCTTATGCTTCGACACTTTTGCCAATTTTGGCCCCAATGAATGCCAATCAGGTGGCGTTTGCGCGGGATGTTCAGAAGCGAGGGTGGTCAGGGACCGGAGAAGGGTGTTTTCTCTGATCCGGCCCAGCTCAGTGGGAAACGGCCTCACATGAGTCGGGCGAGCGTGAGCGCGCCGCCTTGTCCGTCCTTGGAGACGGCTCGATGATGCCAGGTTCAAGCTGCGTGGAGGCGCAAGGATGCGCCGTCATATAGGACGTCGCGATCTCCTCGCGCTCGGCCAGTTCGGCGATGGTGGCGACTCACCCGACTCGAGCATCTCGTTCACCCGGTAAGGCGCGGGCTACGCCTTGACTCAGCGTGGTTGTGCCCCGCCTGGCGGTCTGGGCTGGGAACGGCCAATCAGGCTCAAGGCCATAGCGCAATTTCTCTTTGCTGTCACGCTGCCGCCACGACTTTCACGACGTCGAGCAAGGCACGTGGAAGCGTCAGCGGTGCTCGAGGATCGGCGGCGACCCGCGGTCATGCCGGCCGCTCCCGCATCGGACTCCGGCCAGCATCTCACGCGCGAGGCAGCCGAGCCCGTCAAACGCGTAGCCGGACGTTTCAGGCCCATCCGTCCCGATGTCCGACGCGCTCAACCAGCAGCGCCACGAGTGCGGGCCTGCTCGGCGGGGAACCAGTTCGTCCCTACAGCGGGGTCGAGCTGCTTTACGGCGCTGCGGGGCGGCATGACGTGGGCGTCCGCTCTCCAGTGATTTCGTCCGCTCCTGCGCCCGAGCTCTGCCTCTGCAAACGTGCGCTGCCACAATCTCGGCTGGGCGAAAAAACGAGTGGCGAAGCCTGGTCGATGACGGCGCGGCCCTCCTCATCTCTGCCCCGCTGGCACACGGCCGGACGCGGGGCAGCGATCAGCGGCTCATGTTTCAAGCACCGTCTGGCTCACATAGTATGCGATACAGCCCGCCCGCCCTTGCGCGGTAATGCGTCGGAGAGGAAGGCCGCACCATTCTGGGCCGACAAGCAGCCCCCTCAGCAACGCGGGCGTGTCGGCGCGAGTGCGGGGCGGTCGCGTTTCGGGACCTCCTCCTGCAGGATGGCGTGGACTTGTGTCTCTCAACTGCCCTTGGCCGATAATTCCGTCATCGCCTTCCCGCCCGGGGGTCACCTGTCCGCGCTTTGTGCACGGCTGCCGCCGGATGTGTAGGCGCGATTGCTGTTCAGCGCAGGCCGATACAGGTACTTTTTGGTCGATCCGAATATGCCGTCTTCACGCGCAGCGTCTGGACACCTCGCGCCGCCAGTTTCCGCGCCAGTTCTGTGTTGCCCGGAGCCGATTTCGCATGAAAGCGGGCGGGAGAATCCAAGGCGGACATTGGGCGGCATCGTCCTTCCTTTACGATCAGTTGCGGTCTTTCAACCTCGTAGCCCAGCGGGGGCACGCCGCCCATCGGGGACAATGCCCCTCTCATACCGGCCTGGCGGGGACCTTGTCGCGGATCCGCCTTCGGCCGTCCAGCCTCGCGTTCGAACTGGGCAAAGCTAAGGCAGGATGTTCCAGCGTCCAGCCGAACGCCATATGACGTGGTGGTTATTGAAGAAGCTAGAGGGGTGACGGCGACATACGAAACGTGAACGTTGTTTTCCGATCGAATACCTCCGACCAAGTTTGAAGCACAATCCATCAGTTGGAGCGCGACAGGCCCGGTTTCGATCTTCGTACACGACGACGAATGCAACCCTAGGCCCGCATCCTCAATGCTTCCAGCAGCCGCCCTCAAACACCGGCGCGCGTCTCAGCCCGAGAGGTCCGTACCCGCCGGAGATGCCACCGTCGTGCATATTGATCCACGACCAGAGCACTCCAGCCCTCGAACGCTGACTGGCAATGCTAGGCCTCAACAGGAACTCACGCTGGTGGGAGAGACCTGTTGTGAATTCCTGCTCGAGGCCTTCCCTCAGAGGATTTCCCGAGATAATTTACGGCGCAGCGCGCAGTTTTCTGACGACGGGTTGGTCTATGCGCCGCCTCGGGCTGTGGTTTTTTGCAGGCCCGAAAGAACAAACCGCAGCCGTTCCACCGTGTTCCCGGTGATGGCGGCGGGCACTCATGGCCCGCAGGGACTTGTAGGCCGTCCCTGCCATTCGAACGCCGACGGCGTAACGTGACGATCTGCTGCGGTGCGCTGCACTGGCGCAAGCAAGGCCGTTGTCGCCGACGATAGGTTTCAGATCGAGGCGGCTCGGAGATGCTGGCTCTTCTCTCTGGACGTAACATCGCCGCCCGTTACACCTGCTCGCCGATAGGGCTGGCGCAGGCACGATTTCACCGTGGTCCGGCCTTGAGCTCGCGCCATTAGGTCAGGCTCTTGAATGCGGTAGGCCTCAGTCCGGCTTTCGAGATAACGGCGAGTGAATGGTGGGTGGCGCCCTTTTCCGGGGGGCTTGGTCCCACCGCCCCCCCCCGACCCAAACTTTTTTTTTCCGGCCCCCTGCCATTTGCTAGCTTCAAGGTCAGGCGTCCGACGTTGTCTTAAGTGCGGCTAGGCCGCGCCCTGGGATGAGATTCGGGTTTGGTCATGAAGTTTCTCCGGCGAGTTGGAGTTGCATGACGCCATTTCGTCGGCGCGGATAGTGTAGGCAACTTTCTCCTGTATTGTAGATACTTCTGGCTAGAGTGCGCATCCGCAGGCGAACCAGCCCGATAGCCAGCAGGCCACACAAGTCGGCGCGCGCTTCCGCTGGCGTCTCTGGTCGGCTGGAAATGGATTGGGGATCGTTTCATGCGGGGCCTCCGGGTCGGTTGTCTCCCCTAGGCTTCTACTAAACATAGTCTCGAAAATCGTCGCCAACTGCTGGTCCAACGTTGACCGGCAATATGGATGAGAACAGTTATTATGAATAGCTCATTCACTCAGAAAAGGGGATTCGCGATGGGCCGGCTGGAAATTGTGAAAAAGTTTCGCTGAACCCCCGGTTCATCAAAGACAATTGATCTGATACTCGATGACTCGGCATTGCGCTGACCACGTCACGAGGCCAAATTCGCCAGTTTCTCGTCGATTCTGCTTGAGTTCAGAGAAGAGGATGCGGCGCGCGCGCTGCAAACGACCTCCTGACGGGAGCCACAGAGGACAGTTATCCGGAAGGTCTGCCGCCGATCTCTACACCGATTGCTTGAACACTGGGCGACAGGCGGGGCCTCGAAGTTTATCCAGACCCAAGCCGATCGTCAGGGCAATGGATCTGTTTCCGATATGAGTCCGGTTGGAGTGAGGATGCGCCGAACAAGGCACGATGATGCCCGAAGCACATTGCGGTCCGGGTGTTTCCTGAACATGCCGCGACCTGTTTCGATGCCTGCCGCTGATCACATTGGCGATGCTCGCCGCTGATCGGTCTTGCACGCGAATACGGCCGGGCGGGAACGGGGTGTCAACGATCGATCTGACGAAGGAAGAAGGTCGAGCGTTCAGGGAGGCTGTGGCCTGAGCTGTTCTACCGAATGGCGTTCCTCGGAGATTACTGCGGGTCGGCGATGTCGCCCGATGGCGACGAGGAATCAACCTCGTGTCAGTCACGTACGCTGGAGACGCGCTCCATGGTCATCGACCAGCCGGTCGTCGATAGGGCCCTGCAGGAGCGGGTCAGTCACGGTTTCGAGGCAGATTGTCCCATGCCGTCTGCGCTAAATTCCGAGAAACACCGGAATGCTCGGTCTGCCCGGGATAAAAAAGGCCCACCAGCCGGGAGATGCCGAACTCTTCCGCCGCGATTATCTTGGAGGCGGCCGGGCTTTTTCGACGGTGATGATGCACAAGACCTCTAACACGCTGCGACCGTTGAACTACGCGGGCTCCCGATTCGCGTTTGATCATGCCTACGATCCCAGATTGACCGCGTTCTGATCATCGAGGCGCGGCAGACCTGATGGTGCCTGGAAAGAAGGGATATCCGCGCGTGGCGCGGACGCTGCGGTCGCGCGATCCTTGGCGGCGAAAGCGCTTTTCGACATTTTGGTGGCACGCGGTGGCCGTTTTGCCAGGATCATGGCGCCCTTGGGTGAATCGTCTATTCCGGATCCTGTTAAGGGCGATGAAAGCGCCAACCGCGAAGGTGACGTCAAACTGCGCCCGCCCGGCGTCGTGCAGTGTCCGGGCGCAACCCAGGCATGAGGCGCGGGATGATGTCCTTGAATCGAACGAAACGGAAATTGACGAATGAACCGAGTAAAACCGATTTTGAGGTTGTTTGACGCGGCTGAGTGAAGCTTGGGCGACGACGCAATCATTCCGGGTGAGCTTCGCTGCGCCTTTCCTTGGCCCGGTCGTTGTGACCGGTGTTGCTGGGCGGAAAACGTGTCCCCTCGTGCGAGCAGGCGCGCACTGCACCGATTGGGAGGTCTGCGAAGTGCGCTGTGAATGCGGGTTGCATTTCGGCCGATCGCGGAAAGAGGAGCGACTGTGGATTTCGGGGCTGAGTGTCCTCTCGATCGCCGACGGCGGCATATCGATCTTACCTTGAGGACGATGTGCGACGTGTTCGTGGATCGGGCGCCAGCGGCGCTGGCTATCCGGGTGATCGCCGCGGTGGCAAGGGTTTCGGCGCGGCCTCCGAAACGCGCCGCGGAAAAAGGGCCTGGGCGGGCTCGGCGGACGACGCCATCAGGGGTCGGGCGGGTGTGTTTCTTTCGTTGAGCCTGCAGCCCTGACCGCGGAGACGGCATCAGATCGCAGATGATCGGTTGCGTCCAAGGCGGCAGGCAGGGCTCGGTACTCACGATCCTCGGACCGCAGTTGCCAGCTGAGGCCTGCGCGGGCGACATCACGATGCCGGGCTTCCACGTGATCGAGAACGGCTAAGAGGTGCTGATGCCTGCCTGCGGATGGCCTCGCGGCGGCAATCAATGTGGCTGCTCTGTTCGCCGGTCGCCGATGGCGCCGGTGCTTCCACACGTTCCGAGAAGCGACGGCCGAAAGTTCAGTGGATGGTCGCTCGTCATTCTGTCCGCGCCAGATTTTTCCCGGTGTTCGAGGCGCACTGCTCCCGGAAGGCGCACTGTCGCGCGATCAGGTCGCCTCACGTATCGCAAGTCGAAGGCACGACGCGCGCGGAGGCCAAGGATCTGAATCCGCGAGTTGCGCGACGCGTTCAAGGCTCGCCGGGTTCACCGATGCCGGAAGGCAAAGGCACTGGTATTTGGAACAGTTCGCAACGCGGGGCTATCGCTTGGGCTGTCCTCGCTCGGATAATCGTGGGTTGAACGTGCTTGAAACGCCAGTCCTCTTCACTCTGTTGGAGTTGGCAAAAAGAATATCCCATCTCAGCCAACTTTTAGCATCACGCTTCTCTCGAGATCGGTGCATCATATTTTGCCACTGCAAGAAGGCGGACGCTTGTTCGCCTCCAGCAGCAGTCGCTTATCCGCGTCATCCGAACTTGTGACGTTTTGAAACCCTCCTGCCACGCAAACGTGCGACGCCGGCTCGTTAATGCTGGCTCGGCCGGCTTGAATACTGCCATGCTGCAAGTTTTAATCTCGGGAATGTATATGTCGATCGACTGAGCGGACCAAGAACACGGGCGCCGATTGGTGCTTGGCGTTGGGCCAAATCGCACGGGATTAAGGTTCCAAAAGTGCGAGTTTCAGAATCCACCCCCGCCGCAATCACAGATCTCGCGGTTATAAGGCATCGAGTCTCGGGTCGAAACGCACGTCCTCTGCCAGCGCCATATGCCCCGCCGAGCAGGCTCGTCGACATTTGGCGAAGCCGACATCCGATGTTTACTGAGAGATGCGTCCACGCATACAAGGGCCGTAAGTTGATGAACTAGAGCCCTGATATGCACGGATATGCAGGCACAAGTCCTGGCGCGGTTGGAGGCGGCACGGGATCGATCCCCTGGCCTAAATTCAGGGTCAAATCGAAATAGTTTTGAGCACGGGCGGATGTCCTGCAAACTCCTGATCAAATAGGCCACAAATGCCCAAAACTCGTCATGCAGGCGGCCTGAGATGAGCGACGTCGTGCGGTACTTGTTGCGAAGCGATCAGAGCCTCATCGTCATCGGCTCCGGATCTCGCGATCTGATCAGAATATTGTCAGGATATATGACCTCATCCAAGGAACCTCACGATGCAGACCCTAGGCGGCCTCCACCAGATCAAACGCGTCAGGAGAGGCGGTTTCGCTTCCGTCCAAGATTCAGAATCTGTGTTGCCGCACTCATGGGCGTCCTGGAGTCCAAGGGGGCGGCGTCCATCTCGACGGTCCTAGGAGTGTCCGTGTGGAAGCCCACTGCCGTCCGGACGGATAGTATGACCCGAAACTGATTCTCCAAAGCACGGCTGTCACCTGCCAGACTGTATCCGCGCGCCTGGTTGTTGATCCTGTCCAGAAATCTTTTCCAGAGGAAGTTGCGCACGTTGCGAACGCCAACTCGGGCGTTTTGCGTCCCCCTCCCCCCCACATCAAAAACCGGACTTTGCCGATCACCGAACCGGACCTGCTCCAATTGTCCTCACCAGCCGCGTCGAATTAGCCTTACAATCATCTTGCCGAGTCCAACGCGAGAACGAACGCGACAGAGGTTGCCGGAGGTCTGTCGAAAAAACGAAGGCGGCGTTTTGCGAACGACAGATTCCTTGCGCGCTGGCCGACGTGCCGGCAGGCCCTTCCAAGGAAAATGAAAGGCCTGTGAGTTACTTCCATCCGGAGAATCGGATAATATCGCGGACACCGACGTAGTTGTCTTTGGTGCTGCGCCCCTCTTTCGGCGGTGGCTTCGGGGCCCATATTGATTCATAATGATCGCTGCTAAAGGAAGACAGCGATACGAAGTGAATCGCAGCGTTTTGACTTCCCGGCTCTCTTTTGCAGCCAAGGTCCGCGTAAGCTTTTGGGCCACTTCGATAGATCCGCCCGATAGAAACCTCGGCTCATCCGGTTTGGTAAGGCGAGAGCTCGAATAAGTTTCGCATTCCCTGCGGAAATGTGTCGAGGACGGCCCTTGTCCTTTGTCGACCGGCGGAGGCTTCCAAGTTCATGCACGTTTTGTCTGGATTTCCGAAGTTCACTGCAAAAGCGCGGATGTTTGCGCAACATACACTGCGTGGCACTGGTTCCGACATGTAGGCCTCCAAGGCAAGCCATAGCGCCCCAAGCGCGATTCTCATTGAGCTGAACGGCTAATGGGCTTTAATGGCTTACTTGCACGAGAGGCATTGAAGCTTCAGGTTGTAAGCCCCACCACACTCCCCCACCTTATTCCCACCGGCGTTCCCCACCTGCGCGCCGACGCGCATCCGCACTTGGCTCATCAGAAACGAAGTGACCGAGGCGTCAACCAGAGATGCGCAGATCGAACTCTTCCCCCAACGACCAAATTGAAACATCTGCCGCGAGGCCCGGATTTCAGCGGCGAGGCGACTGCGGCGGCGGCTGGGCTTGCCCGCCTGCGATCGCGAAAGAATTCTCGGTCAGAATCTCCTGATCGATCTTCTGCGCCGTTTGCCCAGCTTTTTGATCCCGGCACGCGGCAGCCTCGGCGCAATTGGCGTCAGGCCTGGTCCCTGCGCAATGCAGTCTCCACGGGATCGGATCCGGAGTGATGGCGCGGACGCAAGGGCCGGCAGTGCGGGCCTGCTGTCGCTCGTGCGCCCCTCTGCCGGGGACGACCAGCATCCGCTCGCCGAGATAATCGGCGAGGACGAAGGGTCTGTTCGGATGGCAAACGGCCAGGCGTAACCCACACGCGCAATGCCACCCCACTGAGGCCGCCATCAGGACCGTGCAAACGCGCGATTTCACGGTTGCCGCTCGAGGATCGGCGCCCGTCTGCGTAGCATCTGGCAACAATCGTTCCGGTTTCGGCGCTCGCCTTCCGAAGGTTTCGGAAGGCCCGGTCCGGGCCCCTCTACCCGCCGCATCGTCTATCTCCGCCAATCGTCTCACTCGCCCACTGCCTGGGTCCGGTCTGGGACGATTGCGGCAAGCGGCCCTGAAGTAGGGGGAAGGGAGGAATCATGTTCATAAGGAAGCCCACCCTTTATCAGAACGGGTCCCGCGCAGCCGACGCCGCTTTCCGAAGATCGAGCTCTTGCGCCTGGGTGGCGCAGGCCGTTCCCTAGCGACCGTCTGGGAATACCATCGTGGCTTTTTCTGGTGCTTCGACGTATTCCAGATGTTCTCAAGCCTGTCGGATCGCGGCACGCGCCTGAGGTTTGAGAGCAGGCTTGGATCCGCGGCCTTGTTGGGGCCGCTGAACTTGGACTCGTGCATCTCCGGTCCAGGGGAAACTGCCGGTGGGGGCGCCGACAGTATTCGCCTATAAGTCGCGCCGTCGCCCGCCCCAAGCCAGAAAGCCGCCTCTGTCCTCCCTGTCCTGGAGCTGCTGCTCGCCGAACAGGGCCAGCCCTGGGGACGCCACCCACTAACCGGGTTCCGACGTAGCAAGGGCTGGCCGGCGATGATGCCACCGCTTCCAATCCTTTTTCAAACATTCAAATCCAAACATCACACCACCGTAACGGAGGACCCATATCCATGTAGCCATTCCCCCGAGGAACTGACTGCCACGCCGAGATCTCCAATACCCTCAGCGCGGGGCCGAGATCGCGGCGTGTCGCACATGGAGTTCGTGGTGCGCGCCGGTCCGAGTTGGCTGGCAATACCTGCCGAGACGCGAGATCGACGAGCGTCTTGAAGGGCGCGATAAGTAAGGGCCGCCAGGCCGCTTCGATGGCTGGGAGTTTTGGCTGTGTCCGTAACGGGTGCGTCTGCGCTCTATCAACTCGCGCTCCCTGAGGAACCGGTAAAAGGCCAAGTACCCACAGGCACAAGCGACAGAACCGGTCGACACCGGACTCAGGTCCGGTTCCGATGACGGATGTGTGCGGATTTTTTCACGCTGTGGTCGCCGATTGCCGAAACGGGTGGGAATTGGGATCAGGATCGGACTGGGCCCAG
>Ga0163217_1063330_pt1 | contig 10215 bp, 4 predicted proteins | sample SynspAceP_FD_185933 | JGI IMG/M metagenome (GOLD analysis project Ga0163217, IMG submission 185933) | Saline lake microbial communities from Ace Lake in Antarctica - Synechococcus sp. Ace-P (PacBio error correction) | ecosystem: Environmental > Aquatic > Non-marine Saline and Alkaline > Saline ...
TTTTGTGTTTGTCTCGCATCCAGCTTATTTCCCTGCGAATTGTGGGGCGTCGCTAACAGATTACCCTGCGTGAAAACTGGTGTTTTAAAACGTCCACTTGCCTGACGCGGTCTCTCTTTTTGGAAGCATTGATAGATCGAGGATTCTTGGTCCTCCAGATCGGATTTAATTCTGTCTATTCGATTTTTAAGCTTTGCGACGAGGAATTGGACGGCCAACAACGACATAATGCTGTTGATCTCAACCGAAGGGCGAAGTCGATATCCCACGAAGTTTTTATGGCCCCGAAATCATTTGAAGAATAACGCCATTCGAGTGATTAAGTCCTGCATCATCTAGCAAGCGACGAATCGTACCAAGTCGCATAATTAGTTAGTTTGGATTATGCTCATGAAAAAGCCGATGACAATTCCCATCAATCCCTCTTTTAGTTTGGACTGAGGAAGGATAGTAGCTCGGCGAATCGCAATAAACCAAGAAGGAGAGACAAAATACTAGCGCATCTAGGAGTACGCTGAAAAAAATAATCCTCAGCCTAAGAAATCGTTTTTGTGGTATGAGAATCCAATTGTTGTTGATAAAAACTGGGCCAGTTCCAGATGAATGCTAGACATAACGTTTAACAGCTAAGCTTCAAAAATATCGTGATATTATCTTTCTTCTATGGGGCTTTTGACTCAATGTTCTACCTAAAATCTATAAAAGTCTCTTTTCCAAAAAGTGCTTTTTCCAAAGTCTTTTCTAGGGCACTTTCACTCACGTACAGTTTTTAACAGAATCTCGATCTGTGGTCGATCTTCAAGCGAAGCGTCACCTTCGGCAAATCTAAAATCATGCAAGGACAGATCGAGCATTTGTTCAAGGCGAGAGCAATTGGTTACTGCAAATCACAAATAGGAAATTTGCTTTCAATTTCGCCGCATTAAACAAATAACTTGGCATCACCTTATTACCAAAGCACACGGCGCAGACCCAACTTTCCCATTCCATAATCAGGGTAAGGGCTTCAACACTATCGACGCTTTGGAAAGGCACTCAAGAGAAAAATCTATCCTTGCTCTGAAATAATTGTACATGCGATCCCCGCCCAACATAAGACGTTGAGTTTATATTTAAAATTCATTTCTTCTTGATCTTGGGGAACCATTTGGGCCGGTCATTGAAATCCCTCGAATCCGGAATAAACGGAGAAAGACGTATGATATCAGCCAAATTGGACAAGGCCCCCATGAGCAGTTGCTCGAATTCATGGAAAATCAACTAGTTAAAACCTTGCGGGTTCTTCGTTCTTACTTGAAAATCGCATAAATCTTACAATGCTGGTGTGTTAATTGAATAAGGTGTATGGGATGCTCCCGACCATCGACACCCAACGTAATTGTTGTAGGTCTATGCTCAATTCTTGATTGAGCTCCGCAAAGTTTCTTTCTAGACTGTATGCATGGGTTGAATTCTGATGCTGCATTTTCCCGGTGATCCGTCAAAAAACTGAGAATCACTCTTGAGATTATAATGAAGGGGAGAGAAAATCTATTCCACTTGATGAGCTTCGGCAGCTATTATTTTTCGTGGTACGCTCAAGTCAAAGCGATCATGTGGAAGCTTAAAGTGTCATTTTCATAGCCCCATTTTAGACTTTAGGAGGCTATATGAAGAACCTTCCATTACCCTGATTTAACTATCCTCAATAGACTTCCGTGCGTAATGCCGTCGCAATCCTCAATGAAACAGAAGATAGCTGCTTAGAGGTCCGACTCGTCCACACGAGTTACTATCTCCATCGCTTTTCTCCCAGTAAGTGGCACTGGAGTAGGACCAGTCGAAGTGAAATGCTTACCTATGTGATTTGCGATTCTCGAAAAGAGCCGCATGAATTAAGATTCGTAGCACACTTCATCCTCGCTTTCAGAAAGTCGTGGATTTCAATAAAAGGCCGTTCCTATGAAAAATAAAGTGTGAAGCCAGGTCAAAAATAGAACCTTATCAGGTTTTTATGGACCTCTTAACTTGAATCGATCACTTTTTTCGAAAATCTCAAAGCTGATCTCATATCCCAGCAATGTCCAGTAGGTCTGGAGAAAAGCATCGCGATAAGCCAACTATATGATTGGGAAGTGAATACAATTTGCTGTCCGATCAGCGGAGGTTGCAACTGTCGTGAAGATTATTGGGTCAATATTCCTTAATGAAGACTAGCGATTTCGACGCTCGATAAGTAAAGAGCGTAGTAGGATGTCCCCAAAGAAGTCGCTTTACGACTAGTGATCTCCTGGGGAATGAATCTGGAATGAAGCCCACAACTAAAGCGCATAATTTCCATGACGTTCCAACGAAAAGTCAAGAATTACCTCACGAAAAAAATGCCCTTTGCTGAAATCCATTGGTGTATTCCACACTGCAAATAAGGAATGAGCAGCACGGGAAAGCAAGCTTTTAAAAATTAGGTGTAGTGAATCATTGCAAATAGAAAAGCCGTGCCCATTTAATAGGCGGCTTAAAATTAGTATCATAAATATTTCTACTCTTCAACTCCAGTATTCGATCGTTGGTACTGTAGCTTTAGTCCAAGGACTTACTAACCGACTATCAATATCCCAGAAGGCTATTTAGCTTCTCGGGATGTCCGCGAGCAAGAATTTCTATCTATGTTTTTGCCAGCGTGTGTATAAACACTTGCATCGGTTAAAACATTCTACCTGTTTTCACTACATGTGTGGATGGGGAGTTTGCTGCCGTCAATTCTCGGAATATTCCCAGTACAGTTCACCAAGTAGATTGGCCATCGCACACATTAGGATTCACCAAGTTCTGGACTTAGTTGATAAAATGGGAGGCGCGCAAGCTTTACGAATAATCACTTATCCCAAAGTCTCTCCTATCCACCCTCTAGTGCGTTCTGCTTCGTAACAAAGATGATTGTAAACTCTCCCTTGGTCTTTTGCAGCAGGCATTAAATACGCCATCCTTCCACTGCAAAATTTGATCCTCCTTCTTAATTTTTATAAAGAATCTTACAACACCACTTGTCTATATCCTGACCATCATGAGTTTCCCCCTCAATGCGTAACTTTAACTTACCAACGAGCCTTGGCTAAACTGACCATGTGAAACCTAACACCCTCGGTCCAACGCCTCACCTTCGGTCTACATCAATTGCTTTGATTCTTTTGCATGATCCTCAAAGACATGATTCTTCAAATCTTCAATTCTAACTGGGGTGCGAAAGACCGAAAAATCCCACTACTCGCAATCCACCAGCTCTTTCTTCTTAGCTTTTCACAGAGATTAAGCTTTCATACGAAGTAAACACGATTTTCAGTTGTTCCGATTCATTTTTGTCATATGGGCTTCAGTTCGGTGGTGTAATAATAGTTTTTCCGCAGCCCACATTGAAGCCGTCCAATAGTTTATGTGCTGTCACAGCAAGGAGTTGGGGTACTTATGCTCGCATTCCGGCTTGTCTTTCTACAATGGTCCTGTGAGCTCTAAAAATGATTTCCCGGCCTTGTCACATCGGAGTATAATTGGATTAGATCGGAAATCGCATGCTCATGCACCCGACCGAAGGATAGCCATCCATAGCTGTGTCATATTCAATGTGAAAATCCAGACCAACGATGGCGTTCCTGTGGTTGGCATTAACAAAGATTACACAATTTCCTGCTCCTTCGCACCATGTTGATCTCAGCCTAGGCACTCTGACGGCGTAGTTTAGAAGGTACAGATTCCTAGCAAAAGCTACAGAAAAAAAATAGGTCATTATTACGATCATTGCGGTATTGTATACCTTGCTTAATTGCTTCAGTCAACATCTTTGGTTTGCTCTCCTCCGAACAGCGACCTTTTAAGCATATTATACAACAAATTCCAATTATAAAGACACTTATGCCCATGATCCATAGCCCCGGACAACTGTAGAATAAACTCGTGGACCAGGAAACCTCCCGCTTTCTACCTATGGCTCGGGCGTGCGTTAAGAGGGCTCGAGGCACAAGTCTCAGAGTAGTTATGTCATGCTCATGCCGGATCTCATAGCTCGTGTCACGCCATAAGCAATGATTCGGCGGCGAAATAGAATGAACCAAAAGTATCGAATTTGCTGAGTGAGTGGTACAAAGTACCCCAAAGTAGTGTGCCACAGTCAGTGCTGGGCACGAAGTATCGATAAAGCCAGGGAGTAATCGCGTATTTAATTTTTATCCCGTAGCAACCTCCACGGAACTTTGTGCATCAAACCCACTTTTATGGAGCACACGTTTTTCCGTCTTCCAACGGCCTGATCCCGTGTTATTGGGTGATTCAATTCAGGTTATTAAATTCTCACCATTTCGAAGATACTTTCCCTCATTCGCCGTTATTTTGGTCATGGTCACGGATTCGAGCCATGCTAAGCTCTAAGTAAATACTTCTATGGGAGTGTCCTTTGCAAATGACTTTCACTCTGATCTCTTCCCGGCTTATAAGTTTCTTTCTCTTTTTTATCTGCCCTTATAGATATCTGTCTGCTTTTTGCCTTTCCTTATCGTTTTTCAAACTCAGTAAATCCGCTCCCCTCTTATGGCTTATTTTTGGTCAAGTGGAGTCAGCGGTTTGACAGCCTCCAGGACCTAAAGCTTTTTAAACAGTAGAAACACTGTCCTGCCATCAGTCCTTCAATTTTTTCTTTTTTTAGCGCTTTAACACTGAATCTCTTAAACTCGCCTGGGTAATGTCATAGCAACCCAGATGGCAATTTCCAAGGTGACCAAGCACTTTTTTTGGCATCGGCTTCCAAGCTGGCCATTCTCTGGAATTGCCCACACCAATCTTTCTGTGTCCCCGTTGGAAAACCTTAGCGCAACCCGGGGAAATTGCGGTTCGTATAAGGAAGGATCAGCCGCCAAACATTGATGTTACGGAGTTTTGCCCACCCTTTGGGATCGTGATTACATAAACACATTATTAGTTTAACGTGGCCAAGGCCAAATTGCCCTGCAGGTGGCATCAAGATCGTAACAGTCAACTAAAGCTGGTTGCATAGCTGGTTCTTGGGCATTTGGGACCCTTCAGTATGGGGGGAATCACCGGTCAGCATGACACACATACTTATTTAATATTCTACCGCATCGGCATTGGATCGAGGCATTTCTCCCTGACTATACATTATTTTCACGGTGGCAAGCGGATCTTCAAATTAGGCGTGACGGCGTGTGAGAGGGGTCGAGTTGCTGATCCATCACCTCTGGTTAACATCGGAATGGTCTGAAGGCTGAACTAAGAAGCCACCATAGCCAAAAGGAGTGGATTCAGTGATCTTTGCGAGACCTTCTCATCTTTGCCTTCCCCAGTTTTCTACAGAGAGTAATGCCCGCCTGAATCGCATTCAAGTAGATTCTCACAAGTCACCTCGGATCAATAGGTGAAGTGTGCACGAATTTCACGAGTAATTAGAGTGACCTTGCCATAAGTATTCGTGTAGCTGTCGCCCCCACCAGCCGCTGGGAATCCATCACCAGAGCGTCACGGCCTCAGCATACTAGAGAACGGGCCCCCTGACCTTCTGCATGGCCCGTGCACACTCTCCTTTCTTGGGTCCTTTGAAAACAACGATTCGATGTCAGGAGAACCATAACTTGGCGGCCCGAAATCAATATAGAGCTTGATTCTTTTAGCGAATAACTTTGTGATGGTTTCCTATGTTGCCTGCCAGAGACGCTTTGTTAGCAAAAGGGGATCGAAGCCAGGACCATGAAACTCAAAGTTTTCTCGACCAAGTGGTAAACACCAATGTGAAGAAAGTCCATTTGTGATTCCAAGATGTGGGGCTATTGGCTTCGAACTGCAGTTATTAGGTTGTGATTTCTCGTAATTCGGTTCAACCGTTTAGGGAGTATGTGCGCGGAGATGGCACATCGAGATGCTTGATGAGGGATGTACGGTAATTACAAGCTAAAATCTTTTTTGGTTAACGCTGGATGCGAGAGATGGTGACTCCAACTTCTATGAAAACAATTGACCCAGTTTTGTCCAGTCCCCGTATGGCAAAAAGGTTATTTCTCAACCCCTGTACCCGCGAGGGGAAAAAATATTTGACTTGGCCGGAGCTTAAAGCGTATGAGAGGTACAATTCATTCAAGACGGCCCGCTTTTACTGCCAATACTCAAACTAAAGTCTATTGGAAGCCCCAATCCAAAATCTGCAATTTTCAACATTGGCCTACTACTTACGATCTTGAGGAGTCGAAAGGGATTGAGATTCCACCGAAACATCAGCTTGGACGCGACCTCCAGGTCTTGAAAACTAGACTACTATTTCCTTATATTTTTTCCCAAAAACTCATAGTTCATGGAATCAATAACATTTTCGAGTAATCTGGGTGTGGAATAGCCATTGCATACGGGCACCAAAACCACCATTCGAAGCAACTGTGGGGCGCGATGGACTCTTGATACGATGGTCGCCGAAGCTGAAATACACTTGTGATGAAGCCCCATACTGCACTCTCAGCGCTCTATCTCGGATTTAGGATAAAACAGATAATTGCAAAAAAACCAAATAAAAAAAAACCAGGGATTTCTCAAGATCCTTAAAACCGGTTTTTCTTCCTCGGAGAAAATATTCGAGTGCCCATATCTTGGGACACATTCTGGAGAATCGTAGCGCGGTGTACCATCGCTTTATTGCCCAGCTTCAAAGCGCGAATTCGATGTGCACAGTAAATGGCTAGGTCAACCATATCAGCGCCCATCTGGAAGATCAAAAGTTGAGGTTTAGTGATTGCCTGTCCATACCTGCAACATTCACCCACCGATCGTAAGTGCCAGAGGTATGATAATTGTCCGCGAAAAAAAAAGCGGCGATTTATGTAGCTATTCCAAGCCCTATTGTGGACGGTACGGTGTGAGAAAAAAAAACGACTAATATATTGTGGTATTCCCTGTCAAGCTGAGTCCGCTGCCAACTGAAATCCCTTCGAAGTAAGATGTGATAATTGGCATGGGGCAAGACTTATTTTGAGTATGAATGCATCGGACTCATGAACATACTGGGAATACTCAAAAGGTGTTTCAATAGGAAGTTCGGCATCTCATTCAGACTAAGTCTTCGAATCGCCTCCGAGCTTCCACCATCATACTATTTTTGCGTGGTAATGCAATCCGAGAAGAGCTGTTACGCAATTCTCTCTTCCCGAGATGTAAACACGTTAGTCTTGTTTCTGTTACTACCACAGTTCTACTCTAGACGCCATCCCAGGATCGTTGGTCACAAGCCACTGATCGGGAACATCTGACCATCTATTCTCAATAACTGCTTTGGGACTTGATATAGCGTCGTCATTTATATCGTCACATATTCGCGACACTTGTACCCAATGAGGTTGTCTAACTACACCTGACACCGCGCCTACGGTCACGATGACGTCTCAAATAACGAGTATTTTTTGGATTCCTCCATCACGATTGATCCTCTGGAGAAAAAACTGGGGATTGGGAGTTGTTTCGTTAGTACCCATCAACTGGTATAGTGGTGGTCAAGGCCCTTTTGCCACCAAACCAGAAATGCGGAAATCGGTACTAGAGCATCTCTACACAAGCGCCCCATCATAAGGGCAGGTCAAAAGCGAGTCGTATTAATCCGAGAATCACACGAGAGATCCTGACATCAACTACAACGCATTGCCAAACTTAGTAACAACTCGATATCAAGCTCTGTGTTTATTAATGTTTTATGACTTCCCGCGGTCAGGCTTCGAGAGGTCCAGTAATGATCTTTGAAATTCTTGCATAAGTCGCGCGTGAATCGCTTATTTTATCACACGTGCTCGAATCGTTCGATGGCGTGCGTAAGTGTGTGAATTTCCACATAGGTTACTCAATAGCTATCGAGATGCGACAAGGCCAGATTGCACTCAAGTGTATTAGCGGACAGCTAGAAAAGGGCGGTCCGCGAAAGTAGCTCTACAGCAATATCCTCCCAATAGGGTCCCTATCTGGAAGCGAAACGTTGGAGCAGTGTCTGAAGGTATAGTTTTTTTGCATTATCCAAATTGCGGAGTTGATGGGTGGGTAATTCACAATTGTGTAGGCGTGAGATGGAGATCTAATTGTATATCTTTAAGAAAAATTAAGAGAGAATCACGATTATCAAAGGAGCATTTTACTACTTCACAGACACTACGGGATAGAGCTGTGTATTTTTCAAGCTGCATCCCAATTTTTTACCAATACTTTATTAGCGGCATTTTGAAAGTCTATGGTGCCGCAGCAATGACGCTAATCAACTCTATTCCACAATAAAGAAGTCTGTACAGGAACTTGCCTAGAGAGGATATTGCTTAGACAGTTCTGGGAGGATGGATTCAGCTACGTTGACACGGAGGCGCATTTTACATCCGCGATCTCATGCGGTAAAGAAATCTTGGGCAAGGGTCTTAACTTTAAAGGAATTAGAATTGAAACAGGCAATTCATACCTTATCCGAGGAAACACTGATTTATCTCACTCACTGTGGAATTCCGATAGAGATCACCTTTTGGGCCATGCAGTCGAGGCTCTAACGGAGAAAACCTGACACGTTACTGTAAAAAGTCCTGCGAAGATCGCATTCACCAGTAATCTTTATTCGCACTGTCGGATCGAGATTGGAACAGAGAATACCAGGTCCTCTGAAGCTGCTTACCGTCTGGCATGAATAAAGATATAATGCTCTCCTTTTGAAAACCAGTTCCGGAATGATCGCAATGCCCCCGATAAACTTATCATCAGATGTCATTCCTCATTTCCCAATGAGGTCGGTATAAATCATCTACTGAAACCATATTCGAGATAGCTTCGATACTCAATATTGACAATGGTCAGAAGCCCAGGAACCAAAAGCACTATAGGCACACACGAACCAATATGTCTGGAGTCTGCTATGTGCCATCACGTATCAGTAGACTTGTCTGTGAACAACGCCCGCTAAAGGTCGAGCATGATGCATACTGGACCTGGCCACATTGATTCTTTTCGCAGTACCATACTTACCATCGGATTCGAATGTTTGTCAAAACGATTCCCGTACATTATGAAGTTTACTATAACTCGTCTCATCGACATACGATCATACAGTATTTTTTCGAGTGCTTCCAAGTCGGACTTTGACCCCTTGGGGGTTTTTTCTATCATAGTGGCTTTTCTAAAGTCTTAGATAAATCCTACCGGCTTCGGGTCTAACGCCCGCTTCACACTGACGGATGTGTTTACTGTCGCGCGGCGATTCGCCAGACCTGATCGGAGACCGCAACAAGTTTTTAGCGCAAGCCGCTAACATGTTTCTCCTTTGGCTGTATCCTCCAATGCGGTTCCCGGGATCAACCGGGCAATCAGTATGATACACGCCAAGACATACTGTACATACCAGGTGCGTACTCGGAACACCTAGGGAGCAATCAAAGACCAAGTTGCTACCCTGCAAACGGAGATATCAACGGTCAACATCGCCTTACTTGCCGGGATTCAGAGAGGCTCCGTGGCCTTATTGCCTTGATACCAGGACTTTTCTAAGCCCCATCCCGCGGAGCATCTACTCACATCTTATAGACATGATTCGTAATACTAAATATACTTTTCTGTTGTGATGACGTCCCTATTAAAAAAAATAATTTCATCTTTAAGCGAGGAAATTCTGAGAGAATTCAGCACTATACGGAGTTTGAGTTTGACACAATTACATTCATTTCAAAGCATTGAGGTCCTGAGGCCGGTAAAAACCGGCTGACTCACCCTGCCAAGACAATCAGATTCGCAAAAAGTGTAAGCTGTAGGATACTTATTTCGGGAGTTGTGTCGAACTCATCGCATTACAGTCACACAAGGCAACAACCAAAAAGCCGGAGAGAACAGTATCGTAGAGGAAGAGACAATGAAGAGAAGAAGAAGAAATGAGACACTAAAACCGGAAAAAGCATCAAGGTGAAGTCGATTCCTGCAAAGACACTCCAAGGAAGTATTTTCTATAATGCTCGAATCGTAAAGACCTTATCAAAAAGGGAACCAATGACTCAGGGCGAAAAGAATTTTCAAATAACGATAAATGTCCGATTGATTTTGATTCCGCCTTTTAAAAGAAATTATAGGGCCATCTACAAAGAAAGTAAATTTAGAATGATTAAAGATATTGTAGGAGTATTTGATCGGAAGCGATTTAGAAATCCGATCCAGCAAAATCCGAAAAGCAGAATTCCGAGAAGGCAG
>Ga0163217_1079012_pt1 | contig 10215 bp, 12 predicted proteins | sample SynspAceP_FD_185933 | JGI IMG/M metagenome (GOLD analysis project Ga0163217, IMG submission 185933) | Saline lake microbial communities from Ace Lake in Antarctica - Synechococcus sp. Ace-P (PacBio error correction) | ecosystem: Environmental > Aquatic > Non-marine Saline and Alkaline > Saline ...
AACCCCCGAAAAAAAAAAGAGAATTTAGAGGGCCGGGCTGCCCTTTTGCCCCTGCGCGGCCCCCTGCACAACGATCGGGCAAACCACCCACGCTGGAAGGGAAAGGGCCGATTTGCCACCCTTGGGTGGAGCCATCGCCGCTTTCTCGAGCGTGGAGGACGAGCGGGCATATCGCAGCCTGCCGGGCCTGATCCGCCGAAAGCTGGGCGCACGATCGATGCCCATCTACCGGCGGCACGACCGCCCGGGGTGGGCCTGGTCGAATTTGTGGCAGCTCACAGACGATCACTGAGGCCTGGCGCTGCGGCGGTGGGGCTTCGAATGGTGCGCGCGGTCACCGGGCGCGATTGGCCGGGTTCCGATCTCAAGGGTCCGCTTTTTGGTTGGTCTCTTCGCGCCTGCTGGAGCGCCTTCGGCTATGAGCGCCCCAGCCCCTGGGCTGAAGCTCCTGCGGTCCCTCGGCTTTGCGGCCGTGGATCCGCTTGAGCTCTGACAAGTTGTTCCGGCTAGCACTGCGCTTCTGCTCCGAGCAGAATCTGCGCGACATGGAGATGGAGAGGCTGCTGCGGGCCCTCGAGGCGAATACGTGATCCCGGGTCCGGGCGGGTGATCCGATCCGCAACCCGGGTGTGCCTGCGCCCAGCGGCAAAGAACATCCACGCCTCGACCCCAAGTCGATTCCCACCCCGCGCGCGCCATTGGCCGCCTGCAAGGGTGGTGGTGGATTCGCTGTCGAGGCGCCTAGACAGGCCGAGCAGGGCACTGGCTGCGAAAACCATCGCTGCGTGCTCTGGGGCACGACCAAATTCAAGACATACGGCGAATCCCTCGCCACGATCCTCTGGTTCATCGGCGTGCGCCCGTGGCCGATTCCCTCGCGGGTCAAACAAGCTGGAGCTTGCTCTCGCTTGAGGAGTTGGGGCGCCCCGCATCGATGTTGGTGGTGAATTGCTCCGGTGTGGTTCCGCGATCTTGTTCATCAACCCAGAATGGGCCTGAATTGATCAGGGGTGAAGATGGCCGCGAGGGCGATGAGCCACTTGGAGATGAACTTTTGTGCGCAAGCACATAGTTTGGCCGGGAGCAAGGCCGCAGTCAGGGCATCATCGATGCGGGAGGCGGCACGCGGTGTTTCTCCAATGCACGCGTAAGCTATTTCATCGAATGTTGAACCTGGCGGTGGAGAACAGCCAACTGGGAAGGAGGAAGGAGATCTCAGGAGATGTACCTCTCACGGCAAACAACCTTCGCCTTCAAAAACGCCGAAACGCCGGTGAGATGAACCAGAACCGGGGAACGTGGTTCGAATCAGCGATGAAACGCCGATGTGACCATTCCAGAACCTGGATTCGGCTGAGATTTTCGCTCACCGATGTGGAGCCACTACTTCGATTCCGAGCCCCACCAGACTGAGTCGCCGGCCTTGCTGGACGACGGCGGCACCACCAGCTACACGCTGACACCACCACGGCCAACGCCCAGGTGCGTTCCTTTAAGCGAAACGAATCCGGCTTGGATTCCCGCACCAAGCTGCTGAACCCCAAGTGGTAATGAGGCATTGCTCAAATTTCCGGCTAAATGAAGGGGTGCGCGAGTGGCAGCGCCTCAACTTCACCGCGGAGTGCACCAGCGGTGCCGTCGATAACTTCGTCTAGGAAGCCAACGATACACCTCATCAAACGACGCGGAGATGCGCAAGCGGCTGTTGGAGCTCAACCCCAGCACAGCTTCGCCGCATCGTGGGCACCGCTAACTGGAAGTGAACGGCCGCGGCTATTGGGAAACCTCCGAGGAGAATATCGCCCAGCTCAGAGATCTACGAGGAGATCGAAGGACGGATCGAGGGCGTCACGGGCTCCTGAAACGGCTTACGTCCAGTTGATCAAAGCCTGCCGGCACCCACGCCGGACGGGTTGAATGGTGGGATGGCTCTGGAAGTAATGCCCTTTGATGTGCTGCATGTTCCACGTTCGGCACACCGGAAAAAGGCTATAGAGCTCACCACGAGGCCAAGAGATTGGAATAGTCGACGTGCGGCCGCGGTGCATTTGAAATGCCCACATAGAACCGGATCAAGGGCGCACCAAGTGGTGAACAGGCGCCATTCACGCTTTCCGGTATGCGGCTGCCACAGGTAAGGCTTGAATCGGAGAGCGTTGGCTCGAGCAGGTTCGAGGGGTGGCGCAAACAGGGTTGGATCGCCTCGTCGGAGGCCTCCTGAGTTGTGGCCAAATCCGCAAGCGGTAGACGCCGTTGTTCACCGTTTTCGTAGATGAGCTGGTTGAATTTGATCAATCCTCATCCAGGATCCTCGGGGTAAGTAGTCGCCAGGATCATCAGCCGCCGATGTCATTGAAGGCACTGGTTTTTTGAAACACCGGATGATTTCCGAGGTTGTTTTCACGATATGCCTGTTCCTTATCCCAGAGACAGTGGGCGATAACCGTGACGCGACGCTGTAGCGGGATCGGCGCTGGTGTAGATCGCGTGCACACCGTTGGCGTGCTGAATTGGGTGGCAATCCACCCCGTCGCCGGCTCGAATGTCCAGCCCTGGTCTGCCATCTGCCAGTGCAAACCACTCCTGAAGTGCGAGAGCATGGGCGAGCCCTTGATCGCGAAGATCGCGTGCGATGGGCCCAGGGGCCAGGCGTGGGAGATGTTAGAGGTGGTGCGACCTGCTTCTGGCTCGAGCCCTGCCCTCGCCAGTGGGGCCGGCCGGCATCCAGGCGTGATCCAGTGGCGGAACTGCGCCGGTGGAGCGGATGAAGCGGCCACCGCTGCTGCTCGTGTCGTAGACTGGTCGCGCCAGACCCCATCCACGACCAGTAAACCCATGCCCGAGTTGCGGCGGCGCCAGGGGTAACGAGCGACTGTTTGCCCCTCTGATTGCCCCTTGGAGCTAAGGGCTCTGCAGGATGGCAAAAACAGCCCTGTAGGGTCACAGCGCCCGCACCCTGCCCTTCCTGCCATGGATGTGATCGACGCCATCGATGGCCGGCGGGCGGTGAAGCATTTCGATCCGACATCGCCTCAGCGCTTGCTGAGACCGGCGCTGCTGGACGATCAACCATCCAGGCGCCCAGCAGTTTCAACATCCAGCACTGCGTTTCGTGATCCTGCGCGATCCGGCGCTGCGGCCAGGATAGCGCGAACTACGGCAACGACTAGGGCCAGATCACCGACGCTTCGCTGCTTGGTGCTTGTTCACTGATTCGCAGACCTCAAGGCCTGGAGCCAGGCACGCCGAGCGCTACCTGGCCAATGCCCCCAGCCGGTGGCTGAAATCTGTTGGTGGCTGGATGGGCCTTCCAGCGAGGCGGGAGTGCTTCAGGCGCTGAGGCCCAGCGCTCGATCGGTCTGGCGCTGCAGAACCCTGATGCTGGCCGCTACTGGCTGGGTTACAAGCTGCCCGATGATCGGCTTCGAGATCGAAGGAAGCTCCGCTGAACTGATTACCGCCGAGGATCACGTGATGGGGCCGATGTGGCATCGGCCAAGGGCACCCAGGACCCCTCCGAAGCGGGCCAAGTTTGGCCTAGAGACTGGTGTTGACAACGGATTCTCTGAACCCTGGCAAGAGTTGAGAGGATCGAAACGAATTCATTTCGAAGGTTCAGAACCAGCACCGAAAGGAGCTGAGTCAAACATTGATCTGGAGAAAGAAGACAAGGGAAATGAAAAGATTTTCGACTCGGGATGGCCACAAAGCATTGAATTTCGGGAGCTCCAAAGCCGGGTTGCGGCAATCGATGAAGATCCTCCGTAGCTGGAGGCGACAATCGAGTGAATCGGACAGGGACAAAGAGGGACTGAGCAGGATCCAAAAGGTATTGTCGAGCACATCCCATCGCAACTGCTGGGTGATCGAAGAAGACGTTTTCGTCGATCGAGGGAGCAGGACGAGCAGGTGAGAGCACTAGCTTTTCCCCGGAATGGAGTCCTTGCAACAATGCCGGCATCGCCAGGGTTAGTCATCTTGAAATCACACAGGAAGACTGGACGTGGATGTAATTTTCAGTAATCTTCGCTCAGCTTGACTTCTTCTCAGCCATTGTTCCCCAGATGATCAAGAGGGACACGGCAAAGTGGTCAACATCTCCAATCGATTGGGCCTTCATCGCACTCCTGGACTAGTGCATTATGCGGCACAAAGGAGCCCTCAAACAAAACTGACTCAGGAATGGCCGTTGAATGGGGGCCTAACACAATATTCATATCACGCACTTGCCCGCGTTATCCTGGACAAAATGGCCATGACATCTGGAACAGTCCTTCATGGAAAAACCACGACAATCGAAAGAGCAAAGAATACCTGCATCGTTTGGAGAGCGTAGAAGTAGCCAATGTGGCTTATCCTGGCCAGTGCGCATCGGATTTTTTGTTCAGGGGTCTCTCTTTCTTTGATGGAGGCATGAAAAATCGCTCCTTAGAGTGCGTGCAGCCTGACCTGCGATGACCCTGAATCGGGCTCGTTTCTGATCTTGCCTTCGGAGTCAGGAGCCGACCAAACGCAAGGTCAGGGAATCCCTGAGCATCAGCACTTAGCCTGGTTCCTCTCAGCCGCTTAAGGATTGTGTTGGGCACCCTGCTCCCCCCGGCGTTGCTTAATAGGATCGAGAGGATGAGCCAGCCCACGTCCCTTGCTAGGAAACCGTCGATGACTGCCATCAGCCAGTGCCCTTGCGGGCCGCTCCGGGCGCCCACACCGCGGGATCAGTCGAATCGGCAGTGGTGGCCCCAACCAAGCTCAACCTGGCCATCCTGTCATCAGCACGCACGGCCTCCAATCGCTCGGGGCAGCGTTCAACTCCGCCGAGGCCTTCAACGAGCCTGGATTTTCGCTGCTCCGTCAGAGCGGGAATCTGCCCGCCCTGATGACCGACCTTCCCAAGACTGGTGCCGCCGACTGGGGCACTAAGCGGTCTTGTTCATTTACCGCTGGCCTGGCACAAAAGCGCCGGCACCTATCGCACCGGGGGATGGCGTGGCGTGGGGGCACCGGCAAACCTAGCGCTTTGCTCCGCTCACAGCTGCATGATAACGGCAACCTCCGACAAGGCCGGCGGCTTGCTCTGGCCGATAAACAGAAATAGGTCATACCGCCTCTCCTGGGGCTGATCTGAATCGTGCTCACCGGGCAACTGTGCCCTCGAGTCGATGGGTTTCCCACCCGGCTTGGGGGTGCGGCGCGTCCGATATCTGGCAACCGGAGGAAGACATCTAGACTGGGGCACGAAAACCAGCTGGATGGGTGATGCACGCCAACAGCGGCCGTAACGCGAGCTGGAGACCCCCTCGCCGCTGTGCAGATGGTTTTTGGAATCTATGTGAACCCGGAAGGCCCAATTGGCGAGCCCGATCCGGTGGCTTGGGTCGCGATGGTGCGCGAAACCTTTGCCCCGCCAATGGCGATGAAGCGACGATGGAAACCGTGGCTTGGTTGCCGGCGGCCACGACCTTCGCCAAAGGCCATGGAGCCGGGAGTACCTGACGCTGATGGGCCCGCCCCAGAGGCCGGCACAGCATTGAAGAGCAGGCGGGCTGGGCTGGCACAACCGTTTCGGCAGCGCAAGGGCATGATTCCACCACCAGCGGGATCGAGGGGGCCTGGAAACCCAACGCCGACCACCTGGGAATCGCGGCCTACTTCGAGGAGGCTCTTCGGTTTACGAGTGGGAGCTGGGAAACGAAGTCCTGCCGGCGCCTGCAAGTGGCGGCCATAGGATGTGCGCGATGAGCACCCGATTCCTGACGCCCACGACCCAACACAGTCGGCATCGGCCCCGATGATGACCACGGCGGATCTGTTCGCTGCGCTTCGATCCGATCTACGAGCCGATCTCCGCGCCGCTTTCACTCACGGATCACAGGCCTTTGCCTGGATGCCTTCGCCCGAGCCTGGGTTCAAGCTCACCCACCGCGACATGGCCCAAAAGCGCTCTATCTTCGGCCCCGAAGTGCCCAGCGAAGATCTGATCTGGCACGGACCCCCTATTCCACCGATCACCACTCCTTGGCATCGGGTGTTCGCCCGCATTCAACCACAGCTCAGGCCCAGTGCTGGCTTCAGGGCCTCTCGGTGGCCGGAGCTGGTGGCGACGGGCTGGGCTCGCCTCCACCTATCGCGGCTCGAAAACAAAAGCCCCCCCGGGGGCGGGCCCCCCGGCCGGCCAATGGCGCCGCCTGCGCCTGGCCCCCAGAATCAGTGGGGAGGTGAACAAGCCGAGCAAGTGGCGCGGGTGTTGGCGGTGCTGGCAGGGATTCAGCAGCGTTTCAATGCCGCTCAGGCTGATGTGGCAAGCCCAGGTGTCGCTGGCGGATCTGATCGTGCTGGCCGGTGGGCGCAAGCGGTGGAAGCCGCGGACAGCGCCGCTGGTCATCCGTGGAGGTGCCGCTTCAGCCCGGCCGCACGATGCCTCCCAGGAGCAAACGGATGGTGGAATGTCGTTTGCGGTGTGGAGCCCCCAGGCGATGGCTTTTCGCAATTAATCAGAAGCGCAGCTTCACGGTCTTGCGGGCGGAGGAAAATAGCTGATTGGATCGGGCCCAGCTGCTCGGTTGAGTGGCCGAGCAGTATGACCGTGGCTGGTGGGGAGGGCCTGCGGGTGCTCGGCGCCATGTCCGGCGCTCAACGATGGGTGTGTTTTCACCCACAGGCCAGGCACGCTCAGCACCGGACTTCTTTCGTGGAACCTGCTCGATATGGCCACGGTTGTTGACGCAACCTCTGAAGCGCCGCAAAACAGCTTTGAAAGGCGTGACCGCCACAGCCGGCGAACTGCGCTGGAGCGGCAGCCGCGTTGATCTGGTGTTTGCTCCAACCTCCCAGCTGCCGGCCGGCGGAGGTGTAATGCCCCAGAACGATGGATCCGCCAGGTTCGTGGCGATTTCCGTGGCGAGCCTGGAGCAGGTGATAGCCGTGATCTGGTTTCGCAAAGTCCTGCTGAGGGATTCAACGATCAGCGCAAAGGCGGGCGGACGATCGCATCGATCATCCCGGGCGTCTGAACAATCGGGCCCACGTCATGCACCCGCAGCACATCGGTGCCGCAGCGTGATCGCCTGGGCAGACGGCCGCCGTGCCCACAAGCCGGGCGGGCCTGGTTCCGTTGAGCACGCTCCGATGAAGCCGTTTTGCGCGATGGCCCGCAAGCAGGGGAAACCCCTTCGCGGCGCGCCTCCGCCAAGCCCCGCAGCAGGGCAGGTTCTGCTCGGTGTTTTTGGGCAAAGCCGAGCCCCGGATCCCAGATCAGCTGAATCGACCCGCACCCGGCCGCCAGGGCGAATGTCTGTGGCGCGCAGCAACTCTGGCGCACCTCGGCCCACGCACAATCGCATACAACGGCCAAGCATTCCATGCTGCGGCTCTCGCCGCGGCTCGTGCATCAGCACGTAAGGGCAGCCGAATTCCGCCACAACGCCAAGAATTGGCGGGGTCCACGGCAACGCCGCTCACGTCGTTGATGCGTGGACTCGGCGGCCAGGGCAGTCGGCGGCCACCCTGATCGGAAGGTGGTCGATCGAGACAGCGGGGCCGGCCAGGCTGCGCGCAGGCGGAGCGCATCAGCTCCAGGGCCGGCAACACCCTCTCCAGCTCGCTCGGCGCTGATTCTCCATGGCGCCGGGCGCGGGTGCTCTGCCCCAGATCCCGCAGATCGCCCGCCTGGCGCACGATCGTCGGGCCTGTGATGCAGGGCGTCTGCAGGCCGAATCAAAAACGCCACCATCACTGAATGGAATCAGGGGTGAGATTTGAATCACCCCCATCACGTTAGGTGCGCGAAAACCCCAGGGGAGAGCGGCCTCTGAGCCTGACGCTGCGCTGGTGGAGGCCATGGTCGGTGCTGCCGTTGGCGCGATCATCCTCAGCCCGCAGCCCCCCAGGGCGTGGGTTGCATGGGAAACCTGACAGGGCCTTTGAGGGGTGGTCGAGTTGGGGTGATGGCTCCGGTCTTGAAAACCGGCGAAGGAAGCGGGAGCCTTCGCCGGCTTCGATATCCCACCCCCTCGTTTTTTCGGACTGCTGGGCCTTTTAACGGCCGACAAGTTCTGGCTCTGGGAAGGGCGCCAACTGCCGCTAGCGTCAGCGGCCTTTTGATCCAAACGGCCCAGAAACGTAAACGCGTTTGCTGCTGCGGTCTTGATGCTCTGCGGGCTGCTGGCGATGGTGCCGCTTTCTGGCCCGCCCTACGTTCCGCCGAGGGCGCCCGCGCCGAATCCGGGGGTCTGGAATACCACCAACGACATGACCACCATCTGAATGCGCACCAAGTTGCGAGGCGGCGATGGATTCAGTTGAAGGGGATGCCTTCAACACTGTTTATCCGGTGGCTGGAATTCCGGCTACGCCATCCATACCAGCGAGGTCACCAGGGACCGCCAGATTCAGTCGTTTTCCCTATAAAGGCTTGGAAGGCCAAACATTATCGGATGTGAATCAGCGAGGGCATGCAAAGGCATGCTCCGTGAGTCCGGTTTCGAATCGGCTTCATGGCGCCGCACTTTCTCAGAACTTGGCCCTCAAAACTCCCACTGGCTCCTGAGCGGTCGAGACGGAAGCCGCACCTCATCAGCGCGGCAGGGGAAGTGGTTTGGCTGAATCCATTCAGGCCTGAGGTGCGCAGTTTTCATCACCGAACTAGTGCTGAAGTGTGGGGGTAATTACGACGGCGATGGCATCCCAGTTCGATGACCAATCACAATGAGCCCTGCCCATGAATTTTGGCTAACGACAGTTACACAAAAGCGCTTTACCCAGAGAACCAAGCGGGCGCGTGCGAGAACCCGATGGATCAGGCCTGGATCAAGTGGCGCGCTGACAAAGATTTTCAGCCTTCATAGGTCCATCTGCACAACAGCGTGAAAAGCAAAAAAGCAATGCGATCGTCTCCGTCTTCTCCCAACCTACTACGAACTTTCGCCGCTACAAGCTGCAGTTCAGGAACTGGGCTAGGCTGGGTGCCGGCGCAACATGCGTCGATGAAGTGATCGTGCAGCTCTACCGGCCTGATGTGGCCGCTTTCGCCACCGAGGTGGCCCGCCCGAAACTCGCGGAAACCAGAAGAAGATTCCACCGCGATCGGAGTGAATGACGGGGCTACGCAACCAAGCAGCAAACCAAATGCAAGCTGAATTCAGGCTCTAGGTCCAGACGGTCCAGCAGAGAAGGCAGGTGTGGCTTCTTCTAATTTCGAATTCGCTCTGGAATGCCACCGCCGAAGCGGAAGATCTGGCCGCGAGGCCTCCTTTCCCTGTTCCCAGCCCCGCACCGTGCGGCCGCTGTGGACGTCCACCAAACCCACGCAAAGAAAGTAGATCCCTTGTCCAGGAGGTGGGGGCAACGCGGTGATCAGTGAGTTTCAGCACCAAACACGGAGTAACCCCTTGGGTGGCGCTGATCGAGTGGCTGATGTTCATTGAGGCGATGGCCTGCTCCAGGCCGGTGAAATTGCGCGTCGCCAAGGGATTCCCGAGCGTTACCCTTGAATCAAGATGCTAACGTCACCTGGCCCAGAAGCTGGAGTAGGTTCCAGCGCCCTGGCGTTAAGACATCAGATCTGAGTGTTGCTCAGAGCTTGGGCTGCCGGCGCAGGCGTGCTGGTGGTAGCTCCATCTGCAGGGTGCTGTGGGCGATGCCCACATGCGGGGCCAGGCGCTGTTTGGCCTCATGCAGCAGCTCCATGTCCGTTGCCACCCAGCTGGCTGGCGAATAATGCCGGCCGTGAGGGCGTTCTTGGGAGGTGCCTCATCGCCCAGACCATGCAGGTGATGCAACGTCAACCACCGCCGACAGGGAGCGCGAGGCCCCCATCAACTGCATCGCGGCAGCAACTGCTCAACCACTCCAGGCCATGCCGCCAGACCCAACGCCGAATGGCCGTGAGCGGGGTCCAGCCAGCCCCAGCTCGTGAGCCCGCACCAGCAGGGAGCTGATCAGCACCGCATTCACCAGCGAGGCCAAGCTGGGTGCTTGCGGCCGAAGCCATACGGTGAAGCGAGGTGTGGCCGGCCGCGTGCTCAGCCGCTTCCGCCCCCCAGCCGATACCCCACCGCCGGTTGGCGACTCTCCCGGGTCGGCCAGGAGCGGGGGCCATGGCGGCGGACTGAAACGATGTCCTGACGCCAAACTGACGCCGATCAGCTCAGTTTGTGCTGCGAAAGCGCGGACACGCTGATCGCCATCAGCCAGCGGCGCAAATCACAGCATGGGGGG
>Ga0163217_1083719_pt1 | contig 10215 bp, 17 predicted proteins | sample SynspAceP_FD_185933 | JGI IMG/M metagenome (GOLD analysis project Ga0163217, IMG submission 185933) | Saline lake microbial communities from Ace Lake in Antarctica - Synechococcus sp. Ace-P (PacBio error correction) | ecosystem: Environmental > Aquatic > Non-marine Saline and Alkaline > Saline ...
CCAAAAAAAGAGAGAAAAAAAAAAAACATTAAAAAATCCCAAAAACCCCTCCCCTTTGGGGGCCCTTTTCCATCCTGAGGCCCCCCCCGGAATATGGCCCCTTCAATTGTTCCCCTTTCCCCCAAGTTTATTTCGGGCCCCCACCACAAGGTGGGGGATGTGCTAAAGAAACCACAAGCCCCCCCCCGATGGTCCCCTTCCGCGCCGGAGGAAAGTTGGGAGTTCCACGCAAATCACCCGTGCCACGGAATCGGCATTCGGCCCGTCATTGGCTCCTTTGCCCCGGGTGGTGAAAACGTGGTGCGCTTCGTTCCCTTTCCCCAAGGTGTCTGGAAACTCTCAATGGTGGCAAAGGTTGGTCCCCTTTGATCAAGAACGCCGATATTCAACTCGGGCCTCGGTCAATATCCGTTGGGCGGAGCGCCTTGGGGCCCAGATCCTCCTCGGTACTTTCCAGCGCAACGCCGGCCAAAAGCCGGAAATGCTCTCCGCTGCTTTCCCCCCTCTCGCCACGATCCTGCAGTTAAGACGGCCCTTCACCGTCAGCGAAGGACGGCCTCCCAACCCAACGGCCGATGGAGCTCCCATAGCCTGGTAGTCAGGACCTTTTCGCAACCGAGATTCCTGTCCATTCCAAGGTGGCCCCAAGGTCAGCTTTTACGGCCGGGAGATGAGCCCCAGCAACAAGTGCTGAGTTGATCCAGAGGAGCTGCAGCGTCGTCCAAGATTTCGCTGCAGGCCGTTGCTGAATGGTGTGGGCTGGCCTGCCAAGCGCCATCCACCCCCGGCGGGTTTCCCCTCGTCGGTGCGGAGCCAGGAAAAGGCTGATCCGACGCGTTGTCGGTGCCAGGCCACCGATAGCAATGGATCTGTCGGCGCGGTGGTTGTTTGACCAGTACCAGGCAGAAGCGTGTCCACTTGACCGGCTGGTGCCGAGGTAACGGCGTTGCCCCCTGCTCTTCAAAGCGCGGAAACGGCGAGCTTCCAACGGCAAGCCGGCGTTAGGTGGCTGATGATTCAAACAACAGCCCGACATCGACACTCCCCAGGTCACCTCGTGAGGTGGAGGAGCGAAATCGCCGCCCTCAGCCAGACCCTGCCGAGTGGCATTCAGGTCAATAGCAACCTCGTCAGGCCAGCTTCATTTGATACAGCGATCAATAACGTCAGTGGTTCGCTGATCGAAGTCATCGTGATCGTCTCGGTGGTGATGGTGCTCGTTCCTGATGGACTTGCGTAACCTTGGCCGTTCATCCACCCTTATGGCCATCCCCCCTGTTCTTTGTTGATCGGCTTGATTGGCTGATATTGGCGTGCTCTTCGTGGCTTTGGAGGAAAAACTGACCGATGGACCCTCTGTGGTGTTGTGTGGTGTGCTGTATTTCGGTCTCGGTGGTCGACGACGCCATGTGGTCGACATGGAGAACTGCTACAGCGGCTTTGCGCCGCAAACAGGGCGCCGGTCGCCCAAGCAATTCCCTCAAGGTGGTTGTTTGATCACGTCGGTGCAAGTGGCGCCGCTAGGCCGGTGATTCTCTCCACCACAGCAGACATAACGACGGTGGTCTTCGCGAGGATCTTCAGCTGTCGGGGAGTGGAAGGACGATCTTCGCAGCGCCGATGGGCCTGGCCTATCTGGTTCTCGATCGTGGCTCCACCCTGGTGGCGATCCGCTCACCGCCTGCGTTCTGCGCGATTCTCCTGGCCAAGGTTAGTTCCAGCGGAGAAACACCTGGATTGCGACCGGGGGAGCGGCTCTACCGGCCGCTGCTGGAGATCGCATTGGTTTCACCAGCGGGTGCTCTCCGTTGCCCTGGTGGCCGTGTGGGGTGGCCTTCCACTCTCCCAGCTCTCGGCGGGTCTTCTGCCGGACGTTCCCGCGAGAAGTCTCCTGGTTTGAATTCGATGGTGCTGCTACACCGGCGTGTCCGCTGGGAGATGACCAAACCGTGCGCCGACCTCGCACTCTCCTAACACCCTGATGGCCGAGCCCCCTGTTCGAGTGGGTGCAAGGTGCGGGTTTGGCCGGCCCCGGGTGATGCCGACGGTGCTGGGTGAAATCTGGCTCATGTGGATGTGGAGCTGAGTGATCAGGCATGGAACAACCGTGAGGAGACGCATCAAGACAGTGCCGGTGAAGCATTCTGAAGCTGCCTGGGGGTAGCCCCCAAACATCGGTGCTTTTAAATCTCCCACCGTAGGATGAAGTGGCTCTCGGTGTTCCGCAAGTGCGATCGCCATTCGAAGATTCTACGGCCTCCGCGATCTCGGCGAGCTGCGCAAAGGATCGGCGTAGCAGGTGCGTGACGCCATTGAGCGATCGTGAGGGGGGTGATCTGCAGCTTGAGCGCAACTGCCTATCGAGGCAGGTGCAGATCCGCTTCCGGAAACCGCCAGGCGGCAGCGGTGCTGGGTGGAATGTTCAACAGCTCTCTGAGGCCTTGGAAGATTGCCCTCAAAGCGGCAAGGTGGGTAAGGGCATAGGTGATCGGAAGATTCGCTGCCCACTGATTGTGCTCGTGACGGTGATGAAGGCAGACACGCGAGCAACCTCGAGTGCCATCCGTTCCCTTTCCAATCGCTACTCCTTCGGAGTCACGAGTTCCGATCGGCAGCATTGCCCGGCGTCGGACAACGGCCCTGGGGGCCCAACCATCTGTGAACCGGGATGGATGTCTTCCAGGTTGATCGGTGGTTGTCGTCCCAACGTCAGTGGACGCCGCTTGGCCCAGTCGTCAAAGACATTCAGAAGGTGATCTGATTCCACCATCAACTACTGCCCAGCGGCTACCTTGATCCGTTATGGCGGAACAAGTTCGAAATCGAGGAAGCGGGCTCACCGCCAACTTGGTGGCTCTACAAGCCTGCCTGGCCAGTTTGTTTGGTGATCGGTGTGCTGATGTTTCATGTCCGGTTCAAATCACTCTCAGTCCAAACGATGCGCCAATCCTCATCAACCTGCCGCTGGCCCTCGTCGGGGCCTTTTGCCGCCAATCCTGCTGAGTTGGCGGTGTGCTTTCGGTGGCCTCCGCTTGATTCGGGTCTTCAATCACCCTGTTTCGGGGTTATGCGGTTGCGCATAGGCCGCGTGCTCTGGTCGAACAACTACATACCGCCGTCATGCGCAAGGAATAGAAGGCTCAGAGAGGTGATCCGCGCGGGCAGTCTTGAGCGTCTCAATGCAATTCTGATGACTGCCCCGAGCTCCGGCCTCTGGGCATGTGCCGGCTGGCCTGGCCTGTCGGGCAGGCAACGAGACCTCCAACCCCACTGGCGATTGTGGTGCTCGGGGTTAGATCACCTCCTACCGGCCTTCACTCTGCTAGAAGTGCTCCCCGCTCTGTGTATGCCCCGCTCGGTAGCTGGTTTGCGCCGGCCGACCGGAGTGCACCGCGTGATGAAGCTTCAGAACATTCTTTAGAAACCGTATCACCGCCGGATTCTTGTCGTAAGCAATGACGAACACCTCGAATTCTCCCTTGCCGGGGAAAGAAGACCAGCAAGGCAAGCGGAACGGGAGTTCTCTCAGTTCCTGCGATTCTGCAACGGTTCAATCCAGTCGGCCAGGCTGCTGCCTCGTGGGGGCTGGCCGCTTGCCCCTGGCGGTGGCTTTTTCGGCCCTGGGCCCGCTGTTCTGGCAACTAGCCCACAGATCAACTAATACCCCCTCAGACCCGAGCCAAAACCCGATACCAGCCAGGTCAGGAAAGGGCAAGCCGATGGAAGGGCGTGAAGATGAGCGGGAGGGCCCAGTTGCGCCAGCTTCGCATCGAGCTGATCGAGCCGGAGCGAAGCAGTGGCGCCGAACGTCCGATCTCAAAGGTTTACGTTGATAGCTGCAGTTAGTGGCAGTTCCGCGTGGGCGGTGCCGGTAGCTGGTCGAAATCCGCAAGCTGCTTGTCGCGCCCGGTGGATGCCTGTTCGTGCCGGGCAGCCGATTGCACGGTCGTAGCCCTGAAGGGCGATGATCTACGCCGAACTGGAAGTATGCGCGGGCTCCAGGCCAAGCTGGGTTGACGGCCAGTACTCGCCGCATGCTGCCACTGGCGAAGAAAGGTTATCTCCCTGGCAGGAGTTAGAGAACAAACGTATCGGATCGTGCCGCGGCCAATGCCGGAGGTTCGACCGCCGCGCGAAAGGGCCAGTACTGCGGACTCACCAGATGGACATGGAAATGTTCTTTCAAGAGGCCCGATCAGGGGCAAGTGACGTGCCGTGAAAGATGTTGCCTGGTAGTTTCGTGGCAGGCGCGGCGAAGGTGGTAGCCGAAAAATCAGTAATTCTGGGCGGCAACGGAACTCCACTTTGTTGGTGACAGCCAGATCTTGGTGAAAGCATCAAAGTCGGGGAAGCTGCTGCGGGGACAGCAGGAATCCGCGTGAATTCCAGGCCCGGGTCACCCAGTGTGGGCAGCGGGCGGCAAAGCGGAAGCTAAATCGTGGACTCTGTTGCGGGCGAGCACCGATCAACGCCACGACAAACCGCCGGGCGGGAACCGGCGGTGACGGCTTTTCCCTGTGGTCAAGTCAGCCGCCGACATTCGCCTGCACTGGTGGCCTTCAGGAGCTGTTCAGAACCCTCGAACGGCAGCCCAGTGGTCTTTCTCTAAACGAAAAAGGGTGTGGCCAGGCCTCTATCTGTGGCGATTGGGAAGAGAGCCGGACCAGCAACGGAGATCCTCTCGGGACCTCAAGGGAGGCGAAACGTCTTGCCGCTCACACACACCCTATGTGCCTGGAAAGACCGAGCTGGAACGCAGTCCGCCCCTAGGCCTCAGGGACAGTCGCTCCTACCTGAACCCAGCGCAGAGCAGGGATAGGTGTAAACCATCGATCCAGTTCCATGCCAACACGACAACCGTTTTTTGCTGCTGCTGGCTGCCGGTAGCCATTGCTGCATGTTTCGCCGGCCCTGAAGCTGGCCGTTGCAGCGGACGCCATCTCGGCACCCGTTTGGTTAAAGCCTCTCCCGTCGAGCCCAGCCCGATGCCGGCAGGTTGAAGGAAGCCGACTTGGAGTGCCTTGAGGGCAACTCAGCAGTTGGAGGCGAAACGTGTTGGACCTGGACAACCGCCCTGCGTTTTTCCGGGCTGGAGAACCAACCTCGGCTTGGCCATGGGCCTACTGCCGAGATCCAGGGAACGGAAATGGGGCTCGTGGCAAGCTCGAAGGCAGTGGTCCCTCCACGATCTCAGCGTTTCCGCCAGTTCCCTGGGTCGGCCTGAATGCGTCACGGAGTATTCCCAGCCTCTGATTCATCGGCCCCCAGCTGGCCGGTGCCACCAGGCCCAATGAGATCGTCCAGTTGGCAGGGGTCGAGTGGAACCTCTTTGACCCCGCTCGCGGGCCCCAATCCGCCCTCCGCGGGCGCCGAGCTCGAAGCTAAAAAATTCCTGTTCGACATCCGTGCCAGAGACCTGCTGCTGAGGCTCCAGACGCGCTACGTCGATCTCACAGGCGATGCTCGAAAGATTCAGACACATCAAAGAGATCTATATCTTCACGCCACCGCGTTGTTCTGTGATTTAAATAGGGAAGTAGTATAAGCAGAGAGGTGCGAACATTGGTGTTTCACTTGTGTAGTGGTTCACGGACAAGTTGCGATGTAGTGTATTTGCTGTGGCGTAGTGTGGAGAGGCAGTTTATCGGCAGGCGGGAGCGCTCTTAAATGGCCGGCCTTTGGGCGCAGCATTGCTGATGGTTGAAGCAGATCCGCACTGCCGCAACTCGCAGCAACTCCAGCAGCTTTTACGAGCCTATAAGAACTCTCACTTGACTCTGCCGAACTGCTGGAAGCCATGGCGCCTGCCTGATGGTGAAGTCGTGCTGTCCGTCCGAAACCGGCTGCCAGCCCGAGGAGGCTTGGCCCGCTGGAAACCGCGAACCGAAGACACTTTCAGCAGGCCGGCCCTGCGCGAGGAAATCCAGCAAAGCCTGCCCAGGCCAGTGGGCCTCCTGGAGGCGAGCGCCTTAACAAAGATCAATATGTCTGCCAAACTCTTCACCTCTCGGCAGCCTGCCGGCATCAACCGCTTCCAGAAGGAGAATTCGGAAACTGCCGACCGCATTCTGGACGGTGCCGTTGGACTCGGATTCAGCTGGACCCTCTTTTGATGTGGGCTCCAGCGTGCTGGCTGCCAACAGGTCGCCCGACGATCGTCCCAATGGCAAGCGGAAGGCAGCTCAGCAGCGGCTGCAGATCGCAAGCAGGCGTGCGCCACCCGACTCGCACGCTATAGCCAATTTCGCAGCTGGGCGAATCGAAAGTGGAAGCCAGAATCAGAACCAGCTCACGGGCCCCGCTCTATCGCCGTCGAATCCCGGTACGAGCTGGGGTGACAGACAATGACCAACACGCGTGACTTGACAATCTGCAGCAGTCAGAGCGGGCCGCCGTGATCGAATCGATGCAGAACGACCAGCCACAACACTGCATTCGCCAGCCCTCTACCGCTATTCGGCCCAATGGCCTGCGAGCACTTGCCGCTGGTTGAAAACCCGCAAAAGGGCTCAGCATCTATCGCCCAGAGCCATACATCAACCTTAGGGGCAACAAACACATGCCATGCATAACGAAACATTTCACACTTGCAGCTACGGCATACGTTTGAGCCAAAGAGCTAAGACGACCTGGAGAATCGCGCAACGCTTGATTTGTCCATTGGAATCTACGGTCGTGATGAATGTGGTTGGCTCGCCCGGCAAGATGTTCGGCTCGATGGCATGCTGCCGATTGCCTACATATGGCATCAACACGCCGTGCGCTCAGCGTTCAGCCTCGCTTATGTCCCTATGCCAGGCGCAAAACGCCGCAATCCTCGATTCAGCTTTGGAACCGGCAAGGTCAACGCACTTGGGCCTTCACCGCGAGCACTACTGCTAAGCTGTCTTTGCCAAACTCTTATGGCAGTGGAAAAGTTGGTTGGCAGACTACTTAATCCGATTGAAATTATTTTTGAAATTCAGGCAATTTCAATTGCTGTGCGGGCTTGGCTGGTTTAATGCGTCTATGTGTGCTTAGATCCTCGGCGTAAGACCGACGAACCAGTATGCCAGTTCGAGCATGATTCACGAGCCATCACCACGGCCTATCAATCAATGCACCACGAACCAAAGCAGCAATACCCTACATGTTCCTTGGCTGATGCGCGTTAAACCTCTATCCTGGCAATATCGCCTTGCTCAACGCACAAGTATTGTCAGGTTCATCAACTGAATGGATTCGGCCAATGGGAACTCGTCTGGTAGCTTTTGTGCTGTGTCGCGCACGAAGTGGATCGGGTAGTCCCTTATATACGGTCTACGAGCAGGTGTATTGAGCGCTGGACCCAGGAAGGTGCCGGCACCATCGCAGGCGCACAATCATGCAAAGCAATCCGGAGGCCGACGATGACACAGTGCTCACGGATCTTCGGCTGTGTGGGCGAGTTGAGCCAGAAGATTCTACTTCCGCCATCATCTCACGTCGTTGCCATCATGAACCACTGACCCAGCTCAATTATCTATATATGCATGTTCACCCAATGAACATGGAGGAACCTTGTTCCCAGGTACACAAGTTGAAGTGACATGCATGCCCCAGATCTGCCGAAAAGGTTGCCAACTCGCTGCTAGAAACAGATCCTGACACCTTCGGGCTTGCATTAGCACTGGCAGGATATTCTCAGGCTGATGGAAAGATCAAAAAAAATGAATATAGACAGGCTTGTGATCATGTCCAACGACCATGCCACGAAAAGTGAGGTGCCCGAACCAGAGTCAGGCTTGATCGCCGGGCTGCTGCTGCCTTGTTCTTCTTCGAGTCTAGCGCTCCGCTGATCAGATGTCCTTCAAGTCGGGATGGCTTTTTCGCGCTGATTGATCGCGGCACTGCTGTATCGGAGGAGCCACCTTCGGGCGCTTTTTGAATCGTGCGGGGTTTTGTTGTCCATCAACAGAAGGAATCCGCGATTCAGCCCAAACGCGTCCACCACTCCTGGGGATCAGCATTCTCGTTGGAATGGTCCGACCCATCTGCCTGGGTGCCGGGCCTCACCTGCTGCCTGCGGATCAGCCTCGCCTGCTGCCTGGAACCTAGAAGCAGTGTTCACCTTGTTGATCGCGGTGTTGATTGCCGTGAACAGACCTCTCCAGCGGCAAGGGACTGATGCGCTGCCGTTTTGATCCTCAGCGGTGCCGTGCTGCTGCACCGACAGCTCCCTTTGACGGTGCCACCCTGCAGGGCCACGCTTTTGATCGCGGCGCCTGCTGCCTGGGGGATCGACAACAACCTCAGCCAACGCCTGAGCCTGCGCGACCCGCTCCAGATCGCCCGCTGAAGCGATCGGGCCTCAGCTCCGTGCGATCCTGGCTCTCGCATCTGGCCAATCGCCGGCCGCGCTCACCGCTGTGCTGGGGCTGCTGGCACATCGGCATCCCCCGCCCGCCGTTGGGATACGGCCTTTCGATCTGGCTGGATCTGCTTGGCTCTACGGCCACTGGCGCAGCTCGCGAGGCCTGTTGGTGTTGCCACGGCTCCGTTCGTGGGCGTGTTGTTCTCGGTGCTAGGCGCTGCGCGAAGCCTTCACCGCGCCATGGCCATGCCTCAAGCCTTATGCTGCTCCGGCGTTGCGGTCTGCTGAAAGAACACCCATGCCACTGCACGCATCAGGCGTCCCGGCAATGCCCACCGACACAAGCACGATCCATTCGGTTCGGATGACCTTACCAAGCCATCTCCCACCCTGAGGGCAGTCCGTCAACGGGCACGCACATCAGGCTACTGGCATGCCCATGAACATCAGCACGAAACCGATCGAGCATATCACCCCGACGTCAGTGAATTGCACATCAACCGGCACCGCATCAGCAAGGGCTTTTCGAGTGGCGAGAGACGCCCCTTGGCCTGGCGCCCTACAGCTTTCTCACGAAAAGGCTGCGCCTACGCAGAAGCTCAATGGCTCGTATCACCCGGGTGAATGGCATCTGAATTCATGAGTAAGAACAACAGAGGTGATCTGTCAGGACGAACAAGCGAACCAACGGCACCAAGAGCAGGATGGAACAGCTGCAGGGCCATAGCGGCTGCTCAGAGCGGCGAAAAGAGCGTCGTATTTGGTGATTATTCCGGTTTGCGAATCCCTCGACCGCAACATTCGGCGCAGTTACAAGTAATCTCAGCCCGCTGGGCGATGATCTACCTCTCCGACGAAACGCAGATTGTGGATTGGGTGCTCTTGGCGCGGCATCGTGGGCCATGATCAGCGCCGCCGCCAGTGGTGATCGAGCATTCCCTTCGAGAAAGCCACACCACCCCGTTCTCCTTCGTGGCCCATCGCCCATCATTCCGCAGCCATCGATCTGAGCCTGGCCATGCGGGTAAGCCCCGCCAGGCTTTGGGGTCTCCCGCCCGCTTGAGCCCACCGGTACACCGGCGCCTGGGGTCCCAGGCCTGGCCAGAAGAGCCAATCGCACCGGATCTCCTGGCCTGAATCGCGCCAGATCGAATACCCAAGGCCCCCACGCCAGGCTGCGCGATATGAAGACGAACTCGCTCATGCGCAGCGCCCCAGTGTGGTGCGCACCCATGCCGTTCGATGAAAGCGCAGGTCGAATAAGGTGGAGCCGGCCGGGCCCAACATCGTGCGCATGGCCGCATGGGCCGGTCGCCCCACCCGGTCGGGGTCGTCAATGCCAGGCATGCCGTCCATGCCCGCGATACCCTCGTGGGGATCCAATCTGGGCCAGCGCCGGAAAAAGGCAAACACTGACTGCAAGCGATGGCCGACAGGTGAATCAGCAGCGAGCGACGTGCATGGGGGTGGAATGTGAATGCAACGTCCTACACCAGTAATGGGTCTCCCCTATGCAGGAGAGCGAGAGCGAAGCAGAGAGAGCGACCTCGGCTTCTGGGTGAACTCAAAGTTTTGGCGAAAGAATGGGTGCACCCCTGGCTCTCTAGAAACCTCGTCGGGCCAACGGAATGGGCAACTTGCAAACTCCTCTGCGGTGGGCAGGCTCTCCTTCAGATACCCGGGGAAGGCTAAGTCTTACTCAAGTGCTTCTTCCACTTTGCCTCTGATTCATTGTAGATCCCGCCTGCCTTGGTTGTCAGTACGGCAAGCCGAGCCATCCACCTCAGCGACGTGCGGCATCAAGAAGCGATTGCAACTGCGCAAGAAAAGAAGTAGCCAAGATCGCCTCGTCGCCCCTGGCAGCTGAATCAGCTGAAGCCACT
>Ga0163217_1043049_pt1 | contig 10214 bp, 16 predicted proteins | sample SynspAceP_FD_185933 | JGI IMG/M metagenome (GOLD analysis project Ga0163217, IMG submission 185933) | Saline lake microbial communities from Ace Lake in Antarctica - Synechococcus sp. Ace-P (PacBio error correction) | ecosystem: Environmental > Aquatic > Non-marine Saline and Alkaline > Saline ...
GAGAGATTCACTTCAAGCTGACAAACCGCGAGCTCTTATCCAATGGCGACTGGATCAGGCAAAGACGTTTTACTGCAAATCACCGAGGCTTATCGGCTGTTGAAAGTTTGGCGAAAATGCAAGCGCCATATTATTTTTCCCTTCGTCCCGAATACCCCAAGAATTTGGGGTGAGGCAAGCTGAACAAAGAGTTTTTTAATGTCTTACTTTGCGAACGCGATAAACCGGAAATTCCAAACCGAGCCTTTTTACAATTGTTTTTCAGCGTCTGAAAATCAAATCCGTCCAGTGGCCCTAGTTGACAAGTTCAGGTTTGCATCTCCAACAATTCCAGCGTAAATGTTAACGCGATGCCTTTAAAGGGGAAAGAAAGAAGCTTGAAGATTGAAATCGGGCGGAAGAGACCAAACCCTGCCCGAGTTTTTTGCTGATTCAAAAGGGCAAAAAAGCCCTTGCCCCGGTCATTTAACAAATGGCCAAATTCCCGCCCGAATTTTTTTGACTTTGTCAATCATAGATGAAGCCCACCGGTGATCTACAATCTGTGGCGTCAGGTGGTGGAAATATTGGGATGCTTTTTTAATTGGTCTAACGGCCGACAAACCTGATGAATTCGAACTTACGGGTTCTTCCAGAAAAAAATGTTGTCAGTGAATATCCCACACGAAGATGCCGTCGCGGACGGGGTCAATGTTTGGCAACGAAATCTATCTGATCGAGACAGAGCGCACCACGCGGGGCGGCCAGCAATCAAGGCAGAGCAGCTTGATCGAGAAGCGGGAGAAAATGACGGCCGCCAAGAAAGCGCTGGAAACGCAGGACGAAGGACGAGACCTATACCGGAAAGCAGCCTGACCGTTCAGTGTCAATCCCGACCAGATACGTACAGTTATCCGAGATTCAGAGACCTATGCCTGATAATTTTTCCAGGCCGAAAAAAGAGATCCCGAAAACACTCTAATCTCGCAAAAAACAGACAGCCATGCCGACGACATAATTCCAGACCGTCCGCACCGAGTTTGGCGAAGGCAATGAATTTTGTAAGAAGGTAACTTATGGGCCCGTGGAGGATCCAAAATCGGTATTGGCCGCTTTTCGGCAACGACTATTCAATTCCGAGGGATTGCCCGTTACCGCGTGGACATGATTGCGACGGGTAGCCTTGTCCTTCGGGATCTCGCGCTCAATCCGATGAGGAAGCGGGATCACTCCTGATTGCCGGTGCCGCTGCAATGTTCTGGGCAATGACCGTGCCAATCGAGCAACATTGAGCGCGGCCAAACAGGGGTCGTGCGTGCCGTTGTAATCAATGGGGTCAACATGGGTTCCGGCACGGCCCTTCTTCATCGGCAGGCGGGCTGGGTGGGCGGTCAAGCGCCTGATCTGGGACTTCTTCGTCGAAAGGACAGCACCACGCGCATGAGCAGGCGGGCGGACATAACGTCAGCTTAGCCCAGGGCGATCATTCAAAGTAGCCATGGCCAAATGTCTCAAAAAGGTCAAATAGCTGCCGCAACAATTTCGGACCGCAGGGTTTCGGCGAAGCGGAATAAAGCAGAACTTGAAAAACGGCCAAAACAGGTGCTGCAAGGATGCAGCCTAAAATGCCGGTCTAAACTCAGATTCCAGTCAATTCCCCACGGACTCTAGACTCCGTTTAATTTGAGGTTCGAATCCTCACGGGGGATCCAATTTTTTCCTATATATTACAAATTGCTTATAGAAGATATGCGCATTGATCTCTGATTCCCATTTCCGCCAATTCCGCAAAATTTCCCGTTCGAATATCGACAGGTTCAAGCGATTCCCGGCGCTCCAGCGACATCGGGACGGCCAGGAAGACAGTCCGCCCTGCCTATTGGTTGAAGACATATATTTAAAAGAATTTGCATTTGAGCGGAACGCGATGCGGCCTTTGGGTGCATGGACCACGCGACCTGGACCGCAAAAACACGGTGATTGTTGACCAAATCCGCTTCCGCGCCCGCGTTCTTGCGGTCTGGCGGTTGTTTTCCGTTGGAGCCTGGTTTCAACCGCCAACGCGCAATAAATCCTGTGCGGTTGCTTAAACATTGCCCCGATCGCTCTAAAGACCTGTAGGCATCGCAGCTTTTCGGTAATTACCGATCCTAAGCCACCACCCGCTGCAATCAAGGAATAATAAAAACTCAAATGCCCGGCCATTTTCACAGACCAACTTTCCAAGAACGCACCCAAATGGCGGCCAAAGCAAAGACGCCTGCCCCTCAAAAAACTGAAGGCAAAGCCTCCCTCAGCGCTGAAGTCCTTGCTGCACGCAAGGCGCCGAGCTTGCACGTGAGCAAAAACAGGCCTTCGCAAGCGAAGAGAAACGCCGCGGCATTCGAGCAAATTGAAGGCGGAGCGCGAAAGCCGCGAAAGAGCAGCGGCAGGTCCCGAAACTGGCGCTTGGACTCACAGGAAGCCGAGGAAAAAAAAAAGAAAAAAAAAAAAAAGGGCCGCCCCCGTGACGAACGCCTACGGCGCAGCGCAAAAACGGCAGAAGATAGGACGACTCCTGTGCGGCCGGCGCCGTGAGCAAAGCGGCGCTGGAGCTTTTCGGCAGGGTTTTCGTGCATGCCGGCGATTGGGCGGCATCTGCCTTGTAAGCTTAAGCGATCCATTGGTGCTCGTTCAGCAAAAGCTGGCCACGCGTTTTTTCAACCGATCCACCGTTCCAGCCAGATTTCGGGATATCGCCCAAACATAATGTTGCCAAATATCGGAACCCGTTCGAGACGCCCGGCAAAGGAATATGTTTGAGATCGCTCCCGAATGATCTGCAGGGCGGGATCATGATCGAATCTCCTCATTCTGCTTCTCCGCTGGGGCTGGCGATTGGATCCTTTGGCAGCCGCCGTCGCGCAAGGGCGGCAAGCCGCCCAAACCGCTCCACAGCTTTAAGGATGAGTATCGCCTTTGGGCCTGGCCCAGGCCATCATGGCCTGTTTGCTGGGTTTTTGGACATTGGGGGATCGCCCTTTTGCCCCTTTTCAATGGGCAACGACAGCCCACTGGGTTCGCGCTCATTCTCCTCAGCATTCTTGGGCTGCACATGATCAAGCAAGGCTTTTGATCGCGAACGCGACGAGCCAATGAGGGAATTGTCCGTTATGGCCGTTGCTGGTGGTCCGCGATTGGCCACCAGCATCGACGCTCCGTTGCCGGCATAACCTTGCCAGGCTTTGGCGTGCAATTCCTGCTTGGCCTGCGGTGTCATCGGCTTGACCACCGCTGGTTCTGACATATCCTGGCTGTATCTTGGGTGCCCTTTTGGGTTTTTTTGGGGCCCCGGGGCCGAAAATTGGAAATGGGCAGCTTCTGGGTGGCAACGATTCCTGAATTGGTCTTGGGATCAAAAATTTTTCGTGGAGCCATCAGCTGTTCCGGGATTTTGATGCGAGCAATGACCGCCTTGCTCCCGAGGAAAGAGAGGCCGATTCCCGCTTGCTTCCCCGTCCGGTTTTTGCGCTCATCGGCGGAATCTGACGCGTTAAAATATGTGCCAAATCTCACAACAAAATTGGAGTTTTTTCTTTTTATTGCAGACGCCTTGATCAGGATATCTCTCCAACTATCTAAGCGATTAATTTTTATAGCCATCCATAAATGCAGATCGTCCGCGCCAAGCGCATCAAGCCTGCCTTGGGGTAAGCGAATATGCAGTTCCTTGGAGCGAGCGCAGGCAGAAGTGCGGGTGGGATGGCGAAATCCATTCTGCCCTCGAAGACCACATATCCTCGAAAAACCCCGAGGTTTTTTTTTTTTTTTTTCCCCCCCCCCCCCGGAAAACCGCATAACCGCGTAAGCCCCAGATCAGTTAGCGCGGGCCAGCGGCGCGCCAAGGCAAATGGTGGACGCCGGAAAGCCAAAGCCCCATATGAGCGCCTGCCCGCTGGCGTTCCAAGATCGATTTTCTCCGGACATTCAACACGCTCTCCGTCCCGGTTGGCGGCGGCATAAGGAACGTTTGATCAGCGCGCCCTTGGGGATGGTGACACCCGTGGCCATCTCGACCGCTTCCCCCGCAAAGCGCATCAAGGCTCTGGACCGGCGATTCCAGCCGCACGCACTTCCTCGACAAAGGTCCTTCAATATATTTGTCGGGATCGCTTTTCAGCTTGCTGCCAGTATGCTTATTCTCGATCAAGCCAATCTGAATGCCCGCCGGCCAGAGCCGTTGGACGTGGTCTCGCTGCGCCTGACAAATGTTGTCCCCGCCATCATCTCGGCGGGTGCAGCTCGTTGTCCGTTGGCGGCCTGCCCATTCCTCGATCACCCGGTTAAACCAGTTCGCTGAGCAGACTGTCATCGGGTTTTTTGCGCAGCTTTTCTCGAATACGGGATGGAAGTAATGCCTGCCCTCGATCTCGCGGTCGACCATTTCCACTTCGGCTTCCTCGTCGAGCATCATACGATATCCGGTTGAAGAAAGCATCGGTCCTGCGCTTGATTTCCACATATCCCTCGCGCGGCGCGCCCATTTGCTCGCCGATGATATAAAGCGGCAATGGCACGGCAAACTGGCTGACCTCCAATTGCACTGGCCGTCATCGATAAAGCCGTCCGATCAAGTTCATAAAGCCAAAGTCTCCACCAGCGGTCCATGGTCCTTTTGAATCTTGCTGGGTTTAAATGCCTCGTTGACATCGCCCGCATCTGCTTGGTGATTGGGATCATCGCGCTCGATAATGGTCGTTTTCGGGCAGCCAGCCATTTCTCCTCGAAACGCTGCTGCAACGACCTGTTGCCCGTTCGCTGCTGCGTCTTGTTGAACGCAGCAAATTTCCTTCGGACTGCTCGGGAAGGCGAACGCGGATGCAGCAGCACGCGGCGCACGTTTCATAGCGGTGTGATGACATAGAATATCGGTGCCCGGCTGTTTTATAAAACCGGCGCTTTCGTCACGCAGCACCTGTAGGCGTCATAGGGGCAATTGCTGTGTTGCCACATCGAGCAGATTGATATCGCCTTGGTTGCCATGTTGTTTCTCCCTAACGCACCTGAATTTTTTCTTCGCCCCAGGCGCAATGCTCTCGGCTTTCTGGAAGCCCTCGGGCAGTTCATCGACCATGTGCCAGGTCGCCGCCAGCCGTCCGAAAACGCGACGAAAAAGGCACAGGTTGCCAGTTTCGACCAATTTGTGCCTCGCTGAAAATGTTCGCGCAAGCCGGCATGGACGCTATCGTCAAATCGCCAGATTGATCGGTGGCCATCAGCTTCGCCATAATGGATCGCCGCTTTTTCCGCAGCGCTTCAGAATTATCGGCCTTCCTGGCGGCTTTTCCAGCGAGCAACCGCGCCTTCCGTCAACGCCCGTCCCTTGACCGCGTCACTATAGCGGAAATTGGCCATAGCAGCTGCGGCCATACTGGTTGAAGAAAGCGATGCGCAGCCGGACCCAGTTCGACCAGCCGTTTCCGGCAAGGCCTGCCGGCCGCGCTTGCAGCGCGCGCCCAAATTCTGCATCAGGCCGGCGCCTGTTCCGGGCAATGGGGCAAAAATAGCGGACAAGCCCCTGCTCCAGATCAGTGGCGGCAAATCGGGATTGACAGCAAAATCCCTGATCCGCCGGATCCGCATTTCCTCCGGGGTAATTTTGCCTATCCGGCCATCCGATCCTCTCCAATCCGTCATGGACAGTGGCGATCATGGTAAGTTCCTTTAAATTCGCTGACCGCATACTGTCGGATTTGGACAAGCATGGGTCCTTGCGGCAAGACACCCGCCCTCTCGGACCAGTCCGCACCTGTCCAGCCAGTCAACCGGCTAGGATTGGCAATATCGAGATGAGGCAATGCCGGTGCTGGAACGGAATTGATACCGGTGGACCTATCGGCGCAGCCCCAATCAGGGGGCGCAAGCCAAGGAGACGTCTTGCCGATTTGGTAGAACAATTCCAGCAAGCCGACCCGCGGTCCGTCGTCACCTATGATCAATAATTCCACGCCATACCGGCAGCAGCATCGCCAACAGCAGAAAACCAAACACAGCACAAATGATTGTCTGAATGGGACGATATAGAAAGGAAAAACCGCCTCGGTCCAGTTTCGCCGCGCCATTTTGCCATCCGCGAATTGCCATAGCGATCGGCGATACCCGATCAAGGCAATGAATCGTCGCCCAGCATGGAAACCGGCCCGGGGCCCACGGCAAAAACGATTTTTCGCCCATTGCGGGTTCGTCACAGCCCCCAGCCCAATCTTGATCAGCAATGATCGTGCATAGGCCAGGATCGCGATCACCAGGGCAAACCGGCCACAGGCGGCGTATCGCAGCCCAGCCGCGTTCTGCGCTTGTAAAAGATAATAGCCGACAGCAATCGATCGCGAAAAACACCCCGTGGGCGGCCAATGCCATCACCCAGGTATCCAGCCGCACCGAATCGACACCGCGGATGGTGTGGACCAGCAGAATGAAAGAAGCGCCGGGCACGCCGGTCACGCCCCAATCCGCCAAACAGGCGATCCGAAAGACGGCTTAGCGCCTGACGCGAATGATGACGACAGGGGTCACCAGCAACGCGTCAAATCAGCACTGTATAGGCCCAGAGAATAACAGACGAACAGCAAAGATGTTGCCACGTCGCAGGAAACATCCCCCAGTCCGCAGAAAAGGACCAATAGTCGGCTGGTCCAGAATGCAAGCAGCGGACTGTTGATAACGCGGTTTTGGTGACAGTTCGACCCATGGCTGCGGCGGAATGATCAGCAACATTGGGTGGGGCAAAGCCGACCGGGGACCATCAGACGCACCGTCCGCTCGCGCAAGAAAGCGATAGGATGCTGCTGCTTCTTGAATGATCGCAGCGATGGCATAGCCGACACCAGAAACAGGCAACATACAACCGCGCAGCTTTGTTCATGCGCCCACCAATCGGAGCAGCGATCCCAATTGCCGGTTCCAGGCGTTGACGTGCCAGGGCCAGGGGCACGAATACTCCCGATATGATAGAGGATTCACCAAGGGCGAAAGGCGAAAATGCGCAGCCAGTCCATGCCGAAAATGCCGCGTTGGTCTGTTGAGCTTTTCCGACATTTTAATTTGTTGCACCTTTTTGCTTCTTGCACGGGCAATAGCGGGCTGCCAGTTTATCAAAATTGTGAAGGAATGCCATCGCGATGCAATATTTTGCTGTGATTTCCAGCCCCTTTGCTTGCGCCAGCCTCTTAGACCGGGCAAGAGCCGGAAATGCCCGGCCCGGCGCTTCGATATTTATATTGCAGTGATCCGTTGAAACCACCGCCCATCAACCGACAGCTCACAACGGACATATCGTCAAAAATCCAGCGTGCCAGCCAATCCTCCAATGTCTCGTGAAAAGCGCAACCGGCTCCTGACCGCCAGATAGTCACGTTTGGTAACACGGGAATGCAAGGCCGCGCTGTTGCAGGGGCCAGATGGCAAGATCCTCATCAATCGCCGGACCAAAGCCCGAAACCCTTCTCCTGCTTGCCCTGCACATGCTTGTGGCGGGCGTATCGGACGAGATGAATTCCCGCATGGTCTGCGAAAATATTCCGGTCCGCACTCGTTTGGGAAAAAGCGTCAATGTAGCCACATATCGAATAGCATTTTTTCAGGTCGGTTTCATGGGGCCGCGCGCGCAGCCAGATTTGGCCCAATCCGCTTCAGGCCTGAACGACAGATTGGGGAAGATCCGTATAAATGCAGTTATCGGTCCAGCCTGATCATCATGATAGGTTTGAAAAATAAAGCCTTTTTTGCCTTCACCCAGCTTGCGCTTCTGCCGTTAGCAGGTCGCGGGCGCGCGAAGATTGCCGAATCTTGCCGCCCGGTAATAGATCGCCGGATCCAGCTCCCCACAATGCGAGCTCCTCCGCCATACTCGCCAGCGTCTGTTTCTCGCCGCCCTTTATGACTTTGGCCGGCCCGGCACCGGGCAATGAACATCCGGCAATGCTTCGCATAAATGATCAACTGGCAAATGTTGGTGGCTATATTCCGCCACATATACGGCGCGGGGTGGACAAATGGCACATGATAGGAATTCGCTGAAAATTATCCTGGACCCAGCTTCCAGTTTTGAAAATCGCCCTCGATGGTTACCCAATGGGTCGAGCACCATATTCTTCATGGATAGGAATCAATCTGGTCTGCTATCGGTCCGAGGAGGAATTTTAGCGAAGGCACAATCCTCGTCCATATTATACCAGAACGAAACGCGGCCCATTCTCGCCATGGAATTTTCAACCAAGATTGTTTTGCCGCACGGGCTGCCCTGCGGAATAGTCCCCGCTCGTCGGGCCGAATTTCAATGTGCCCGCCCATACATAAGCGCCATCCATGATAGGGGCAGGTCAGTCGGCGCGCATTGCCCGATGGCCTTTGTTCCATCAGCCTGCAATCCCGGATGCTGGCAGACATTGTTAAAAAAGGCGCGAATCCTTGTCATCATCAACCCCGGGTGGCAGAGAATATTTTCCGGACCCAGCGATGTCGTTATATAGTCACCCTTGTTGGGGAAGTCGCGCTGACAAGCCGGCATTTTGCCAGGTCCTTGTTCCGACCTTGTCCCACTCCTGATCCATATATTCTTTGGCATATAGCGATCGGGGTAACGCGTACCGCGGAGTTTTTGGCTGCGGGTTGCTTGGAGACATCCGCAAGTTTTTCTTTGCAAATCCGCGTGATCAGGATCGGCACTTGATATTTCTCCCTCAAGTCGAAGCCCTAGCGTCATCCATAGGAATATCTGGCCTTTCCTGTAGGCCTGCCCTAAATAATTAGTCGGGTATCGACCCTTGATCGCCCAACGACCAGCAAAGATGCGCATAAGAGGCATCGCCTTGGCCGCGTGTGCCGAAAACCTGCGGCTTCCGGGACTGTTCGCGGTCGAAATTTTTGTCGGTTGATTGCTGTGCTGCTGTTCCAATCATATACGGCATGCCCGATGGCAATTTCCCAAAGACCATCGCGCCGTTTCAAAAGCGGTCGAGATAGCGCCCGGCAAAAGCGATCATGAAGATTTTTCGTCGTCCGGCCATCAAAAATTATGATGGGCGACCAAAATAGCTTTCTCCCGCAGCATGGTCGCCATCCACGCTCAATAGCACTTGTCGCGATGATATGCTGGGTTCGGTTTTCATTGTGTTTCAGAAGCGGGATTACCCATTGGATAAATTCACTGGGCGCGTGGCCGACGAAAATTCCATGGTCGTTCGGTCGCGTCCAGGTGGAACAGAAGTTTCCCAATAGCGCGGCGTTCACAGCGATCAATTGCCCGCGCAAAGCGAGACACCAATTCGGGTAACTTCAAGCTCTGTCAGCGACGATCGCCAAACGATTCCATTCCCGTCTCCCTTGCTTCAAGAGACTCACTATCCATGCTGGACCGGCACCCACCACTAGCGATTTTGATCGGTAGGAATAGGGCCGCCAAACAAACATGATTTGCGCATGGCTGAACGGCGGCCGGCTATTCCGCTTCGGCGTTTCTGGTCAAATTTTGAGTTCGAGATAGCGGCCGCGGGATCGACAGATTGTCGATAATCGCCCTTGCCGAAATCTGCTGGTCAACGCGGCGATTTTCTTTTCTCGATCAGGGTCAGGCCGCCGATCAACTGTTTCGTCCGATTTGCCGCTATCGGTGGCTTACCGCGCATCGACGCGGAATCGCCCGTAGCATTGATCAGCTCGGCGCAGATGCTTCACCGACGCAGCTTGCGCAACCCGCTGCATAGGCAGCAGCATCAGAACCCTCGTTGAGCTTGTTCAACTGCGGGGAAAGCATGTTCAGCTGGACGCCCGATGCGTTGACGAATGCTGAAACCGCCGGCGCTGGCAGAAGCCGGCCCGCTGGTTTTCCAGCCAGATTTTCGGTCTTGCCGGCAGCGATTTCCAGATCGCGACTTCATGATCGTTCTCCGGCGTCGGCATTTTCATCTGCGAAATTCATTTTCGAGGGCCCAGATAACGCCCCGCAATCCAGACCGGCAGAAATCATCACCCCAGAAACGCGATGCCGCTCAATATGCCGCCGCGATGCTGGCACCGACCAGCACGGCCGCCGTCCACCAAGGCGGCGCCGGCCCAGGTTTTCGTTGAAGAAATGGCCCTGCTTCAGCTTTGCGAGCGATTGCCGATTGAAACGAACGGATGGGAGTGCGCGAGAGCCGCGACGCGCTGTCCAGGATTTGTGATTCTTTCGGACACTCGGCTGCTAGGCCATCCAA
>Ga0163217_1017417_pt1 | contig 10213 bp, 12 predicted proteins | sample SynspAceP_FD_185933 | JGI IMG/M metagenome (GOLD analysis project Ga0163217, IMG submission 185933) | Saline lake microbial communities from Ace Lake in Antarctica - Synechococcus sp. Ace-P (PacBio error correction) | ecosystem: Environmental > Aquatic > Non-marine Saline and Alkaline > Saline ...
AGGAGATGCGGGCCGACCTGCACGTTATGCCTCGAAAGCCTGAATGCCCGGCCTCGAAGTACCCGGGCCCCTCAATTAAACGCGGAAGGTGGAAAAAATTGCGTGGTTCGGGAAACCGGCCCTTTCCTCGGAGGATGAAGAACCCCGGCCGCCATCCCGCCGAGGCCTCGGGTGCGAACCCTCCTTGCCCTCCGCCCAAAAGGCCCGCGGACGCCCCAAGCTGGTCGCCCGGGGCGAAGGCCCGCGCGCGGGTGGCTGGTTTCCTGTTCCTGCAATGCCCGACAACGGCCCTATCCGGGAAATGGGCCGAAACGCGGTCCCGGCGACCAATATTACGCGAACCGGCCGGCAAGGCGGGCAAATCTTCCCCCCCCCCCCCCTCCGTCTCAAGTACCGCTCCGGACGACAAGGGCGGCGCCGCTGGCTGGAACCCGCGCCAAATCGCCCGGGGCCCCCGACTGGCTCGGCCCTGCCTATGGCGACCAGGGCCTGCCTGATCTCCCGGAAACTCTATGACCAGGTTGCGAATACCCGGACGTTGCGGCGCTGATGAAGATGTCCATGATTGTCCGCGCTGTCCGCAAGGAAAAACCTGACCCTTCCTTGACGCTGAACGCGCGAACCTCTGCCGTGAAATACGAGCGCGAACGGCTGGCGCCAAGCGGGCGTGGAAAAATGCCTGGATGCCTGGCACGCTTCCCTGCTCGGTTGCCAGCCCCGAACAAGCCTGGCGGAAGACTATACCTAGTCCTCTTTCCCAGAATGCCTCGGTTTCGAAATCAGCACCTGTGAACCGCAATCCAGGTATTTGCTTTGAACGCGTCCAAGGTTCGGTCACCCGGCAAGCATAATTGTCCGCCCGGCTCGATGCCGACAACCGTCTCACAGCATCCCGTCGGGCGCATCATTGCAACGACGGCATGGCAAATTCGTAAAGGTCGGCACATGGGTTTGTGGCGTCATCTCAATGTGGGCGAACGAGGTATTGGGTAGCTCAACGTCTGGTCAATCATCATCGCGCATTTCAGCTTCGGCGAGGTAAGACCGGATTGTCTTCGTTCGCGATCGACCTGGAAGCGGACCGAATAGCGGCTTGTCGTCCTTCATCCTCCGGGGGCGAAATTCTCGTACACGCCGTCCTCATCCGCCAATCACGAATGCCGGCAATCGTTCGTCCAAGAAGAGCACGACGCCCATTGTTAACGGTAATGTGACCCTTGCCCTCGCCGGGCGGGTCAGACGGCACCTCGCTGTGAAACAGGCGGGAACAGCGGTGATCAGTCGATCAGGGGCTTGCAGAAATCCGGGACGGTAACATGGGCATGTCTCCCTGATTGATTTGGAGCTTTCCTCTGATTGAGGTCGAAAGTAAGGCCATGGGAATGAAAAAAGCGACCGTCCTCATTTAGCCAAAAACCGCCGCGCATGGGCCTTGCCAAGAACGCGGCTGGCAAAAGGGCTGGGCCTGACGAGGCACGCGGGTCGCCCATATTCACTTTCCCGAACGATGAGGCAGCTGTCCGGGGCCCTGATCTCCCATCCCTTTATACTAGCGCCTGACGCGCCTTGGCGAAAGCCTTGCCGGCATCTGGCCGGCACATCTTGTGCCGTCGCAGCCAAGGGCATAGGCGGGCTGACGCACGGCTGGACCGTGCCTGGCGAATCGCTCCCGGCCCGGTCGTGTTCATCGGCGCCGATGCGCCTGATGTGACATCTGCCCTCCTGCGCGCCAGCCCATCCGTGCCTTGCATAGCGCCCTGAATGCCGTTTTGGTCCGGCACGCGATGGCGGCTTTCTGGCTCTTCGGGTCAAATAAACGCGTACGCTCGCCGGTCTCCTTTGAAAACGTCCGTGGTTCCGGCCCGCACGCCAAAATGGAGGAACGTCTGGAACAATCTTCTTCCGGCAAGACCGCCGCGGTTGCACGTCTGCCGACACTTTTATCGATATCGACGCGTCGAAGACTGGCGCGACTGGAACGAGGAAAACGCTCGACCAACGGCTGACCGCCTAGTCTGCGCCGACCGCAACACGCTGGTCAGCTGCGGTCCGATGGGGCGCATCGGGTTTGACGGCTTGAAGGGGTTGTAAGCCCCTTCTTCATCGGTTTCGATGCTCTTCTCTCAGCTTGTTGACCTGCGCCAGAAAGGTGTGCGGCCACCGCTTTGGCTTGTTCCCGCAATGAAGCTGAACGCTCTGACGGGATCTGTGACGCAGATCGAACAGCATGGTGACGCCATAGACCTCCAGCGGCACATAAAATTACGGTAGTACTGGTTCAGCACGAGTTTGGAACGCGATGCGTTACGCACACTGACGATATCATCGGCCAATTGAAAGAAAAAGAGGGTTTCGTGGATTGGCTCGGCCCGCACCGGACGCAATCCGTGAGGTCCCGGCCATCATCACGCGGTCCGTCCGGCATTGGTGCGCCCGAAATTCGCGCGATCGTCGGCAGCCAAATCAATCGCCATGGTCATCTGATCGCTAAACGCTGGCACGGGCGCAATTTTTCCGGGCCAGCGCGCGAGCATCGGGCACGCGATAGCTGCCCTCGTATGCCACCCTTTGCGATCAACGCAAGCCCGCCTGTAATCGCCTTCAAAACCAGGGGCCATTATCACTGGTGAAAGATGATCAGTGTAATTGTTCCCGCAATACCGGCGCGATCAACCCGCATCAAGTAATCTGCCCCGACAACCGCGATCCAGTTCCTCGACCACGTCGCCATAAAAGCCCGGCTTGAGAATTTGGGCCCGCAACCTCATCAAGCACCAGCAGCGGCGCATGCGGTGCATTCTCCGCCACAAATAGAGAAGAAATGGCTGATCAGCATGTGCCTGCGATGATTCTCTGCCTCAGCCGAATAACATCCGGGTTCAGCCGCTTCTGGTCTGCCGGGCTTGATGAAAGTCCTTGTCTTTGTAAAGATCGAATGGTTTCATGTCGTTTGAATAGGCCACGCCGTAGAAGGAATCGATGCGCCTGATTTGTCGGCCAAACGCAATCATAGTGTCCAGGTTGGCCATTTTTCCGTCATCTTCGTCGCATAGTCGCGCGGTCTTGACGATCTCGGCGATCGTGATTTCAACTCGCGGCCAGCCCGTCGGTCGATTGCGGATAGAGCAACATGCTGCATGCCGTGGGGCGGGACCGGATAGCGCCCGTCAGAAAAGCCGCGCGTGACGGTGTGCAGACATTTGAACCGGCATAGAACTCTCAGCCTGAAATGCCTTCCGCCATCCCGGTCGATATTGGGCGTCTTGATTGAGGCTTCATTGCCCATTTCAGGCTGATATCCGCCCAACCCCCAGATCGTCCGTCCAGGATGATAATGAATGTTCGGGCGGTCAGATGGCAAGGCGTGGTTTCGTACTGGCATCCGTTTACGTCCGCCACCGATTACACGCAGAAAGCGACAATATTGAGTGAGAACAAGTGTCCGCAGATGATCATGAGACAGCCTTTCCAAGTTAGAGGTTTCACACGAAACCTGCAGAACGTTCAGCCATCAGGCTCGAGCCACCGACAAGAATCCCGTGCCGCCCCCGACTCCGTCTTCCACGTTGCCGTTTCAGGGTCGTAAACCAATCGAGGCCATCATCCGGAAACCGTGAAGCGAACGGCTCTTTGGTCTCACCGGGCGCCAGCTTCGACTCGCTGGAAACCACGCAAGATCTCTTTGGACGTTCTGCAGCAAATTCCCGGCGGTGCCAGGGTAAAGAGCTTGGCGCACTTCCGTCGCCGCATGTTGCGCCGTCGTTGCGGAACTGAAACCTGGCGCAATGATGTCGCCGCTTGGCGCGCAATCGCGCGCTCAGGCGCGATAGCGAGAATCGCCGTAGTTAGTCCCATATCCAAAGCAAGAATGCCGGGCGCGATGCCATCCCTGTCCCAGCAAGGCGTTAGCCATGGCCATATACCCGTAGTCGATGGCGTCGGCATTCTTGTCGAAATGCGGATAGTGAGCTGGTCAGAGGCGACCGTAAACGGCAACTTCCCGGAGGGACTGGACCTCCCCAAAACACAAGGCGCGCGAAGGCGCGCCCACCTTTCCATGCCCGATAGAAATGTTTGCAGCACAGCGGCCGACCTTCGACAACCCTACGGGCCGAACAAACGGCCGATCCGCAGCACACGAACAATCGTTCTCGGGTTTGCAGCAGACACGGCCTTCGGATCAGCGCGACTGGCTTTCCGGCAAGGGCGAGACTGTCCGATCAACCCCGCGTGTCCGTTTATTGTTTTCCGGGCGCTCGCACCTTCAAGCGCCTCGACAAATGTCGCTGCGAGTACATCCTGACCGAAGGTTCAGGTCCGCCGGAATGTATTTCGCCTCCCTTCCCCCCCAAAATCCCGCCGTGTAAGCCGACGATGACCACCGCGACGGTCAGCCGCAGATGGGCCTTGCGGCCAACATCAACGTCCGCTTCTCAATTGCCGCCAAGGGGATGACTTTCGATTCCCCTGCATATTCCTGCAGACGCGCCAAGCGGGTGAAATTCGTGTAAGGGGCAGCGCACGCGGGAACGATCCTTAATTGTCGCCCGTGTTGGGCAAGATCCGCCAGAATTTCCGAAACCGCCACGCAGCGACTTCGCCCAGATCCAGCGGCAACAGTTCTTAATTGCGAACAGAACGGCTGACTTTTCAGCCACCTCCAGCGGCGAGCGCCCGGGGTCTGAGGCGCGGCAACGGTTTCCAGCCCGATAGTCTTCCAGTGATCTTGCGCACAAGCAAAGCGGTAATAGGTGTTCCAGGATGCGTCGCACAGGTCCGTATCAAGCACCCCCCAACCGATTTCGCATCTGTCCGTTTGTCGATCAGCCCCGATCAGCTGCCGCATAATGCAGCCGGTTCCGGATTCTCAATATCGAGCCCGCCACGGCGCCCCAGGGCGAGCGCATCACCCATCGATCCAGTCCGACGAGGGGGGTGAACGAACCCCGTCAAATTCCCCATTCATGGCCCAAGAATGTCCGTCAAGCCAACCGCTTGGTTTTTTCACACGCAATATTGCACCATTCAGCTTGTTGTAGTTTGCGCTATGACTGTTGCGCAGCAGCTTCAAGAATAACGTTTGAATGGGGCAGGTAAACTTCCCGCAGCGCCCGTTCCTCGACCACGCACATCAACTTTGGAAGCGGCAGTTTTCGATACTGTTGAACCGCGAATGTTTCCACGGTAGCAGGCGAACATTGTGGAACCTGAATGCCCTCCGACAAGGCGGCCCCCAATCTCGCCGAGAATGGTATGAATCCTCGCCATAGGTTTCCTGCGCCCGTCCCCAGCCGAGAATGAACGCAGCAGGTTGAACGCGACCGCACCCGACAGGTTGCATCCCTGGGCCCCTGATCTCGATACCCATGACCCTCGCCGACACGTCCGCTTCAGGTCTGTGTCGAAGCTGGCGCCGCGCGCACATCGTGGCATGGGAACGCAAGTGGCCGCCCGCGCGCGACACCGCGCGGACCGTCGGTAAAGTAGAAGGGCGGAATGCCAAAGGCGCTCAAACACGCGCCGCCCGCACGATAGGGATCCGATCCCAATACGCCTGATGCCTTGTGCAGCGCAAAGAAGCCAACGACCCGACATCATGGCCCAACTTTTTTTTCTTCAAAGCGTCGCTTTCGACAATTACGGAGTCGACGAGTTCAGCGAAATGTCTTCAGGCGTCAACCCTTTTTGGGGGAGAGAAAATCGGTCAAGCGTGAATCCTATTGGTTTATGGGTCTCGGCAACTGTTTTGAACTGTAAAGTCAAAAAACCTGCAGCCCGTAACGAGGTACAGGCCGCAGGCGTCCTGGGAGGAAACCTGGTTTACTTAATAGTCGAGAGAGAGCTTCACGCGAAGCTTCTGTTTCCGATTCAAAGGACTGGAACTTGGAAATGCCGCCCGTGTCAAAATGCTGGCCACAATCGCTTCACGAATTTCTCATCCGTCAGATTAACGACCGAATATGCTGAGCGCGCCACGACCGTCCCAGAACTTCACACCCAGACGACGCATACGACTCAGCGTATAGGCATTCCACACTCGTGTTCGATCGTTGGTATTGCTCGAAATCGCAAATTCACACGATACTGCTGCACCGACCTGTACGAAAATGCGTCAAAGGTTCTGGTCAGGGCGAAATCATACCGGGCCAGAGCGTTGATGATCCATTCCGGCGACTGGGCGAGATCTTGCCATTCAGGTTCCTGGAATTTCGCCGCGTCCCATCCGCGTTCCCGTATAGATGCAACCATTCGGTCCAACCATTGAAAGCGCGTAGCCAAGGCGCATCGGAAAAGTCCCTGGGAAGGTTGCGTGCGTTGTAAGGCAAATTGACGTCGCAATGTGAGGCCATCCAACAGGCAACTAGTGTGATGTCGCCCTCAGTCCATACTCTCTACGCTACCTCGCATTCGTCCAACCGAGAAAATCGACGTGCCAGATGGTCCGGCACGAGGGCTGCGCTGGAAGTCTTCCATCTATTTTCAGATCGAAAATGCCGCGTGAAATTCGTAACCAGTCGCCCGTACCCATCGAAACGGCGCGGATACCCGCTTCCGATCTGAACGGCGGCACTTCTGGTTCGACTATAGCGAAGCGCGGTTCCACCGACTTTGCGTTGCGTTGATCGTCAAACCCGATACGATGCCGGCCGAACTTGGTAGCCACGCGAAGAACCGTGGTGAACGCGTTGGCGTCATCATTGATGAAGTTTGCAGGCCCCAAGAACGTCCACACAGACTGCAGTATCGTCAGTATCACCCGTCCAAAGTGATGCTGTGAATGCTCTGGCCGGCGAATGGAACCAACCGCGCGGGCGTGTGCTGCGCGAGAGGCCTGGCCGAAGATGTCTGAAGTTCAGTAGCGCGTTAAGCCGCCAATCGCGGTCGCTTGTCAGTCAGCGCGTACTCGGCCTTGGGCCAAAAACAGCGCCATGTTGGTTTCTTCAACTGTCCGAGATAAGGTCCCGTGCCCACAGAAGACCGGGCGGCAGCGGCGCCGAGCAGATGAGGCCTGCCGTGCCGGACATGGGTCATTGGTCTGATCAATTTTCCTGATGGAAAATAATAGGCGGCCAACGTGTATGTCAGGGCCTGGTCCGCCAGCGGCGATACAAGCCGGAATCCTGACTGAACTGGTTTCTGGTCCAAGTCGGCAATTGTTCACGCAAAGGAATGGCAGTGGGATCAGATCCGCGTCGTTATTGTCAAAGCTTTCCATTCACGAATCGATGTCAGCGGAGACAAGGTCAAAATCGCCAAACTGCTTGTTGCTTCAGATATACGCCATACGATTCCATCTTCTCCGATTCGAAGGTACCGTTGGAACGCGATTTGCTTGTTGTCCGGGCCGGGCTTGATGCCAACGGAACGCAAGAAGACCGGCCGATGACCTGACGCCAAACCCCAGCAATCCTGTGCCGGGTCCTGGTGAACGATACGGAAGCGCAAGCGTCAACGCGCCTGCTGACTGGTCACGTTTGGATAAGTTCCCGCGCCGAGCGTCAGGTCGAATGTGTCGGAGGAATCGAATTTGAGCTTACCCGCGGAACAGCCGAACTCATGCGTCGTTGGACGTCGCTCTGCGGCGCGGCCGGTTGGATATTCGTTATATAGCCGTCGCGCGTGTGTGTTGTAATCCGCTCAGTCCGCCCTTCACACAATCGTGATCGGGCCGGAAATGGCAAAGCAAGACAACCGATGTTTCGTTGAACCGAACCATATGAAGCGTCGAATTCCGGCAGCAAACTCATCTGTAGGGCTGTTTTGGGTGAAAATCGAGGATAACACCGGCAGAAGCGTTCTTCCGAACAAGGTTCCTTGTGGGTCCGCGAGGACCTCGACGCGTTCGACATCAGAAAAAATCGAAGAATGCCCGCACCTCGCTGTCCGAGCACGCACGCCATCGACCGCGATCGCCAAACGCTGCCCTCAATACCGATATTGAACAGGAATGGTAGCCAATTCGGAATATGGTAGATCGCCGAATTGGACCGCGCGTTCAGGCCGGGATTGAACTCAGGCCCGGGGCTATGTATTGCAGCTGGTCAAAAACTGTCGATCTGGCGCGCATCGAGCGCGTCCCATCGATGCCGTCACGGAATCGGCACAACCTGCAGGTTCTGTTCCGACCAACGCGGGCGGTGAGGTCCCACGATGTTGAGCCGACGGTCGTCCTGTTGGACGACCCTGCTTCTTTGCGCACCACTGAAGGCGCCAGCTCGCAAACGCATAACAGCGATGGTCGCGCCTTGAAAGAAGGCGGTTCTGCAATTTCATTCCTCCCGAATGGAGCCAGCTCACAATAGCTGGTTTCTATATCCAATCGGAATAATATATTCGAAGACCCCCGTGGTCAATTCCATTATCCGAACGGATAACGGTGATCTTATCCTTCTCAGCTTGAGCCCTTGGAGTTTTCGCCGCGTTTACAACGGAGTGATTGAAGAAGAGCTCGATGATCGCGTCAGCGTGGGCTTCAATCACCTTCGGCGTCGGAGGTGTCGATCCCGTAAATCAAGCTTCACCTCATGCCCAAGCATGAACAGGTACTGCGACACGGCGACAATAATGTACGTCATCGAATGGCGGGAAATATTAGGGTAGAGACCGTTTTTTACATTCTGTCGTACAGCCATTGCGGCTGTCAATATCTGGCTTGATGAAATTGTCGACCGCCCACCTGAGACGGTCCCAAGAATCGCGAATGGGATTCCTGCACCAGATTCGGGCAATGCTCGGAATGACGGCACAATAGGCAACGTATCGGCGTATCCATGACTGAGCTGCTTCAAGGCAGGCAGTTTTTGTCGTCACCTTCCGGGGGCGAGAATTCGTCAATGCATCCGGATGAACAGGATTCGACCGCAGACTTCCCAGAGATTATCTTATCGCCGAAATGATACTTTGATTGAGACCATGATTGACGGCAGCGGCCCGCCGCAATGTCCTCGGACAGTCGCGCCTTCAAACCCAGGCGCTCGGCGAAAGCCTCGAGCGCACAACTCGAGTATACGCGCGCGCGTGCGGGCCTTTGCTCAGCAGCGTTTCAGTTTTTCTCTCGATCTTTTGAGCCAGCAACCAATTTCTTTGTTTTGCCATCCCGGAACCTTTTCAATTTATCTGTTTGGATAATGAAATCCATTGAACCTGCCGGATCCGTCAAGGCGTATCGTCGTTGGGGAACCAGGCTCCGCTTCCGGTTTCCGCAGTCAATCGCGCCGAAACCAGCCGCGCATGAAAGGGGCTTGGTCGCCGGATAAAACGCTATCAATGCCGCAGCACAAAAAACTGCAACGCAAAACGGCACCAGCGTGCTGAGCACAGACGCAAGCCCTGCACGGTGTCAGGCCGCCTGCGCTTCGTTCGCCACGTAGCAATCACGCTTCGAGCAGGAATCCAGCAACCAATACCCAAGGCGGTTCGCCGCTTTCAGCGCAAAGCTGGTTCAGGCGAACACGAGCCTTCATCCCTGACACCTGATCGAAATTGCCCGTTATTCGACCGTGTCGGGCCAGCGAATCGACCAGAACGATCACCGCGAAAAGGCTGCGTTTGGGCCACATAAACCACCCAGCAATTCTCAAGCAAGCACAAGTTAATGGCCCAACGCGCTCCTGAGGTGATGGTAGTGTCAATCAAAGAACTGTCGGCTGGTGCGGGCGGGCGGCCGCGAAGAGCACCAATTTGGGCCGTCATTCTCAAAACCACTCCACCTCCCAAGAGCCAGACCATGCTCGGCTTCGGAGACCCCCAAGCGGCGAAGCACCATCCAGATCGGGCAACGCCAGTGTGACTCGCAGTCAAGGTGATCAAGCGCAAAAGCGATTGACGCTGGATAATCCAAGGGCCGGCACGTAGAGAAAACATAATAGACAAGCGCTTTTTGCCGAAATCGCGCCGCCACATGTGACCAATTTCCGCCAAAAACAATGGCTGGAGATCAGCAAGCAGGCAGGGCACGGTTTCCCGGGAAGAAACCGCCACAGGTCGGCCCGGCGCAAGATGCGATAAACCGGGAGTAGGCTCCACACGCTCCACGGCGCCTTGAATGTCGTCATGAAATAGCGCCGTGCAACCACACCGCAAAGACGACGCCCACATAGAAAAACCCCACTTTCAGGTCTCACCCCGCCAAATCTGGCGGCGTAAGGCAGCATCAAACGAACAGACGGTTGACAGTCCGCCGGTTGCATAGAAACAGGAATCCGGACACCGG
>Ga0163217_1045452_pt1 | contig 10213 bp, 7 predicted proteins | sample SynspAceP_FD_185933 | JGI IMG/M metagenome (GOLD analysis project Ga0163217, IMG submission 185933) | Saline lake microbial communities from Ace Lake in Antarctica - Synechococcus sp. Ace-P (PacBio error correction) | ecosystem: Environmental > Aquatic > Non-marine Saline and Alkaline > Saline ...
CTCAATCCTCTTTTAAAAGGTGTAATGATATTCGCCCCCTTCTGCCAATGCATACAGCCTCATCTTGCCTGCTCTATATGTCAAAGCAGGAATAACGATATCTAAAGCTTTTTCAGCAATTAGTAGTGCGTTGGGATGATTGGAATGCTGCCAGCTTCGGGCCTCTTCTCAAAATCTCGATGAGGCGCATCATGTAGGTTCTGATCAATTGGTATAGAATGAACCGTTTGAAGCAAAACCTGTAATAATGCCCAAAATTCTCTCTAGATATGCACCATAGGTGCTGAGACAATTAGTGGGTTGCATGAAGCTTTGGAAACAATCCTTTCTGCCACCTGTAAGATTGCGTCATTCACAACCATCACTATCATTTTGATCGTTTCATCTAGGGAGGGCGCGGAAATAATTTACTTTTTTTGCGTCCAGCTTCGAAGGTGTTTTTCCGCTCCTAACGATCAAGTGAATCTCCTGTACATTCATCACTAAATCAATTCTAAATTCCTTTCCATGGCAAATGGGGTGTGGGTCAGAAATTCGAAAAGTTTGAATTCTTGATCTCCGTAACTTAGAATATTGGGATTCCCAGCCCAATTTCTGGGCTAACTTTTCCCATGGATTGAAATCATATTTTAATAAATGAGCAAAAATTGCAAGAGGATCTGCTAAATCATGATTGGCAACCAAGCTGAACTCTGGCTTTTCTAAAATTAATTTGGCTGTATATCTAACATCTCCCAAGCCTTTTATGGCCACCCGAATTTCTTTTTCCTTGAAACATTCCTTTAATCTAATTCCTCCTCCAAAGTAGCTTTTTCATTACTATTCCCTCGAAGTAAAAATTTTATTCCTTTGGATTCATCGATTAAAATAGTAAACCCAAAATAATTTTCTTGGTGGCTGATTGGTATTATAATCTTAAGCCCTCTATATTTGCACCAACCTTACGGAAAAGCAAGCTTTGTTTCGGGTATGTAATGGTCGATTCGTCTAGGGGTTAGGACGTAAATCCCTTTCCACGGAATAAACACGTGGTTCGATCAACCGTATCGGACTACATAACTATTGATTAATCATACGCTTATCAATAAAATTTGAAATTTTTGACCGTATGGTCGATTCGTATAGGGGTAGGCACGTATCCCTTCACGGATAAAAACGGGTTCGATTCCGTATCGACTACATAATTTTCTAAACTTAGAATTTATATTATTTTTGTTTTATGGTGGTTTTAGTGGTTAAATTTAACAAAATCCGATTCTCTGGTCGGGATTTTTGTTTTATAGTACTTTTTCAAATTTATTTAACCAACTTTTTGATTTTAATTATCTTTAAGGCTTGATTTCAACTTTTCAAACCCTAGAACCAAGTTAAATATTCACCAATACAACTTCAGTCCCTATCTGCTTTTTGTAGTGTCTTTTTAACTTTCTCTGCAAGAAAGTAAGGATAGATCTTCGGGATCCAAGTCTTTGGGATCAAGAGACCGTTTAAAAACTCAGGTTAATAGGCTTTGAAGCATCTGTTTCTCGCTGTTTTTGACTAAGAAGATTAAAGCTCTCAATTTGGGCAAGTTGACTCACTGGTTTAACTGTCCGATTTCGATCCAATGACCGATCAAGGTGAGCTGCATTTATTCTCGTACCAATCGACAAAAGACTCTGAATTTGATATCAAGGTCATAACAAGAACTGGAAATAAGTATCAATTTCCTACAAAATATCGACAGGAAAAGCGCGCTTTCTGCATGCTGAGCCTTTTCCCTGAAGCGATCTTCGGAAAACACTTGGCTGGCAAGATTGATGAGATGGTTCCCCATGACTGGCTGAGATAGTGACCGTTCAGAAAGAACAAATTTATCGTCCTGAAAGATCCGCTGGAGATGGCTACGCAGTCAATCGCCAATTAATGGTAGACTTAACTTTCAATGACGAAGTAACAGATTGCCGTAGCTGGGTGCGGTAATGATGGGTGAAGATGCTTTATATGTTAGGAGTAGGCCCCCGATATGTCGGCGTAATGGTGGACAAGAATGGCGAGGTATCATGGATGAAAATCCTTGCCATTCGCACGGTTTACGGGAATTCATATAGGTTTTTTGGCGCGCACGGTATGTCTGGATTAAGATGGGCCCCAGAGGTAGGCGTTATACTGGGGAATAGGTAGACTATATGGATTCAGTGGAACAGGACCGAACGGGATAAGAAATGGTAAATATCTCATAGGGAGTCCATAGCACGTGCTAATCCAGATTTGAAAGTGATTGAAATATTTGCAATGGCGTGAGAAATACGCCCATAGAATTTGTTTTGATGCCCAAACCAATTTGATGCTCAGTAGATAATGATGGTGATCATTCCCGGAGAAAAAGAACGCTTGGTGTATTTGACCAATGGATCAGATTCAGTTGGCGACCAATTGGCAATTTTTGTAAAATACCCGAGACCCTGATACACAATTCGTACAAAGTCTTGATGGATGAAAAAAATTTTCTCCGCGATTGGGAAGGTCAGGCAGCTTTCATCCTCCTGTATTTCAAAATTATGTTCTCAGGAACCCTACTGGTATGGTTTTATAACCCAGGTACTGCTCTCGGATCAAAATGGAAGGATAACGTTTCTTTTGTGGTTGAATTTGTTGGAAGTTCCTGCAGGTCAGGAATTCATGCGTTCCAAGACTCCAGAATTAAGGGAGCAAGTTTTGAAATTGACCGCAAACGGAGCAAATACGTTCAGGTGTGCTTCACAGGTTTTGGATTTTGGTCCCTGATGGACAGCTTATTTAGCTGATTGGATCGACGGCAATGCGGGAACAAAAAATTACGGCAGAGTAAAATGGGAAATTGGAGGAAGAAAAACTCCATTTTACATATAACAAGCCGATACACGAGCAAAATTAAAAGAGCAAGACTTCAAAAAAACTTACACCGCAACTGAATTGAAGTCAATCTATATCACGAAGATATGAGAGTTCGGCGCAAGGCCCAATTTTGAACTCGCTAAAACGAGAGATAAGAAGGATTTCAAGTATTTCAGGAGTAATAAAAGATCGTAGTAATTCACTTTGCAAGAATTCATGCAATCGTAGGATAAGCCAACTGGCCCCGGCTTAAGGATATCTCCTATGCACAGTACTTGTGCCGCTAACTTAAATGATCAAGATCCTGAGATCAAAGCTCAAAGCTGATAAATGGCTGTTGGCGAATATTCGGTATTTCCAAAGCGAGAACGAGTTATTTCAAACTTAAAGGCGTTAACAAACGCGTTCATTCCTTTTGCGGCTGAGGCATTGGGAAGAACTGCTCACCAGAAATCATGGAGGCCCTCTAATTACTTTTACTCCACGAAATAATGATGAGGAATGCCTACAATCAGACCACGCTGCAACTTTGGCTCTGTTCAGAATTGGAATAAGTTCAACCACGGCAGCTCTTCTTTCCACACTCCTTCTAAAGCCGGTTCGTTCGTGCGCTGTCATCGCCTACGAAGATTTAGAATCTCCGGAATTAGCAAAGTTTCTAAATGAATACAGATGAATTTTATCGTCACGGGAAGGGCACTTGCGATCTCAACGATGTTTTTCTGTACCAACCGCATTACTGTCCCTAGCCAAATTAAATCGGAAACAAGACATTCCGAAATAGAGCCACTTGTCCGGAGATCATAGTGCCTAACCAGCGATAGTGAGGGATGAGAATCTGATGGATTTATTAGCTTTCTTATCAAATCAGGCGTTGCACTTCCCGCTTCAAAAAAGAAAGCAATAGCAGCATGTGGGGATTGGGCAAACCGTCTTTAGTGATCGAGTTGATGGCCGTATCGGCGCGAGTTAGTATCCGCGACCCGGGCATTATTCGAGAATTTTCAAAAAGGAATGTGCTCCAGTTGAATTCAAGTACTTGAAGACCTAAGACTTGAATCTGTCATAAGCAATTGGGTAACGCCTTTCTATATACCGAGGGCCAGAAGATTACTTTTTTGAAAAGTTAAAAACAGACCCTTCAGGCCGCTGTAAAAGTGGGCAGCTTTTGAATTCCTTAAAAGTTACTGAAATTCGCCTTTTAGGAAGGCCAATCGCACCGTGCGAATGGTGGGATCCAAGATCAGGCGCTCCGGGTAAAGCAGGATTAAGCCTATTTAGCAGAAACAGATTTTACCTCAAGATCAAAAGTATCCTTACTGTTCCTGAAAATTGATCAGAAAAGATCTATTCCCTGACAAAACAACAGCATCTTCTGACTTTAGGAGGATTGTCAGAGAGCTCCATAATTGAAAGAATGGGAGGGGATATTGACTTCAGTTTACGTCAGGGAATTCTGAGGGCCACTTGGGTAGAGCTGGTAGAAGCGATCAAAGCACCAAAATCAAGGTGAGTTGTAAGTAAATTCAAAGCAACTTTAGAAGAGAAAAGTAAAGGGGAATCTTGGGAAACAGTTAATCAAGGCTCTAGCAGAAGGCAGCGTAGAAATGGTAGGGAATCTTTTTTGAAAATCAAACTGCACAAGTAATCCGCTCCATGCCTTATGATGATAATGGTGGCAATGCCGCCCACGACTTTCAGGATTGCCAATAAACTTAGTTAGTAGAGGAATTACTTATTGCACTTTGGAACCCAGCGCAAGGCTTGCCCCAGGATTTTGTAATGATCAATTTAGAATTGAATTCTGGTGAATGAAAGTAAGCGGGACGCTGATGACTGACAACTCAGAATTCGGTCGTAGTAAAAGTGGCTCTGAACCGGAAAAAAACAATTCCCTAAATCCGAAATCAAGACTCAAAAACTGCATGTCAGCATGCGCAACATGGGGACTTTACTTATCCAAAGGGCGAGAGCTCCGCATTAGTGAGTTTCCTAAGCACTTTTGAAATCGAGATAATTTTGAAGACGAGTGATTTTATGGTAGCAATTGCCTATTCTTCGATTGGTTTTGCTTCCCCTTTTTTTTAATCTGGATTGGATATAATCAGCTTCAACCTGATGCTGATATTCCGATCAAAATTCCCTTGATCCACGATCCAGGAATAAAGTCTTAGCTTTTTTCCGCATCCAGATGAATGAATTGTCTTCAGGTACCTGATGTTCACTTTTGGACTCAGGAATGGAAGTTACCATGTGAACCTTTGACCAAAGTGGAGGCGGGAAGATTCAGATGAACAGTACATGTACAAATCTGCGTTGGTGCAGCTCCGAACTGAAGAAATGCACCGAGCTGCCAAACTAATTGGAGTCACCAAATGTACACTTATTGGACTATCCCGATGCGGCTTAGAAAATCTGGAATGGATAGCTTGAAAAGGATTGGCCTAAATCTTGGAATAGATGGAAATTAAACCAGATATTTTGATTTCTTTATGACAGTGAAGTAGGGGCTATAAATGGGCATATCCTCGATCATCGACTCCGTGGGATTCAGCATTAGGTGAGGTTTTTATAGAAAAATTTTGGTAAAAGTGCTTTTCTCCCCAAAAAACTCTTTCAGGTTACGCTTTCTCTAAGCAAATTGAGATTGCCTTGAAACTATCCAGTGGCTTTCAAAAAAAATTATCCCAAAGGATATTAATCCAAGGGTTTATACGCTTATCCCAGTTTTTCCGGTCTATACTCCACCTTATTTTGAGCGAGTGCTAGCAGTAATGCAATCTTCATGCTGCCCAACAAAAGGTCCTGAAAGATTTGATGCCCTTTATCATGATCAGGTTCCTTCTTGGGATGTACTTCGAGAGTTTTTTGATCGAGAATATTTCTATGAGGTACGATGAACGATTACGTTTAAGAATTCAATTTTGTATTAGGCTGCCTTTGTGTCAAGGAAGCCAAATTTTCTGAGCTACTCAATTAAGAAGTTCCTCCATTTTATTTTGATTAAGAAGATCCGAGGACTGAAACTATTTAATAACCCCTTGGCGAAGCGCGGTAATAAAAATACTAGAAAAGAAGCTTTCCAAGGGGTGTAATTGTAAAGGTATCACCACAGGCCGATAGCAATCGTACAGGGTCTATGAATGTCCAAGGCCTCCCCGGAAAGCTATCCGGACGGAGTTGTCCAAACTCTCGATTTTTAACGTAAAAAGAATTTATGCCAAGCTATATCAAATGCCTTGGATGTCTGTACTGGCAGAGTAAATGGAATAATCCCATAAGATCTAACTCATAAAAAAAGCCCATCTCTTACGAGATGCTTTTAATGGTTGATTGTTTGAATCTTAATTCAAGAATCATCGAATGTAAGCTCACATTAGTCATGGTTTCCAAACTGTTGGATTACTCCAATCGCTTGTCTATAGCCCATCATTGAATAGGTTAATCCACCCACTTTCAAGATTTGACTTCAAAGCTTTTTCACCCTTATAGCTAACCTGAGCATTCGAATGTTTCCAATGCATGGCATTACCTGAAAGTTGCTGAGAAGAAACTGATTGTCCTACAAAAGTAGACTGCCAAACAAAACTCGCCTGCCATCTGTAAATGCAACTGCAAAGCCAGGTTTTTGACCACTCACGATTTTGCAAAATTCAATACATAACGGTACTTCCAGGCGTGTGAAGGCTTGGCTGAAGCCACTTCAGCCAATTCTGCTAAGGTTAGAAAGCGTGTTGAAAGAAAACGGTTACTCACCATAGTATAATTCTTAGGAAGCTTGTTATCAAAGTCCTAAAAGCCCAACCCCAAGTATTGACATAATCTTCCAGATGTATTGATTGGCAAGAGACACACTTTTCTAGTATTTTGAACTCAATACCTTAGACCTAGGGCAGAAGCTGGTTAAGCTGGATAGGAGTTTTAATTCCTGAACAACGCCTTGACCACCAATGGAAAGTTTTCATATCTATTTAAAATAAGCATAAGTATCTACTAGCAATTTTATGCCCAAAGGCTTTGGTATCCACCTTCAAAATGATTTAATCTCGTTCAGTGCTTAACCAGTCAATTCCATATGGCGAAAGTAAACCCTGAACTATTCTGAGCTCGATCACTGAACGAACTGAGGAACCAAAGCCGCGATAGCTCCAGAGCAGCACTAAGGAGGTAATTCGTTCCAGCTTGAACTAGCAGTTACACTGAGTAGCTTGAAGCAATTGCAGCTTGAATACTGCAGGATCCCGAGTTCCAGCTAGAACAGCACACCGGTATTGCTGAATAGTAGCCAGTGAATAAAAATTCGTGTTATAGTTGTAACGATCTCTGACAATGGAGCCCACCGATCAATCTGCTGAAGGCGTAATATAATCTATGTACTGATCCTGTGTAGTCGGGATTCTAAAGCCTGTCTGTAAGAAGCTCTGAAATTGTGGTTTCCCTTGAAGTAAAATACGCCGGATCTCTAGGAAGAAACTGACCCCAAAATTCTCATTCTTATCGTAAGACGTCCCAAGAACTGTTATTTTGAATTTTATCTTGAAAAGCTTTTTGAAGCTTGACATATCCACCAATATTCCTGCGATAGAATTCAGCACCATTCTCAATCTGTACTAAAAGAGTTTTCTCAGAAAATAAGCTGATAGATTTCTATAGTTTTGCCTCGCAACAACAATTTCAGCAAATTTGGAATTTTCCTCGGCAAATTGTAAAGAACCCCCGAAGTGATACAAGTTTGTTTATCGACAAATTTAGCAACTCCACCTCCTTCGGCATTACCAGGAATGGTCTTGAAGTGACTCCAAGCTAGGCTTGGGCAATTGAGAGGTACCAGTTTGAAATCTACCTTGATCCGCAACTCCTCTGCAAGTCCGTGAGCAGCGCAGGATTAAGCATTCCAAACCAGAAACTGCCTGAGCTATTAAGCCCCAAACATATTCTCCCAAACCACTGTTGGCTTGTTCCAAAGCCTCATTGCTCCTTGAGCAGCAATACCAACCCGCAAAGGCATCAACTCTGTAAAACGCTCTTGGTATATATTAGCTCTTACGTACCAGTTTGAATACCTCTAAGCTCTGCCTATATTGGATCTCAAGTTGAGTTTTGCTATCGAATAACGGTCAGAACAGTATAAAACGTAGTAACACACCATAATTACCCTGAATGATTGCTTCAATCGGTCATTAACTCCCAATGTAATGCAGCATCAATTTCAAAGACTTCGTGCATAATTCGCAAGAAATCGCGCTCAAATAACCGTCCTGATACAAAATGTATTTGAATCAAAGGCAAAGCTGCGCTGGAATCTACCTGCTGCTACTAAGTTGCGCTAACACTAAGTTCATGTTACATCTCTTCAATCTCCATATGTATTTCAACTCCATTATATCCAGGATTGTTTTTCTCTAGATCCACTTCATTGATTTCCGTTTCAACAGAGCATGATCTCTGAAGTCATTGGCTTGCCAATCATTACCGCTTTTAGATATTCACATTTACTTTGAAAGGCAAGCTTATCATTAATCGCTTTGCATATCGAGCTGAAAAATTAATAAAAAAACCTTAGCAGATTTCTTCTACCCACTCTCATTCATAACAACTCAAGTTCTAACCACTTGCAAGAAAGTCCTGATATGGAAAATGGATTTTAGAATTCAATCAAATCAGAATATCCGTTGAGCGCAATTTGGTCCGTAAAGTGCTGACGATGCTCCGCAATAACTCACACTTTCCAAACTCTAATTCAGGAAATACCCACGATATTTCCAACCTGCAAATTCAAACCTGGCGCTGTTATCCATTCCATCAATCATTTGCACTGTTCTTGTACATTACGTTAGCATTAAAGCCACGTGTATTGAAAGACCTGACAGTCAATAGATTTGTGGTACTCCATTTCGACGCCTTTTAAAGTTGTTCTAGAGCATGGCGTAGAAACTTGTCGCTGGAGCATCTCGAATTGGCAATAATATCCCATCTTTTTCAAAATAGATACTGGAGTTGGAAAATTCCTTCTTCATTCTGATGCAGATACGATCATCTTCTTCCTAGAGATGATGTTTTTCAGTGAGGTTCCATTTATCTAGCGTAGTCATTCCCATTCGGTGATTTTCCATTCTTTGGTCACCATAACCTACAATTGAAAACAACAGGTAAATGGGCGGATCTGATTACATTAAGGTTTATAATTACAGATTAGATCTGTGATCGTTCCCGATAACTTTACCTTAACCAATGATATTTACGTGCCGACTAGTGTCTCTTTAGTTTCGCGTCAATTTATTCCCCCTTAACAACTGGTCTGGCAAAAGGCCCGGAAGAAACAAAGGAAACTAGGAGGTCATTATGAAACTGAAAACTCTTTGATTTTGAGGTTAAAATTCTGGCCTCATGGGCGTTTTTAACATTTTAGGTTAAATGAAATTGAAGGCGTGTACTTTGCTCGAAATTTAGACTAAAAGTGCTACAAAAAAACTTTTTTTGAAAAAACTGAACTTTTTCAAAAAAAACCTATAACTAAATAAATTTAAGGAACCCTCTCAGGCTTTTTTAAGAGATGATTAAATAATTTCGAAGGCAAAGAATTAGTTTAAAGCCAAATAAATCTATGATTTGTTAGAGATTAGACAAGAACTGATTTTTTAATCTATGTCAAAAAAAAAGAAGGACTGAATTTTAATTCAGTCCTTTTTTTTAAATTTTTATGATCATTAAGCTTTTTTTATTTCCTCATTATATGCAATCTAATCGAATTCGCAGTATTCCTTTAATTTTCCTCTGACATATATTCATCTAGCACTAATTAAGAATATGTTTGAGCTCCATTCCTCCTAATATATCGATGTAAACGTTTCATCTCCCACCAGCATTTCTTCAGTCCAAAGGTCAATTCGGAAGGGTATGTGATTTAGATTGTTCCCCATAAAATTGAGGCTTATACTCTTGGTACCTCTAATCCTTCTCCTCCTTATCAGATGGCATCCCATTGTATAGACCTTTGCAAACTTTTCTCCATCAAGTTCAACTTGGAATTTTATTTTCATGAATTTTTCATATATCAATGTTAATCTACTTTTATCAGTTTTCCTTCAAACCGGCAAAGGAGGTTTTTCAAGTTCACTTATTTAAACTTTCATCTTCTGGATTTCTTCCTCGACGATTAATTTACCACTGTTTTAGCTCTCATCTCTCTCATCGCCACCTCCGGGGCACGTTCTTTAAGGTATAAATCCACTTCAAGGGGGAGATCTCTAGGCACTTTCAGCTAAGGTCCGTCACAATCTTTTTTAAACACATCGGATCCAGTGATTGGCAGCACAGTTTGGAAGACTCGATCGCGCCACTCTCGAGCAATGCTGCA
>Ga0163217_1048223_pt1 | contig 10213 bp, 11 predicted proteins | sample SynspAceP_FD_185933 | JGI IMG/M metagenome (GOLD analysis project Ga0163217, IMG submission 185933) | Saline lake microbial communities from Ace Lake in Antarctica - Synechococcus sp. Ace-P (PacBio error correction) | ecosystem: Environmental > Aquatic > Non-marine Saline and Alkaline > Saline ...
CTCAAGGGAAGGGGAGGGGAGATTCTGGCCCCCCAAAACCAGATTTAATTTCCCCAACCCGAAGGCCGAACCTTTTTTTTGAAATTTCTTGGATCAGCCCTGTTCAGCTTTTTTTCGGAAAAGTTGTTCCTTTCCGAACTGAAAGTTTTTCCTGCCCCACAAAGCTGCTCTGGGTGGAAAGAAGACTGTGCATAGTGCAAGCCAAGCAAGCCCAATGCCGCCCCGCTTGTCTGATTTTTCCTCGACAAAGTGGCGTTCTGCCACTTTTTTCCAAAATCTTGCGATACGATCCGCGCGTACCGCGGTTTCGCTGCAATCTAATAGCGATCCACGGGAGCCAGTGTTAGATTTTTGGTGATCGCGAGCAAAGTCTTCGTCACAACGTCCCGGTGCCAGCAAATCACGTCTTGTTCCATACATGTGCCATCTGTACAGCTCCCTTAGTTGGTTTTAAAGACGACATAAACCTTTCGGCAGGTGCGCAACAATAAAGATACGGTTTCAGTGCGGCAATTTTGGTTTTTTTAAAATTACGCTAAATGATTTCGCGTGCGCCTATTGTTAAACTTGGTATGAACAGGCCCATGGGACATGTTTTTTTTACCTTAATGAACAGACCGGGGACTGGCCAATTTTGCCTTCGGGTCGGACTTGTAGCTGGGTTTTTAAGGGGGTGGTGGGCTTCGCGATGCCCTTGGATTGCTCATTCTGGCTCACAATGTTTTCTATCGGCCCGAGCTCGCGCCTTGGCCGGCTGATTCTTTCCACGGTAAATCCACGAACATGTTCGGCCTTACGGCAGGGTGTAGCCGCTGCGTGGCGCAGCGTAAAAATGTTTAAAGTTTTCCTAATCGCCGGAGGGTAGCCTCACTTTTGTCCTGTCTGCCCAGACAGTGCGTTTCTCGCCGCGATACGAGAAATGTTGGTGATTGGGTGTGCCGATCACGCTGTTTAGCTTTTGTGGGCAGGTCACGGGCGAAGGTTTTACCCTACGCATAGATCCAGAAATTAGAGCCGCCATCGGATGTTGATGGTGCATCGCGGAGTTTTCAGCCGTTTGGGGGGCCCGCCGACGGTTGCCTACCTTAGCGCTTGAAGCCAACATGATTCAGATTTGCGTGTACAAGGCGTTCATCTATGGGTATGGGCCTATATTATTGTGATTTTCGCACTTTGATCGGGGCGTCTGCGCGCGAAACGTGCCTTTTTCGCCGTTATGATCGTGCCATCGTGATCGTAATAAGCCACTAAGTGATAGGACAAGATTGAACCAAGCAGAAATACCTTTTAAGAAACGACGCTGGTCATACTGTTAATCTGCGGGAGGCAAAATTTGGGTCGCGCGGGTGTATATTGGCTACGCCTACTTGCCGCGCGACAGGTTTAATCCTGACACATCTTCGATAAATGTCACGATGCGTGTTTTTAAGCCGCGTCGTCATTTATCGCGGCCAAAGCGCTGACGATCTGACTGCTAAGGGTCGGCACTATGGGGTCGTTTGTTTGGCGTCATGCAAGCCCTTCGAAGAAATTGGCGGGGAGGCCACGTCTAGATTTGGAGACAATTCAAAATAGCGGCTGCAGCGACACGGTTTTGAGCCAATTTCGTATTTTCTGGATTTGCTGAAAGATAATTTAAACCGTTTGGACATCGGGTTTGAGAAAAACGACGCAGCGTACGAAATCTGTTTTAGTTTCTTGCGACGTGGATGTCTAACGGGATGCGACATTCTGATACCTTCCGGTTGTTTGTTGTAGTTAGTCACCTCAAAATCCTCCTTCTTTCCGATCAATTAGGATAGATTTATTCATTTGTGGTTTACAAATGTCACTGATGATTATGAGTCTCCTTAATTGTATTATTAAGTTTACTCGGTGGCCCAATGATAGTGGTCGATAACACAAAAGGTGAAACGACGCGGAGAGAATCCGCGTTACTACTATAATGAAATGGTTAGATCTTTTACGTTCTCGCGGACACTCTCCATCTTAGTCAGCTGTGCGCCCTGTTGGAAGTACGAGGCAGACAGTAGCGCCATACTTGCCCAAATGAGGATATCTGGATGCCCCGTTGTTTCGAAGTTCGACGAGCGCCGATATCGTCTAACCAGCGTGGTGAGGAAGCTTAACCAGAAGCGCGAGAGTTTCTCGCGCGCGTAAGGTGTGGGATTGGCGGCAATACTAGAAGCTCCGGCGGGCCTGTTGCACTGTCGCACGAACGCCAAATGGTTGGAACTTATCAGACAGCAGCGCCCACTGCGAGATTTGGGGATGGCGAAGTCGCCGATGATAAAGGAAGCATTCGTAGCCTGGGTGAGTAGCGAAGGGGAGGTAGAGACACGAGAATTTCAGAAAAATTCGTCTTATGTTCTGGTGTATCGCGACACTCGAGGCGGTGGATTTGCATTGAGGTGGGTCAGAATCATTTATCAAATTGGTGGGGTTGGGAGAATGCGCGGTAGTAAGGCATCCGACGCCTCTTGGCGAATTTTCCCGGGCGGCCCGAGTTCGGAGGCTATGCTGGATTTTCCTTTCGGGAGGTGCAGGCTAACGGCCGGGTACGCTTGGACGGATCGTAGCAAATACCGCGCGACACAGCTAGCGGAGAACTTATCCGTGCGCTATAGAGACTTTAAATGGCGAGGAGCCGGTTTCCTGACGGTAGTTTAGCCTTGATCTCAGCAGTAGATAGATCGCGCCATGGTGACCATCTCCGGGTCTAGATCAGGCCGCAATGTCGGCTGCCCGACGACGCCAATAGTGCGCTTCTAGTGTCCTACCATAAATTCAGCTAACTTTTGTCAAATAGGCTACACTTTGTGGAATTTCACAGAGAGAGTTCAGTAATGACGGTTGTTGAGTATTCAGAGCAGGGCGAAACGTTTATTCGCCAGCAGTTCGGAGATCCTGCGCAAAGCGGGATCAACGTTAACGTTCGGTTATGAACTTTAGGGACTAATAGGAACTATGCGACGCGCGATCCGGAAAATCATTTTATTGGGCTGCCTTTTGAACACGTCACGAATGTCCCTGAACGAGAATACGCCTTTTGGATCGTTAGGACGGACTCAAATGGTGAAGTTAAGCATAAGCATCGGCCATGCGTAATGTGGAGTTGATACGGAGCAAACTGGCCGAGTACTGCGCGGTCATTCGTAGAAGTTCCCTCCGGGCGTTGATAATCGATTTCCCCACGCTCGCGGTGATCGCGCGGGGCCGGGGCGCCAGCGCTCGTGGCGACGGTGTATCTGATGGCGAGTTTTGGGTGGAGGTGCACACCGCTGGAGTCTAAACGGACCGCCTATCGAATCGCTATTGGGGGGGCGCTATGCTGTCCGGCAGGCAATGCAGCATTGGAATCCAGACACGTTTGCCTTTATGACAAACGCAGTTGTTTTAAGGGGTTCCAGCACGTTCCATGGTATATGCAAATACCGGACCGGCACGTTGGCGGGTGGTCAATTAATGGTCCAAGATGCGCCCGTAGAGTTTAATGGCGATATATGGAGCGCGAGGCATCTACGGTTTTATCTCGATATGCCGTTCTGTCAGACCGTTCGTCGAAGGCGGCGTTAGGGGCGCTAAAAAGAGCCGCGCTTTTTCGCGCGCTCTTGATAGGATCAACCGATTGAGGAGGCTTTCAACTCGTCGTCGATATAGGGAGGTATTGTTCGAAAGTTTTCACGCGAACTTTGCCAGTTTGGGCCGCTGAACGATCGTAGGTAACGGAATTGTCCCAAGTTCTGCGCGGGTTCCAGAAAGGGATGTCCCAACCCCGTCACCGCGCCGGAACGTCAAGCCGAAGTTCGGTCTTTGCGGTATTCACGCCTGGCGAGTGATCTCCAGGCCGCGGTTAGCAGCTGCGCGTGGCCGTTGATCGACATGGGCGCCTACGTGATATAGCGCCGCCCGTTCAGCCAGTGTTCACAACCGCAGGTGGCACCATGCGTGTTTGCAAGTTTCTCGCGCAGGAGGTTCTCCGTAAACTTCAGGGCGACGTGCATGAAGGCGCACGCGAACAGGTCGAGAATGTAGGCCTCGGGTTGGTGTTACGCCACGCTCAAGTGCCGCTAACCTTGGATGTTGAAAGCCGACAGGAAGTGGTACATCGCCTGCGCAGTGGTCAACGCGCGATGGGAGGGAACACACCGAAGCATCGCAGGTTATACATGATGATATTTTTGGGTGACCTGCGGTCCTGCTTTGGGATGCGTTCGAGATATAGATGCAGCGGTAGGCGCAACGCATGTGGGGCAGGCTATCCGTCTTGAATCACTCTTTGGTTTCTTTGGTCACAAGATCATATTCTCAGTGACGGGTAGTCCGAACTATTTCAGATCGTCGCTAAATCCTCTGGGTTGGCTTCGCTGCTCAGTGTTAGTAATCGTCTCGAGCATCCGCTTCAATTGAAGTGCCATTGTCCGACCACATGTCGTCATCGGCAATAAGCGTGCGGAGCGGTCAGTGGACAAGGTATTCCTTGCCTTGTATCCACGACAGTCGAAGAAAACGGCGGTTTACAGGGGTTGCCGGTGGCGATGGTTGGCCGAGCATGCATGCCTGATGCCTTCTTCTCCGCAGCAGATAGTTCAGCAGGGTGGAACACCGATTTCCTTGTTCTCACGCTGCATACTCGGCTCCACGCCAATAAGGATATTTTGTACAGGTTCATTCGCGGATAACCGTTTCGACGGCAGCATGCTTTGCCGATCGGCAGAGAAGCTTGGGGCATTGATTACGGTGAATATTCTGCAATGAGCGTGTCCAGAGCGTCACGATCGGACCGGCGAGGCATGTGGCGAAATAAACAGCCATGCAAGCAGTTCGGTCCTATGCGCAACGTTGATTGCGATGTTTGGGGTCGGCACGGCCGACGAAGATCCTGAACGAAGTAGTCTCGACCTGCATTGGGCGAGCATATTCTTGATGCAACGCGTCAAACCCCTTCGGGGCATCGCCGCATTGTTTCTCCCACAGATTTTGTCCAGCGACGCTATCAGTTTTTCAACACGACATGTTTTGTCTTTGGGAGAGCGGCCGGTAACTTACCCGTTGTGACCGAACGCTAACCGCATTTGCCCAAGGTGCCTCATGCGCTGAGCCGCGGCTCTACCAGCCGCGGGCTCGATCATGTGTAATAGACATCACCCAGGCCCGCTAATGCCTTGGTCTTCGAAAGGCGCGAATGGATTTAACGGCGGCCTAACGTCATGTGATGTTCTCCTGTAGCTGCATCAAAAGATGCAATTCTGCACTAAGGCCTTCGACGCTTGGGTCGTAACTGCTTTAGACGGTGATTTACGTTATGAACGGTAGGATGTTTCTCTCAGTATTAGCGCCTCATTCCGGCAAGCTGTTTGCGGAAACTCTTCCTTAATCCCGACGTAAAGGCTTACCGAATAAATAGGGGTTAACCCCGAAGTTGCGGCGAATTTAAGGCCATTCTTAACAAATTTGTGGCACGATTAAGGTCAAGATGAGGAGCGATTTCTCAGTTTTCCGATTGATTCGGTCGGTACATTGAATGATCAGTAGAAGAAAAGAAATATTTAAGAGTTGAGTCAGAATATAAAAGGGAAAGGCCATGTCAAGAATTGCATTGGTTGAACGACGATTAGGAATAATCATGACGTCGGTTCTATGACTTTGGAAGCCGAAAGGTTTCGAGGTCGAAACCTATAATGACGGTCAGGCGCGTTTGACGCAGTTCAATAATAAGCTGCCGATAATGGCGGTGCCTGGATATCAAAAATGCCTCGATATGGACGGGAATGAGATCTGTTGGCAAAGGCTAGCGGCAAAAACCGCGATGCCGGTGAATCTTCCTGACTCCAAAGACGCATGAATCGATGAGGTCCTTGGCTGCGTATGGGGGCGACGATTATGTCAAAAAGCCTTACAGATCAAGGCCTTTAGTCCCGAAGCGTAATCCGTGCGGTTGTGCGTGCCAAGATGCTGTTGAAACGAACGAAGTCGGCGACACTGAAAGAAACCAAGTGATGGACGCGGGTGAACCTTCGGATGGACCGCTGCGCATGCTGTCAGTTGGATAGGCAGGATGTGCTCGATGACTGTTACCGAATTTTCTGCTATTGCGTTTGGCCCAACGTCTGGTTTCGTGAAATCGCGCGACAGCTGATGGGATGTTGCGTACGATGACCAAAGTGTAAATGTCGACGATCGTACCATCGGATACATATCAAACGCTGCGCAAAAAGATCGGTAGCGACGAGGGTTTTCGCATCGAACGCTTATGGATCGGTTTTACAGATAACAACGAAGAGTGATCTGAGCTGGCATTGTCGAAGGAATTTTGTGGCGGGAATCATGACCACCGCCTAATCGGACGGTGATGTTGATTGGGTGACGATTGGGTTCGCTCCCGGACAAATCGGACAGATGAATTGCGCGGAAAACGTGCGCGGCGCGGCTCGTATGCGTTGGCGCGCGTCCGCGTTGCGCGGAAAAATCATCACATCAACTTAATTGCCTGATGTTTTGGCCGCGGTATACTTTATCTTACTCTCCCGGAAGGCTTGGTCCGTACAGCGAGGTGCCTCGCTTATCTCGGAGGCCGAGCTTATTGCATGCGTATTCGAGGCACAGCTGCAGTTGGGGGCATTTCGACGGGCTGGGGAGCGACGAACGCTCGGGCAAGCCTGAGCGACTTGAACTGCGTAGCGGGATCGAGTTTTTTGTTTTTCGATACAATCTGTTTGATTTGGTCGCTCAAACGCAGGGCAAAGCGGATGCGCGCTGAGGTCTAGAGCTGGGGCTCAGCCCTCATTTCTGGTGGCTTAAGCTGGTTGGATATACTTTCGCTTCGTTTGATGCAGGCACGCCGGTGAGATACTTGCCGGTAAGAGGAACAGTTGCGGCCCGCTGGTCTGCTGGTGCTCTCGTCAGTGGTACCGCGGAATGGGAAATGATCTCAGTTGGCGCGGGGGGACGCTTTTTCTCGGTGCCACGCCATCGTTCATAGATGGTTTGCCGAATTGAGTGGTAGTCGCAGTACTTCGGGGCGGTGGATGAATAAACTTGTTCGGACGAAGCGACGAGCGGGTTCTCAGAATGTTTGTTATTGCGACGCTGGTCTCTATCGGGCTTAGTATCGTGCTGGCTTCGACCATTGCAAATCCGCTGTCAGAACTTGGCGCAGCCGCCGACTTTGGGGGCGTGATAGGATGCGCGTAATGAATCTGGTCGGATCCGTTTCCGGATTTGACCGACGCCCCGAATGAACATGGTCGCTTGTCGGGGGCTCTACGTGGAAATGGTGGTCGCGCTTCTATAACCGCATAGATGGTAACGAACATATTTGCAGCTGATTGTTCGGCGCATGAGATAGAACCCACTCGCGTCCTCTGCGATCGCGTTGGGACATTGCGCTTCTTTGATCAAGCGGAGATCAATCGAAGAAATTGCTGGGATGTCATCGACCACGATGTGCGCCCGGTTGGACGTCTTGGTGAGCGACATTTCCAAATGCGTCACGCTTGACAGCGAGCTGGATTACCCAGAAGACGAAGAGCCTTGATTGCTGATGATGGATATCGGCAACTTGGGTCAGTACTGGGGGAAGACGCCGCACCGCGCATCGACTTTATAATATCTGCCCGAACACCGATATCGTTCAGGCCTGCGGAAGCCGTGGCAGCAGGTGTTTGTGATTTGACAGCAATGCCGTGTGAATATATAGAGATAGAGATAGAAGAATACGTGTCTGGGCGCGCAGCGTGAAAATCGCATTCTCGTTGTCGTGAAGACACAGTCACGGGCATCCCGGCACAAGCTCTCTCGAGATTTTCCAAAGTTTCTACTCGGAGCGTTCCGAAGAGCTTTTTGGTCAATAACTCTGGCTAACGGCGCGATTTCAAAGCAAATCGTAAGGCGCTGGGTGGGTGTTATCTGGGCCGAAAATATTGAGCCTAACGATGCGATACACCTCCGACCCTCTGGCGCTCGCTTTGTGGTTGGATTGCCATCTGAAGCCCAGTTCACGACGACTACGATCCACGCCAACTACCGTTTGCTGTAACGGTCGTGGTGTGGAATGATACGCGGAGCTTCGGGCAGGGGAAATCTGGCTGGCATTGCAAGATTGATCGCTGGGGGCGAGCTTTTGTATCGGATGACCGTAACAAGTCTGATGTGCCGAAAATCGGCTTATCGCATAGCCCGCCCGACGCGATACAGAGCATGATCGAAGCGCGCGCGTCGGATACTGACCTTGAAAATATCGCGTAGACACTGCCGATTTATCAAATAAGATCTCACAAAGATGAACCCATCGCCTTCCCGAAATACGCTCGACGAAGGTGATGGGAGTCGGCTGTTCGATGTCTTTGGCGGTGCGATAGGACACATTCTCGCTGCTTTCTGTTTCCTTGATGGCAAATATTGATGGAACTACCCAGATATGACTGAGGCAATGAACATCCAACCGCGAATTGTGCTAGTGACCGCCGGCAAGGGGCGGGCGCTCTTCAACTGAATGTGTTGGAGGATGCGTTTTGAGGGATCGATAACATCCCGATGCGGATGTTCGTGCAATTGATCGAGGCACCTGGGCAGCTGCGCCGATGGCTTTGGCGTTGACTCTGCGCATCGCGACTTGTTTCGACGGATCGCGTTATCGAGCTAATGGAAGACATGAGAATCACGTCCGACATCGACAATCGAACTTCATTTTACCTCGATTGCGATACCAATGGTTTGCTACGCGATTTTCCGAAGCGCAGGCGCCATGCCCGTGACAGCATCAGCGACATTCACATTGAAGGTATCGTGCATGATGAAAGAAACTGCTTGAACCGGTTTGAACTTCGCTGACGTTTTGATCGATACATCAGACTAAATGTGCATTCAGCTCAGATCAGAGGTAAGCGCTGGTTTTCGCACTTGAAATGGCGCACGCCATTTGAACGGTTATCGGTCAATCATTTTCGTATAAGAGACGCGGGCTGCCCGCGCAGTGCTGATATGGTCTTGACTGCCGCTTTCCTGCGAAACCCCTATTGGGAACCGTCTTCGGAGCATGAATGGCACCAGCACCTGTGGCGACTACAGTCGGGGCAGATCCCTGTTCACAACTTTGCGACGCAAGGTAATTCTCTGTTAAATTGGTCTGCGCCTGCAAGACGAGGGGAATCACATATCTCTCTTAGCGTTTTGCTGCACAGGGGGGCAACAACCGTTCCGTAACTTTGGCCGCAATATCTGGCATCCCCCTGTTGAAAGACGGCTGGCAGGTCTCGTTAGGCACCCGGCGAATTAGATCGTAGCAACCGGGAAGAGACAATCGCGTTTGATTGTATGTGAATTGTCGTGCACGGCGGGTTGGACAAGAATATTTGCCGCGATGAGCATGTGTGTTTCGGGTCCCGCAAAAATGGTGTGCGCGCTATTGCGATTACGGCGGACCACGATAGCACCGAGAAGAAGCAAAGAGATACTGTCATGCGGCCGATGCCGTGGAAGCCGGTAAACCGGGGTGGTTTTGGTGTGACTGACCTTTTGGTGGTCACTTTCGAACCTTTAGCTGCTCGCATGCCGTCTGAAAATCGCCCGCATCCTTTAATGGCGCGAAACTTGCCGATGTTGATCAAGCTAGCCATGTCGTGATTGGGAAGTGGCCAGAAGCGGTGTGCGCGCAGCCTGGGGCGGGCAGAAATTTTATATCGCTAGCCAAAACGTTAGTGCGGATATGCAAGGCGCCTATTATATTTGACCCAGTTTTCACTGGAAAATTGTAACGAAAAAGGCTTGCGCCCGGCTCTGCCAACTGGTCGAAGTTGTCCGAAGCGTTCGACGCCACGTGGCGGAAGTCAGCAAAGATTTGTATTTCTTAGGTGTAATGCTGGGGGGACGTTGGGGGTCGGCTTTCGGCGACAGTCATAATGGGCTTGCTATGCTCGCGGCCTCTAAGGGATGCAACGACTTGATGTAGGTACAAACGTCCCGGGAACCTGATCAAGACGCGCTGGTAGCTGCCCCTGACAGCCTTAGGTGGCTGACCAAATTCGGCGAGGGCAAACTGAATCGTTCCGTTTTCGATGGCTACTTCGTTGCGTTGAGGGTAAAGGTTTAAAAATATGACGGAGATGGCAAAGCGGCAAAGCGCCATTTATTAAAATGATGGAACCGGGGAGCCGGTAACTTTACCAATATGATCCGCAGTAAAAAACAGCCTTTCTTATGCTCTACTTCGTCA
>Ga0163217_1118326_pt1 | contig 10213 bp, 9 predicted proteins | sample SynspAceP_FD_185933 | JGI IMG/M metagenome (GOLD analysis project Ga0163217, IMG submission 185933) | Saline lake microbial communities from Ace Lake in Antarctica - Synechococcus sp. Ace-P (PacBio error correction) | ecosystem: Environmental > Aquatic > Non-marine Saline and Alkaline > Saline ...
TCGTTTGTTCGGAGAAGTATCTAAATCGACAGACAAAGATTACGTTTAGAGGAAGCCACTAAACAATGCCTTTACCAACGACCAACAAGCACAAAGAACAAGAACTGCGTCCAGCGGTCCATCTGACAAGCCGGCGCCGGCTTAAGTTATTCTGTTGCACGGTTTTTTGTGATCGCGTCACGCTCACACAGATCTATGAAAAAAGGCCAACTGAAACTCACGGGGCGTTACTCACGTACGCATTTTTTTGCGACGCGAGAAAAGCAGTTTCTGTAAAACGAAGCCGGCGGATGCTATTATTTCCGCTACGGTCACAATGCTTTTTGGGCTCGCGATGACAGAGGCAAAAGCCGAGAACAAAGAAAAAACGCATGGGTTAATTAAAGCGCGCTCGTCTCGCGTTTATTTTGAGCCTGGAGTTAAATAGCGATAAAGAACACCCGGCCCTCCAATTGGAATTTTTTAGTGACGGGACGCCGCACACACAGAAGAATAAGGTTCGCCAAAGCCCTATCAAAGCTTTGCTTTCGACAAGTTTAGTCCGAACGCCTTGCGGGGATTTTTGAAAAAAGGTCGGTAAGGCCAAGAACGGCCCAATGGCGTTAGGGAGAAACATGGGTGTCCTTTAGTGGGTAACCGTCCGCCATGCGGCCAGTCCTTCACTCAGCCCACTTGCAAAATGATTTCTTAAACGCGCTCAAAAGACGCATTGTTAAGCGTCTAACAAGTGGTTTTTGCGCGATACTAAGGGAAAGTTAGAACAAGTTGTTTCACGTGACACACAAGATGAGTGAGTTAACTAAAAAGGAAAAAAGAGAAGGGTACGAATGACTAATGCCAATTCGCCTTAGTCTTGTTTTGTTTTATATCGCAGTCAATAACCGCTTGGGGCGAGTTCAGGCCCTGGAGAGACAAAGAAGTGTCCGTATAGTTAATGTTTTTATACGTTGATTGTAGCGAAACGGTTGTCATCGCGTTGTGGGGTAGACAAGCATTACCGCCGAGCCGCTTTCGATTATCGCTGCTGAGCAGTCCGTATCCCAACTCACTGGTCGACTCACGACCGTTAAATGTAAATACCGTTCAATGCCTTCTGCTATTCGATCAGCCTTTTATTGAACTGCCCCTTGGTGGTAACTCTCTAACTTGCGTCATAAAGCCAACTTTAACGTTGCTTGTTAGATCGGCGGGGTAGAGCGAGGGCATGGCCTACGGCTTGTCCATCTACGATAAATCGATGCACGCGGATCGCCGAAGTTTAATACTTTCAAATTCATGTGTACCCTGCCATTTGAAACGCACCAACCGGTAAAGCCTTTCCACGATTCTGTAACACCGACATACCCTTCGCTCGTGAGTTGGTTAGGGTATAACCAACACCTAAAAATAAGGGTACGTCCATTGTTCGGACGCAAGAGGCAATGGGTTGAATGCCCTGAAATTCACGCATTTTCGCTTAATAAAAATATCTTTGGTGGGCCATCCAATGGGTCGACAAATCCATGAACATGGGCACCAGAAACGCTCCCTGCGAACGAAACGACGCCTTCTCGGACAAGACTGGAATATCCGGTGTAATGCGCCTGCAAACCTGCTAGAATCACTTGGTGTGCAGCTAGATCGGCAGCCGTCACTGACTATCATCCAGTTTTTGCTCAATACCCAAATCAGCACGTTGATAAAATGTCCCATCGATCACATGGCGCCATCGTGTATTATTTTTTGAAGAGCTTGGAAAATTGGGTGTTTACTATGTCCTGCATAACAGCCTCAAATATGACAACAGAATAGGGTCAAACGCATTCTTTTATGAGTAAAACCAGAAAAGCAGTCGGCAAACCACAAGCCGTTCGTTTTTGATAAGTGGCTTTGGGCCGCACGTTTTTAAATAAAAACTCGCTCGCTCACTTTGCAAAGAAGCCATTGATGGTGGCAAGGTGTCCTAAACGGCAGCAAAGGGAAAAGCCAGTCGCAATGTCGAAGTCGGGAGCCCTTGATTGGTTATACGAGCTGGCCTGGGATGAAAGGTACTAAAAATCATAGCCCTTAGCGGACAGCGTCGTGCGCGGCCAGGAAGCACAACTCTTGTATAAAGAAAACCGCCGAGTCAATTAAGAAACGAGAAAAGCGGCGCGCTCGAAAACAAAGTTCCTTGGTTGGTCGAATCAATGAAGGAGGGGGGGGGCGGACCATAAGCCAAATAAAAAAGAGCGTCGTGATATTAAGCAGCAAAGCACGATATATTTAGTGGTTTCTGACTACCTAAAAATAAAAAGAGGCGCCTGCCTTACGTCTCTTTTTATTAACCACATGGGGTTTAGACAATAAAGATCAGCACGCCATAAAGCCCTTTCACGAATTCTTCAATACACCAGACAGTTTCGCAGTTTTCCATTAACGCCTGCATCATCTGCAGCGCTCATTTGTGTAAAACGTATAAGCAATCAAAATCCAAATTGCCGTTCGCATTTCTTTTTTCCCAATGGCTATCGCTAACGTTCTTTTTTGCGCCTTGCAGATGCTGACTCAGGTAATTTGATGAAAATGAATCCGCGTGAAGCGACGTTCTTCCGTGGACGACAGTTTCGCTCTGCCGCTTTATTTTGTGCCACGGCGGTATTTTCAAATATCAACGGACGTTTGCAGAGCACTCCTCAAGAATATCGTCGACATTTACGAACGCAAGGTGCAACCTTTGTCGAAGAAGCTGATTGGACACCCTCCGACTGTTTTATTCTGATACAGAACGGCCAGGCAAGCAAACACATCTCACGATTTTTGCTGCACGGCATAACTGGCACTGATCAATGATCCGCTTTTTAATTGATGCCCTTCCAGCGACCAGCACGCCCATACTCAAAACCACTGAAATGATTCGATTTCGTGGCGGGAAGAGGTGAGGCGCGGACTTGTCCCGTTAGTGGTATTCACTAATCAAAGCACTCACCTTGCTCTAGCAATCTGTTCAAAACAATGCGGTATTTTTGAGTTGGATAACGGTGCATAAACCGGTCCCTAACGCCTATGGTTGGAAAGTTTTGCTTTACCTGCAAAGCGCCTTGATTGTGCAGCGGTGTCAATGCCCAATGGCACGACCGCTGACCACACAAATGCCATGAGACGCAGCCAATTGTTCGGCAGCTGAAAGGTTATATCCCGTCATGGCGAGTACATTTTCGCGCCCGCAACAATGCCAATTTTAGCAACCCAATGCATTTCGATGACCTTCAAGCCATACAAAAAGCAGGCGCCACGCTAATCTCTTTCAATTCACTGGGTAAAATAGATCTTCTTGCAGCACTAAGAAATGATGGGGCTCCATTAAACCAACGACAATGATTGATCGCGCCTTGATGACTTGCTCCTCCGTTAAAATTGTGCCCGTGGATAGGTAATCCATGCCTGACGCACGCTGTTACCTCAGGCCATTTTAGCGCTCCAATATATCGTACGAAAATGATGTCGGGGGAATTTGCTATCTGTTTTCTCAAAAAAACGATGCTGTTTCACGTTTGATCCTGTGATGTATCTGAGTGGAGTTGCGTTTAGATACGGTATAAAAGGCGAGATAAGTTCGACAGGGACAATACCGCCGATAAAAAACTAAGGCATAACCAATCGGTTGAGTTAAGACCTGCAGCTAAGGTGTATCCATAACAAAACGCTCCTTGCTTATCCGATGACGAGAACGGTAATCGCCTCATTAAAATCTGGGCTTTTCCTTGCCAACGCTTTTACTAAAATACGAATCCAAGGCCTAAATAGTCTGGTGACTATGGAGGCCATTCAATCATATTGACCAAAAAACCGCCACGAGAAGACCTGCTCAATAGACAGAGTTGCGTTACAATAGACGAATGGAAGAAGAGTTGGAGAGAGCGGTCTCCACTACATGAAGCAAAGACACATCGTGGAAAAGGATCGATGACTGGTAATTAACCCGTAACTTGAATACCCAGATAAACGAAACGCTTAACGCAAAATTGCGAAGCGCCATTACCCATTCCACTGACGCGCTTGCAAACTAAAATCGACGACATGTTAGATACCATGTATGACGAGAAGTGGTTTTTGGGCTTAGCCCGCTAACGCAAGTGGGTTTACCCAATCAACCGCCTTGTCGTGATGGACTTCTCCGAAAGAACGCAACGCGCCGATCGTTTTTATAAACCCAGAGTTTGACGTATTGGAACGATGAGCCTAACGAATTTCAAAGAAGGCTGTTTTTGTCTGTCCGCCGGGTTCTATATGAACATCTTTACGCGTGCAGCCAAAGTCCAGAGTCAAGGCGCTTGATCGCCATGGCAACCCCTTTTGAAAATGGAACCGTGGATGACGTTTGATGGCCGTTTGTGTACAGCATGGAAGTGGAACCATCTTGATGGCAAGTTGATAAGGTGGATTTTATTTATCGCCGTTGAAGCGTCAATCGCATCAAAAAGCAACTTGAAACAGCCCCATAAGTTAGCCCTAAAAGAAGGTTAAGCAATCCGGCTTTTCGGCACGATTAGACCTTTTTGAACGTCTAGATCATTGATACAAGTATTTTGTAAAAAATCAGGCTTTGGCTGATTTTTTGTTAAGGAACCTTTATGCAACATCACCATATGCGTATTTTTTTTGGCCGGCACACCTGAGATTCGCCGCCGCCGTCTACAAGGCGTATACTTTGAAAAAAAAAACCAGAACAGTAATGACGGTAGTAGGTCGTTTTATTTACCCAATCCCGATCGTCCAGCGAGAGGTCGGTGGGCCAAAAGCTAGTACAAGGCCCTGTAAGCAACTTGCACTGACCAATAACTTCCCTGTTTTTTCAGCCGCTGGGATTCCTCCAAACTGATGAAGATAAGCGCCTGGTTGAGCTTAACGCTGAACCTCAGATTGTTGCCTGCTTACGGTATCAATCTTGCCAAGCGTATTGGATAGACGCCCAAGCTGGCTGCATAATGTACATGCTTCATTGTTACCCACGCCTTGGCGGCGGTGCCGCACCGATTTTCATCGAGCTTTGATAAGCAGGTGATGGGAAACGTTGGGCATCACCATCATGCAAATGGACGTGGTTTTAGACACGGGTGACAATGCTTGTTTAAAAGCGCTTTGCGATATAAAACGCAACCCGACACCTCAAGAACCTTGCAATGCGTTTAGTATGATTCGGAAGGCGACGCCTTAATCGAAGCATTGGAAATGCTGAAAGGCAAAATAAGCTCGTACCAGAAGTACAAGGAACGACAGGCCTGACGACGCTTACGCTGATGCCGCAAAACCACCCAAGCAACGAAGCGAACATAAACTGGTCCTGCGTCGGCAGAAATTGATTGAGCGTCAAATTCGTGTTTATCGCCTTGGCCTGTGGGCTTATAACACAAACAGTCTTGCGGGGGTGATAAAATTCAGTTGGCCGCGCTAACGATGTGCAAGCGTCAGCGATGAAGCGTCACGCGGCTGAGCGATGATTTTAGTTGTCAAGTAAAGAAGGGATAATCGTGGCACAGGGCAGGGTTCTATCCTGATCAAACAGACATTCAATTTGCCGGCGCAAAGCGCATGAAAATTCCAGATGCGCTCAATGGAAACACAAAGCGGCATTAGAAATTGGACCAACGCCTTGGTCTTATCGAGCACCATTATGAGTCAAAAAAAAACACTATGTCATCAGACACAAACGTCTATTTCAAGCAGCAGCGCCCGCCAAGTGGGATTGAAAGTTAATCAGCACATATTTTACTTCAGGCAAGGTCGCATTCAGCACGCAAGACTTCGCTCGTCTCAATTGGGATGTCGCCGCGAACACCTATTCCTCCTTTTTTAAAGGAGTTGTGTTCGTGGTTTGCCGTCAGTATCCAAAGACTGAACAGCATCGGGCGTTGCATTTGTTTAGAGGACATCCTTTTTGAAGAAAAGGACACAGATTTATACGCAACGCTGCTTTTTAGGTTGTGTATCAGGTTAACCTACATGAACACACCTGAACCCGATTAGCAGCGGTTGAACGGAATCGTTGAAGGCATGTAGGACTGCCTTTATGATAAAGATTTGGACAATCCAAGCTAATGAAACGCAAGTCCTACTCGTCGCTATCAACGTGAGGTCCGACGACATTGTTGAAATGACTATTAGGAAGCATGCCCATCCAGTTGAATACAACCAATTTCCCAAATGGCCTGGTGTATAGCGTCTTAACGAAAGCATTGGCCGAGTCAGCTTGACAGAAATCATAGAAGCAAGCAATCACGCACACCACCAATGTTGTATACGGGTGAAATGAAGAGCCGAGTTTCACGTGAAAACTACAAAGCGACGCTGATGAAAAGGGATAAAAATCAACAGAGGGTGAGTTTTCCAAATGCGCCGCATTGTACCTAAGAAATGCAATGTAACGCGTTACAGAGTTACCTAATTCGAAGACGGTTTTGTTAGCGTTCAGGGAGATGGAAGTCTGCACAACTTTCTGCATATATAGTTTGGTCAACTCAGCATAGTCCGGAGGATGATGAAAGTGATACTCGTGCGGTGCAGCAGCACCAGGTGGTAAAAACAGGACACTTGGCTAGAGAAAAGCCGACAACGTCGGAACTGACTGCAGTGGAACTTTGAACCTTGGGTATTGGAAAAAAATCGAAATCCAACCTTGAGCGCCTTAGCATTCCGCAGAAACTGATTTTGTGCCGATGCGGGTGAGATTAGACACTTGGTGGGCAAAAACCCCCGGGCGAACATTCGACCAAGCTTTTGTTGGATGTCCTGTTGTTCTGCCTACCGTGTGATTTCGTCGTAAACCCAGACATTAAGTCAATCGCAAACGCCGCCAGACATTGGATGAGATGGTTTAGGTGCATATTGCAGCGCGTGAAGGATTCTGGGTGACAAGTGTTTGGACGAGCGACTAAAAACCTAGTTGCGTTTTAATGGTTGTAAGCGCAACAGTGTACTCGCTTAATGCAGAAGAGAATGGTAGGCTTATCAAATTCAGCGTGTTCTGAGAGACAGCAGAGTAGACGCGTACAATGACGTTCCTAGTGAGAGCGGGCGCTAGCTAGCTGACTTGTCTGCACTAGGACTTAGGGGTGGATTCCCAGTCATCACGGTCGTCAGCTTTTTCCTAGCTTTAGAAAGTCACGAATGGATTCTATTATTGCCTGCTTAAAAAAATAATAGGCACTGTTGAACCATATAAACCTTATAATACATAAGCAACTTTCAAAAAAAAAAGCCCAATCAAATTGTTTTCACATGAAAACACAGTTGGGACTGGGCTTTTTTTACGCTACGCCCTCAGTTTAAATACGGGGCTAATAGGTTGTTTCGCCTCCTGTTTCATAACGCTCAAGACTAAATAAGAAGCTTAATTAAAAACTCAAGCAAATTAATTACGAGTATTTCTCAGTTCAAGTTAAATAATTGTGTCTTTATGTGGGTAAACTTGCAACTACGCCATTAAAGTAAAAAATATGTACGCTTGATCAGGCATCACAAACTCACTTTGACATTGAATAAACAAAACTAACAACAGAGCCAAAAACCAATAACGCTCTAAGGCCAGACTATGAAAAATCAATCATTAATAGGGTGCGAGGCCAAGTAGGCGCCACCACTTGCAGAAAACCTAGGCAAAGGAGATTAACGATATTACCGTCATTGATAGCAGATTTTAGCCCGCCTGAGAGAAAATTGGGCAAGGATCGTCTCGACATTCCGAACGGTGGGAAGGCAGTGGCTCACACGCCATGATGTATTAGAGCAAGCCGGCCTGCAATGATGCGAACTATGCTGATCGCGGTGAGCAACCAAGATGAAACCAATATGGTCGTTTGTCAGGTGTCGCCTCTACCTTATTTAAGACGCCCACTAAGATCGGCCGCATACGTTCAAGGGCGCTTATCGTGCAAAATACCGCAGAGCGTATTTAGCGATCAGGCCTTACCTATGGACGTTTCGAATAGCCCTGAAAAAGAGGTGACGAAACACCATGAGCAGATTGATTCGCTACCCCGGCGCCTTTGCCAGGTTATGGAGTTTGTGAAGGCAGAGTAAACAACTCGTCGTTTGTTAAGGCTGAAAAAGGGGGGCTTTTTTAATCGACCAACCCATCAGTTTTTTTTAAAAGAGCAATGCCCATCCATGTCAAACACGTATCGCGGCATTTTACGTGAATGGGGAAATCCTTTCCAACCTAATGGCAATAACCTATATTCGAGCCAAACGACGAAGTCTTTTTCCTGACGGCTCAGACGGGAACGTACTGGATGTAAATGAGTGAACTACGTCCGTTGGACGTACCTTATCGACGGCATTATTAATTGCGGGCGGTGCAACATAAGGTATTCGTTTGGCACAAAGTCCTCGAAAGAATATGCGCGTCAAACATCCCTCGAACGAGACGCCTGAGCGCTGCGTTATTTGTCGAGACTTGGACCACGATGTTTCTAAATGGTGATGCGTCGAGACAAGAGTTGCTGCTTGAAGAAAATATCGAATCCACCGACGTGTTCTGTGCACTGGCCAACATGACTGAAGCAAAATATCATGTCGTCCATGCTGGCGAAAGTATTTGGGGCGGTCGTAACCGTTATCGGACGATTATCAACAATCTGCTTAAATGTCGATATCGTACAAGACGGCAATGATCGACATAGCTATCTCGCCCTCAACAAAACCATAGGCGATCAGCTCGCCTATTAAGCTATATTCGAACGCGGAGACGGTGGTGAATGTTCACTCGATGCGAAAAGGCGCAGCAAGAAAGCATTGGAAGCCGTAGCGCACGGGATATCGTTCCCAAAAGTAGTTCGGCCGAAGCGATCGCTATTTGAACTTTTGCCTGAAAGGTGCAACATCGGAGCCATCCGTCGCACAAGACGATATGCCTTCGTCGCCACAGCGAATTGGTTTATAAAGCAGAAGACCATCGTGATCATCTTGGGACCAATCAAAAACAAATTCCAGCGGTAGAGCAGCTCTTTCAAGTGGGTTTAGTTTTCTTTTAATGAGACTCTTGTTAGAGCAAAAAAGATAAGACAAAAAGTAAATGCCGTAAAAAAGCCAAGTAGGTTTATGCGGCCAGAATTTTTAACAATTGGCCTGAATAAATGAAAATAGAAGGTTTCTAGGAAGTAAGTATGCTTTTAGTGTCATTTTTAACTGTCATTGGAGTTTATTTGGGATAATGGTATTCAGTGTCCCTCGCTGATCCCGCCCATTATTTCGTTTCTGCTGATTTATTCTGAATGGTGCAACTTAATGCGTTTCTTTATGCGTTTGGGCGTTGACTTATTAGGCGGCTTTCTTTTTATGGTTTCCCAGTTCGTAACGAGCGTGGTGAATTAAAAAATGTCGCGACGGTTTCCTTAGTAACCGTCCTCTCTGGACCGATACTGGGTTGATTTGTGGTTCGTGGTGCGCTTTGTGTCTTAGGCAGAAAATCCAGCTATGAAGCCTTTACCGATGCCGTTGTTTGAAATCCAATTTCAGGGCTCAGCGAACAACCGGCGGCAACCATACTCACGGGCATCGACGATCTTCCCGTCAGTCCTATTCTGTTTTATCGACAGCTACTCACTGTGGTTAGGCGGCATGGGATCATCGTATTGCCGTGGCATTATGGCCATTGTTAGGCATCAGGTGGTATGCAGTTGTATCGGTGCAAGAAACACAGGACCGGTAAAAGAATACCAAGCTAACGCCACGCGTTATTTGCCGAAACAGCCAAAGCGCTTGTACATCTACGCGACGCTAACGGGTGGTTTTGTGCTTTAGGGCGTATTGGATCCGTGGTATGAGCTTATTCGAACGCCAATTTGTCACAGCTTCTTCGACCGTAAGCCAATTGGGCGGCTTCTCGACCACGACGACCAGCCATTGGCCTACTTCAACAAGTGTCGCGATCGAGAATGAATTTGTACCTTTTTTATGATGTGTCCGGCCTTACAACTTTTGCTTGCATTTTTACGCTTTGGCGTCACAAGAAGCGTATGGCAACTATTCACAAGACCCTGGAGCACGTTTCTTTTTATTGATTCTTTCCAGCACCGTCATTCTTTCCACCTGGGTACTGGCCATAGAGTCGACTTAATGACTGGGACACGTCCACTGCGTTATGCAGTGTTCGAAGTGTGGTCTATCGACGACCACCGCTCCGGCTTCGGCAGCATAGACTTTTTTTTCTAGCTGGGCCACACTTTTTGCCCTTCTTATTAATTGTCACCTCTTT
>Ga0163217_1014259_pt1 | contig 10212 bp, 10 predicted proteins | sample SynspAceP_FD_185933 | JGI IMG/M metagenome (GOLD analysis project Ga0163217, IMG submission 185933) | Saline lake microbial communities from Ace Lake in Antarctica - Synechococcus sp. Ace-P (PacBio error correction) | ecosystem: Environmental > Aquatic > Non-marine Saline and Alkaline > Saline ...
ACCGGGGGAAGGGGAGAAATAATCCCGCCAAACAGTTAATTTTTCTTTAAAGTTTTAATAACGATTATTGCTTTTTTTTTGATAGAACTGAATAGCTAATCAGTTAAGAAAAAGTGCTACTAGATTTAAATTTTTTAAACTTGTTTTTTTCTAAATTGGTCCGTAAATTAAATATTTTATCGCTATAATTAATTTGAATGGCAAAACCTTTTCTAATAATCTAATTTTTTTTAAGCTTTTTTTTATCTTCTGTGGAGAGCCGTCTTTTTTGACCAATTGAGGGTTACAGAGATTGGGTTTTTTCCGACGATTCTGGATTCCTCCAAATCAGTAAAGTCAAAGAATATGACTTTTGAACTCGTTTATCTTCCTGGCTGGGAAATACAATCAGAATTTTTTACAATGATTCTGTAGTGAGTAATTTTTCCCTTGTATTTCCCAGTTTAAAATTTCCCCAATAATTCTTGAAGATGTAAATTAAAGTTTTGGTTAGAAAATAAAGAAGAGTAACAAAAGAACGTGTCAAGCATGTTTGGAATAATGAAAATGGGGGTGATATGTTTTTATGCGATCCAGCCAAGATTCATTGAAAACCATCTTTTTGCCTTATGAAAATTATAGAGGAATCAAGAAATGAGATATTGGTTTCATGTTCATTTTACATTGACGAAAAACTGAAAGATAATTTTCAATCTATTTTAAAGATACCTATTCAAAAACTGGAGTTCATGAATTTCAGTTTGATTCCAAAAAAATTAATAACCACCTACATAATAAAACAAGCTTCAAATGAAAGAAATTCATTGATTTTCAAAATCTATGTCAATAGTTATGCTTTTTGTATTTCTATTGACGTAAAATTTTTTTTTTCCAACAGTTTTCATTGGCTTTTACGAGTGGTCCTTCACAACCGGAAACCCAAAGTTTTATGGCCGCAGATGTTTCAAAACATGGTAGATTCCATTTTCCTGGTGATTTTTTCAATCAATTTCCATTGATGGAATGTTGGAGGATACCCATAAACTTAAGTTATCGAGCTGGTTCTAGCATTTGGATGAAAGAAGCAAGTTGGGTGGGGCTAGGATGGAACATTACCCAGGTGTTGATAAGTAGAAATGTTAGAAGGATTGCCAGAATGAGTTTGAATGAGATAAAATAGAAAGCAAACTATTATGTTAAACCAAAACGACCGTATGGAGCAACTGGAAAAACCACCAGTTGAGGTTTTAGGTCTAGACCTTGTAGAAAAGGCCCAGGGCTATCAGTAGGATTAGGAGCAAATCTTCAATAATTATACTGGTGTCGGTTTAGATTTTCAGATTAGCCCTAGTATTGGAGGGCCAGAAGAAGAATTAAATCTCCATTAACTTGTTGGCTTTATTAGGGCTGTCACTTGGGACTTCTGGTGTTGGGAATCTCTCCTTCAGTTAGTTATGATGGTCGAATGTCAGAATCAAGAAAAAGCTGAAATGTGTTAAATACAAAAATAGGAGCTCATTTAATCACGATCGGTTCTACAAAGCGCTAACACTTTAGTGCTTCAATTATCAGATGATGCTGCTTGCTAAATGGATTAGCAATAAAGGAAGGGAGAGTTTCATTTGCAAAACAACAATTACTCCATCATTGCAAATTCATATTTAAATTTAAAAATCTATCACTGAGTTTGGATTTTGGGGTTGAATTGCCAACTACGCAATGCAAGGTGTTAACACTTCAGGTTTAATTTACGACACAATTTTAAAGAGATAATTTATGTCTACCCGCGAGTTATGGGTAATTTGTATTATCAGAATGGGGTTAGATAATCCCTAATGGGGGTTTTTAGATTTTTAAACAGAGAAAAGGATGTAAGGGTTATTCAGAAGAAGTTAAAAATTTAAGGCTTTGGCTGCTGCAACCTTATGAAGTTTTAACTGTTAGTGTGAGGATCGGTGGGTCTATCGTTTATTTAGAAAATGAAATGTTGGAGCAGTGTAATGAATATCAAAATTCGAACCTTTCCAAGGTGGTCTATCTTGGGTGTCCCTTGAGTTAGGTGGAGGGAATTTATTTAGAGGAGGATTAGAATTGTAGCTATTGTTCGTTAAGATACATGGCTTTAACAAAGTTTACAAGACACATGCTTTAACACTAAAGTTTTGACATAACCTTATTGATTTTAATTTTTAATCTCTTTTATTTAATTCATCAAAGAAACCTTAAAAATACGTTTCTATAATATACTCTCCAAATTCCATTTCCATAGGTCTTAATCCACATATTTTCCTTTTAAAGCTTGTTGTAATATACACCCAATAATGAGTTGCCACATCTGAGAGCTCCGTTTTGAGTTACGATCTGAAAACTTTTCATCATCTGAATCATAATTCAAATTCAGTTATTCTTTCCGGAATGGTCTAGTTGAAAAATTAAAATGAAACTTCTCCTGGTGTTTTCAATGTCTAAAGCTTTCGTGAGGGCTTTCATGATTAAACTTCCTTCATAAAGTATTTAAACGTCTTTGCTGGCTTTTTAATCAATAGGCTGAAGTTTTTGCACAAGCTGGCCTTTTAAATCACGAATGCATTCGCTCATGTTTCCGTTTTGTTCTGGGTGTGCAGGATCAGAGAACACCATGGCATATTCCATAGCTCAATAAAACCATATGAAAGGTCTAAGTAAATCGTTGAATTGCTCGCAACAGACAATCAAAATGGACCTTCCATTGTCAGTATGTATTTTGTTTAGGTAGCCCATTATATTCTAAAAACCCCTGTAAACTCTGCCTTTATAATTTTGGTATTTTCATGATAATGACCTTTTGAAGCAAAATAAAAATCTACTTTTTGAGTCTGCAATTGTGCCAGTGTATGACAAGTTTTATTATGGCCCATAATAGAAACTTTCCTTTGTAGTCTGCACTCCAAAATTTTCATTGCACTCTTTAAAGGATAAAAATAGGGAAGATTAGGCTTCACTCTCTTATGACGCTTCTGAGGTTTAACTAAGCCATTTTTATGGAGGATATTGTGAACAGTAACCCAACTGATGGAATATCTTCTCCAAACAGCTTTAAACAATAGTACCTTATTTTTTTGGCTCCCCAACGAGGATATTTTTCCTTTAAATCACAGGATAATTTCGCTCTAACTTTTAAGCGTTTTTGTTAGGATGGCTTTTGGGTGTTTTCTTTCGTTCTAGAAGCCCGTTATTCCCGAATTTTCGTCCGGATCACATCTTATAAGCGGTTGGTCCGAGAAAATTTCGAAAAGTTCTACATAATTAGTAATGGTATGTCTTTTGACTTATCCATGCACTGAAATAAACTCTAATTTTTTTGTTCGCATAGTTGGTTGTTACTTTCCAAGGCATAAATAATCTGAATTGGTGTTCAGATTATACTCCAAAAAGTGTAAACTATGTCTATTTTAACTTGTAAAAGGATGTCCCTTTACCGTACCCCTATTAATTACTTCAATACAACTGGGGGGGCCGTGTTGGGTAACTGGCAATTCAATTAACAAACCTTAAGTATAGAAAGCAAGAAAATTCTAGTTTAGCAGAACCTGTTTATTTCAGGAAGTCAGGGGAGAAGAATGTGATTCTAATGAGGGTTTTCTTTAATGCCTATGGAGGTTTTTTGAAGGCCATCAGTTGCGATCTAGATGCAAACACAGAGCTATTGGGGCAGCGAGCGTTACAACTGCTTTCTGGGTCGAAAAAAGTATCCTAGTTCATTCTTAATCCTAAAAGGCAAGCAAGAAATGAAACGATAACTTTATTACACCGCAGAGGAAGCCGCAAAAAATTGGGGTTTTGATAAAATAATGGAACTAATACAAAAATAATTTTGACTTGAATATTAATGGAACTACGATGTAGGTCAGATTTTAAAAACATTCGATTCAGATTTTAAGTTACCGTTATGACTGCTAGAAAACCAGACCATGTTCCCAGATGGACGTAAATATTCTTCTGATGGTAGAATGTATGTTTATGCGATCCGCTTTAACAATTATTTTAACAGAAGAGGTCACTTTTGCTGTTAACCAAGGAAGTAAAAAAAAAAAAAAAAGTAACAACTAATAATATACGGTTATTCACAATGGAAAAGATAACGCCATTAAAAATGGCAATGGGTTGGATCATTAATTATGACAAAACGATCACACACTGCTTTTATCCAACCGCATTTTTAATTGTCTGTATTTTAAGTAGTGAATACGTTGATGTGGATATGGTGAAAGGCCCTCAGATAGAAGAATTGGTATTAAATACAAAGTTCAATTATACTATACCATAACGAATGATTTTAGGTTTGGAAAGGACTCCCCTTTGAGGCAGGTAAAGCGAGTTACAAAGAGGGATTTCATACCTAAGTCAGGATCAATAGATGGAGATAATAAAGGCCACTTATGTCTACGGGAAAAAGGATTGATATATATCTCTTCAATTCTATTGAGACCAAAACTCACGTTGCTGAATTTATAATTAGGGGACCGAGAAGATTTTCATATTCATCCGAAGGCGAATATGGAGAATTAATACCAATCATTTAGTCAGCGATTGGAAAAAATAATTTATATTCAGTAAGCAGACCCGTTTAGAAAACGGAGAGGCATGCGGTACCTATAAAACTGTTCATTTTAAATATAATTATTCGTATGTAACGGAGTCGACAATAGTGGTTAATAATGGAGGGAATTAACCTTAGCGAAGGTTTGGTTTACTTATGGGGAATCCTATAGAGGAAAATTATCTCTTATGTATTTAAATTATGAAGAATAGGTGGTGTGAATACACCTGTAGGATATGATACTAATCGGTGGATTCGATGCGGGGAATTTTTTCAACCAATGTTGATTGACTATCGCTAATAATGCGTCAGGACACCCCGGAAATGCAGACTATCCTTCACTAATCAAGGATATGTTGGAGTTTCAAGTGGTCCCTTTGTTCGATCAACACGCTTATGCATGGAATTTAACATCGATAGAATTGCATCGGGCGGCCCTCAAATAAAAGTTAGACGTATGAGCAGATGATTATTGCCTTTGGTGCAAGACCGAAGAGCGATGCAAATGTTCAAAATTAAAGGAATATCAAGTACTGGTTCCACAGGGTGGAGGCACATCAGGAAATAAATTGGTATGATGTTTACCGGAGCTCATGATACATCACTGTTAAACTACCTGACCATTAATGCCAACCTTGAGTCCCGATCAAATTCTTAAAAATCATTTTTTACAGATTATAAACCAGTTGTATTTTAAGGTATATGCCAATATTGATGGAGAAAACGATAAAGAATATATTTTTTGGGTTGCTAAATAGTAGGGACCTACTACCCTAATTCATCGAATGGGAATGAATTACATTTAGAATAAAAAAATCAGACGGCTTTCATCCTTTTTCCAATGGCCACATTTAATTTCGTAAAACGTGCATTTTCCTGAGATTGGCCTATCAATCTCCGAAAATAACAGATCCGGGAGTGCTTCAAATTTTGACGCATTAATCGCAGGGTTAAGGTCCATTCGTCATTTGGTAAGCGGTCTTGATTAATGATCTAAAAAAAGAGAGGAGTTTGGTCAATATATTGATCTTAAATAAATCGTGGGTGGCGATTGATAACCCCAACTGGAAGAAGAAAGGGCGGAGGACATCGAGTGAAAAAAATTCTATGAATGATAATTGAAATGCAATGGCAGCAAGTTCGGCATAGTAAAGCAGAGTATGTGTCAGGAGTATGATTAAATCACTATGCAAGGATGATTATGGGAAATATAATCAAGCAAGTGAGTAAGCTGCTTACGAACCCATATTAGGAAATGAAAGAAACCCATTAGAAGAAAGCCTGATTTTATGATAGGAAAAAAGCTACTGATTCCAGATGAAGAGTTTATATGGAGGAACCCCATGGTGAAACTTTTCTTTCCTGGAGCATCAATTGGGTATCGTAAAAGTGACAGTTAAGAAAACATTTAAGCAATACGATGTGAAAAAAATGCAACAGGAAAAACAGTGCAATGAATTTTATACCGCCCCTATGAATTTCCGACCTTAACTGATGAAGTAGTTATTTAAGGTTGCTCGTAAAAAGCAAATTCCATCCTTAAATTATTGAGTTAACTGGTAAAAGATTATGGTTCTACTTCTCAGGTTTGTGGTGGAATTGAATGACATGCATGGCAACGCCCAAGCAAATGGGAATAACAGCGAATGATAAGTCTCGTTTATTCAGGAGTAGAATATAATAAAGCAACTTTCCTTCCTAAACGAATAGCAAGTAGGAGATTTAGTGATTGATAAACCCTGGAAAGATTAGTGAGAAGTATAATTGAGTTGAAATGGATTTTTAGTGGCAAGATTACAAGAGAGAGTTTAACTTCTAACTACAATAACTCCTACCAATTTTTATGCTGATGGATTTTGCTGTAGGAATTATTCCCACTTTTAATACCTTCTTTATGCCTTCTCACGCAAAAGAAAGGTGTCGATTAATTCGATAGTTTACAATAAGGTGATAAAAGGCATGGATGATTGAAGGAACAATTTACTACGATCAGCAATCACCAGATTGGAATAACAAATAATTTATTGCGTGATGCGAGTCCGGGTGAAGGTATTACTGACTCAATCTGGTAAATGCATTTGAAGGGATCCGATCTATTCATTCAAGTTTACCCAGGCTTTCTTATTGGGCCTATGACCATATGGGGGCCTGCTTATAAAAGTGCGTGATTATTTCCATCAATGGAAAAGACAACTACAAGCAAGCAGAATACTTAATGTAGGGGATAATGTAGCTTTTGTTTCTAATTCAAGTTATTCTTTAGCTTTGGTAATGTCAAAAATCTGCCGTAACGTAAAATTTATCGATAGAGAAGGAAAAACTGTAAGCTCCCTGCGTCTTCGGAGTGTTAGAATAGTTCGACGCAGCTAGAACAAATCAGCAGGCACAGACAGTGGGTAAGCAATTAACGAGGCAAGGAAAACCAATGCGAGATTCAGATAGTGATGGTAGGTTGATGAATATCCTTGAAGTACTACAAGCAACATGTGACCCAATATACCTGAGGCAAGCTTCAATCTTTTGTAATTGTGGAGACTCGAAAGTGAATGGTTCAGCGTTTAATCCTTTTGTAAAAGGAAACCACGAGGTTAATTGTGGAAGCCTGGAGGGAGTTTATTACATTTTCAGATCGAACTCAAACCAGGAAGGAATGATAATGTGAGTACACGGAAATGATGGAAGTTTTTGAGCAAGTTTTTACTCCATTTTGGACAGCCAATTTCCAAACTGGCAGGATTTGACTGGCAGCCCAATATGATAATTGGATCTACAAAACCGCTGAGGCTAGTATTTTTAACCCCTATGGAAAATGAAGTTTGGAAAGTAAGAGATGCGCTAGGCACAGGTATTCTCTGCTACGTTTGGTATAAACATTCCCTGCCAACGCAAGTGGCGAAAAACGCAAAATACCAGCACATTGCTTTCGATGGGTTTGAAAGATGTAATGGAAAGAAGATTGTGGGGATGATCACTTCAGTTTTTGAGCAAGTGGCTGCTCCTCAGAGCATAAATGATATTGAAGCTCACACTGGAAAGAAAAGAAAAGTTGGAGCGAACTCTCTTTATACCTTGAAGAAAGTAATTGTTGAATGTGATAAATAATGAATAATGAAAAATAAAAGGGTTATTATAACGTTGATATTGTTTGTTCGAAACATATCGCTACGTCTGCGCCCAGTCAGACACCCTGAATTTAAAAGTGAGCCAATCAAATTTCAAATTTTTCTTTTGAAGGGAAAAAAGTATCCATCTTGGGAAAAGAGTCAATGAAAGGAAGGATTTCTAATTCGCAAATAATGAATTAAGAAAGCGAATACCAAAGACCAAGACAATGCGAACGGGTCCAAAATAAAAGTTTTCTCTCTGGGTCCTAGTTTTGCCCTAGTTTTTGTAATTCTTTTTAACTATTGCCACAAGGTTTTTATGATGAAGGTCTACTATGCTATGAGTGTTAGTAAGTGGATCTGTGCCAGACATTAGTTGGATGTTGGTTGGTCAACCAACGACTTCTAACCACAACATTCAAGACCAGCATTTGCAATTGAACAATCCAAAAAATTCAATAATGATCCTGTATGGCATGCTCCATCAACAAAATATAGTAAGTGGAATCTCTGATCAATGAAGTTGCTCAAGATACTCAAAAGGGAATTTTCTTTTTGAAATATGAATTTTGGCTTAGAAGTGGTTTTCAAATCCTGTATTGGATCTTGATATAAGGGCAAATGACACGATAATTTCTTTGATTATTTTTTCTAAATGGGGTAAATATTAACTGCGCGAATCACCTTGTACTTAATCCATTAAACAATCCTGATTCAGCCCAATAACGCTCCCTTGGCGGGTGTGACAATACGGGTAACGGGAATACATTTTCAACAATATCTAGTATCCTGATAATGTTCATTGTTTAATAATCCAAGCTTATTTTTCTTCTTCATCAGTCCAACGGTTCTAGAATAGACATTTATAATAGTGAGTTATAAAGGATTAATGGTAAGACGTAACTTAACAACAACAGGAATTCCATTAAAAATTACGATTGCTGTGCTCCTAAAAGAACGGTTTCAGGATTTGCTGGTTTTCGATCTAGATAATGAATGGTTACTAAGACGTAGCTGAAACGACCTACTCTCATTGCAAATTACATTAGTTAATTATCGTAAATTAGGCTATAAGAGCCAAGTGACTGAATGTTCTGGCTATTTTACTTTAATGCATTGCCAGGGTCAGGTCCATACGAAGTAACGTTTTTTCCACAATCAACTTGGTTTTGTTAGTATACCAAGTTTGACAACTCGTCAGTAACAGTAAACCAATCAAATGATAGGAATATAAACTTTCCTATGAACGATGTTTTAAATCCTAGAGAATTAAGATTGGTTCTCCCACCACAAATGTAACAATATTGTTTTAGGGAGAAACCGCATTGGGTTTAATTAACTGGTGAGTGTCACCTGCCTTCCTCGATTTCTTGGGATTTTTGGAAATGGTCCAAACTTCTAGATTCGAAGCCCACTGCTATTTATGGCGCAATTCCCTTCCTGGAACTTACACAATATCAGTAATTGCAGATATATTTCCAGGATGTTGGGCAATAAAGAGAAACACAAAAAACAATCGTGAATAGCTGTTATGTTTTTTGCACTTCCTGTGATGAAATGTATCGGTTTCTTTTGCAAACCCTGAGAGCAAGGACTAAATATGTGAGCGGTTCAGTGGCCATTGGAAGACTAGAACGAGGAATCTGACTTTTTAACCAGATATCAACATACACCGGATACGCTGGAATTGCAGTGTTTTTGTTGAAAGGCAGCAATATTCATCTTGTTACTTTATAAGCTTCTCTGGGCCAATAATAGAGGGATGAGCGCAGATAGAAACAGAAGTTGATATTCCTGATGGAACTTCAGCAGATTAATGTTAATTAAAGAATGAAGGTTTAGGAGAATGTTATTTTTCGATGACAATCAGAATTTTTTCCCATTCATGCGAATCTAAATCATTTGTTTAATGACCATAACGATGCGAGACTGAGCCGAGTTAGATGAGAATAAATTATGCGACTTTTCTTGAATGACGATGAGATGGGAATGTTTGATTTTCGTGGTCAAAAAAAGAGACCGAAGAGGTGTCAAAACAATTCAAGAATAACGATAAAAAGAAATTAAACAATATTAATGAAGTATAAACGCTAACATTTACATTATTTAATTGTAGTTTAACTTGCTTATTTGGGTCACGTCTTTATCTGAAGTCGTTATGAAAAAGGCGAATGACGTTAACTGTGCCCAACTGAAGAAGTTTTTCTTACGAGGTAAAGTTATATTTATTAGTCGTTCGGCAGTCATCGCTGAAAGTAAATGAAAGTGAAAGTAGATGAGGTCATACTATACTCGAATGGATCAAATTGTTCTTCTGATTGGATTCTACAGTGTACTAATTGATCATTCAGAAAAGTGGTCTTATGTAAATACTCGAGTAAAAACCTTACAGTAAACCAGATATACCAAACAGTTTTGGAGATGGTAAAGGAGTTATGAACGGAAGGCCGAAAAGTGTCTCGTCAATAAGAAGGGATATTATAGAGTATACGCCTCGTATTACACGTGAAATGAGTTTAAACAGTGGCTGTTTGACTTTGAGAAATCTCC
>Ga0163217_1057543_pt1 | contig 10212 bp, 16 predicted proteins | sample SynspAceP_FD_185933 | JGI IMG/M metagenome (GOLD analysis project Ga0163217, IMG submission 185933) | Saline lake microbial communities from Ace Lake in Antarctica - Synechococcus sp. Ace-P (PacBio error correction) | ecosystem: Environmental > Aquatic > Non-marine Saline and Alkaline > Saline ...
GCTGTTCAGGGCTTCAAGAGACCGCCAGGGTGATGGCCTGGTGCGAGCAAAGATGATCAACACCCTTCCGCTGCTTGGTTCGCTCAAAGACCAGCGGCAGCGGCCTTTCGGAGTTTCTGGATCCCATTGACGATAAGAAATTGGGCCTGACGAATGGTTGCTCATTCGGCCCCTTTTTGCGGATGGTGACTTTCAGCTGGATCCTTGAGATATTTGCGGGAGAGCCTGCGGATCTTCCGAGGGCATTGTGGCGGCAACAGCACCACTTGGCGCTGCTCAGGGATATGTTCAACACAGCCATGTCGACGTCGTCGAATGAGCCCATCCGCAAGCTCTCATCGGCTTCGTCGAGCACCAGGCTGGAAGTCCGGGAGGTCGAGCGTTCCCTGGCCGCATTGATCATGACCCGGCCAAGGTGTAACCCGGGACCACTTACCTGAAAACCACGTTCAGCCTGACGATCTGACTCACGGACATCGGCCGCCGCCGTAGATCGCAGAATGCGCACCTGGGGCCAGTTGGCTGGCGTAGGTGTTGAAGGCTTCCGGCAACCTGCAGGCGAGTTCCCGGGTAGGGGGTGAGCACCAAACCTGGGGGGTGCGTTGGGTTGGGATCCAGCCTGGAGGCAGGCAGGGCAAAGGCGGGCTGTCTGCCGGTTCCTGTCTGGCCTGGCCAACCAGATCGCGGCCGAGCATCAGCTCAGGGAATGGCGCCTTCCTGAAATCGGTGATGGAGTGGTGTAGCCGCAGGAACAACAGCCTTAACGAGTTGCTCGCTGAGGCCGAAACAGGAGAAGCCGTTTTTTCGATCTCAAACGTCGCCTTGGCCCAGATTCAATGGTCCTAGGGCCGTCCGGAACATCCGGGAGACTCTGGCGTTGCTGCTGGGCTGGTATCAAGGGAGTGGCAGGAGGGATGCAGGGCATCAGAAATGGTGGTGTCCCAGGCTGCGGTTGGCTGGTGGCGTCCGAAGAGCAACGCGAAAGCTCTCGCAACGGGGAAGGCTGCTGGGTCACGGAAAAATTGACGAGCTTTAGGCCTGGGAGATCCTCAACACAGGCCGGCAGTGATACCAATCTCGCCGATTCGACCTGATGCAAACTGCCTTGCCCTTTTTATCAAAGGGTGAGTAAATCATTGTTAATCAACTGATTACCCGCGGGTTTGCGCTTGAGTCGCACTCTGCGAGAGAGCGCATCAGGCTGTTGAGAGAGACTCCATACGTGTATATTGACTGGAGCTATATCTACACGGCGGCTCCGCGGAATCGAGAGCGATGGTCCGACCTCGATTCTACGACCGGATGGTCTCGAGAGCGTCCGTGGCGAGAGTTGACCTGGCGATGAGAGCGGGTGCCGAGCTTGTTTACTCACAGTCAAATCTTGATGGGAGTAGCAGAAGCTGTTTTTAACTCAGAACTGTTTGACACCCCCGGCTGCTGACTCGGTACCGCCGTTCAGCATGGCCTTCAGTAGTCTGGAGCGTTTCTGGCCGCCGGGTGCGTTTGGACATGGTTGAACTCAGGCAAAGGCCGACGGAAAGCCAGGCCTGAGCAAACGACGCAGGGCTGATTGTCGCAAATCCCTATAGCTCCCTGTCAGATCTGGATTGCTGCACAGCCGGTGGGAGTGGCCGCAATGTCAAAGCAAGGCCTCGAGCGAGGTCGTCGAGCATGCGGCCGAGCGTGGCTTCGCCACCTTTGGATGCCGGAGCAAGAGGTAGTAACGGATCATCGGGTGCGTCGAGCACCCGTTCAGTCTGTCCCATCAGTCGCCGGAGAGCCTCCTTGGTTGCCTTGCTTTTAGCAACCTTGGGGTCCGGGCCTCTTCTCTGCCCGATCGGCTGCGTGATCTGAGATCGGTAGCAACGGCTTCAGATCCCGCCGGCAGCTGGGCACCAAGGATGCCTCACAGATCACTTTCTCGAACCCCCATGCCCAGCGCGCAAGCGTCTCTCCGCTTTCGACGATATCCAGGATCGTCCGCGGTCGGGCGACAACGGCTCCCAATGCCCGCTTCCAGGACCTCTGGGCCCATGACGTTTTCGATCTGCCGAGATGAAGGCGGCGTTTGCCGATAGAAGTTTTCAAGTCGGTACAGAAAAACCGATCAAGGAAGGCGGCAAGCTCGACCGTACGGTCCGCCAAGGGTGGCCCAGGCCATGAAGGAGTGGGCAACCGGCCGGGCCGCGCTTTATTAACGGAGCCCCCGTTTTTTTACCCACTGACCAACTGCCGCTGAAAGCACGACGGCTTCATTTCAGTTCAAGTGACGGTTTCCGACCATTACGAGAGTTCACCGGCAAAGGTCCTGGGTTGCAAGGCGAGAGCGCGCGAGTGGTCAGATCTTCCCACAACGGCGGGCGTGAATATGCGGGACCGCGATCGATGGCGGAACACCGGGGATACACGATCGGACATCCCGTCCTGCCTTCTTGTATGACCAACACCGAACGAGGTCAACCTTTGCAACTCTCTACGCCCGATTCAAGTATGTGTGTCTTATTAAGACAGGCTACTCTGACAAAGAAAACTCGCTCCGGTCGGCGGCCTTTGCACCGGAGAGAGTCGCGTAGGCCCCAGACGCCTGCTCAATTGATCGGGTACCAAGACGTGCACCGGTCAATTCAAAGCTGTGGGCTGAGCAAGAATATTTCCTGGTCGACAGCGCTTTCAGATTTTTCACTGAGAGCGATCGACCGCGATCTCTAGGCTCGGCGCAGCCGCACGTTGTTCGGCTCTCCGTCGGCCATGGGGCACAGTTCGAACGATCACACTTCGGCGACCATCCCCCAACGGTGCAGGTGTTCATGCAGGCGTCGAGCGCCAGATGTTTACCCCTCGGCACCCCGCCAAGACACGCCCACAACGAAGTGGGCTCCACGGGCAGTTCGAGGCTGGCTCCCTTCTTTGAGGCGCCAAACAGTGGCCACTGACCACGCAGCAGCTCACCATGACGTTGGCTGAATAAATAGCGGCGCAAAGCGGCTGACTGCCTGTTTGCATGAGAAGGCCGTTTTGAGGGCATCAAAACGGCTCCGGTAAGCATGTGCAACTGGTCCGTGGCAACTGCCACCCAGGGAAAACCGCTCGACCCCGGCGACACCGCCGACAAAAACATTGCAGTTTCTGCTTGTTTTTGCGGGGCTGTGATTCGGGCGTGCACCTCTATGGTCCGCTGCTGCAGCCGTTTTTGTTCGCCACCGCGGGCAATGATTCACCGCTCGGGGCTAACGAGGCGCCGCCCGGCGATCATTTCGGTCTATCTCGCAGCCAACTCGATAGGGGTCTAGACAAGCAAATTCTCAACGGCGAAGTCACCCAGTTCGGTTTTCTGGCGCGGCCTGATGCACTCGGTTCCAGACACTCTGGACCGGAATTCCCAAACGATCCAGGCGATCGCAACCGCACTCGCCCTTTTGCCTTCACCGGCAACCGCTTCGAATTCCGCGCCGTCGGCTCCAACCAGTCAGTGGCTGGCCCGCTGGTGGCGATGAACACCATCGCTGGCTGATTCGCTCCGTTTTAATTTCTAGTTTAAGTGGAGCGAATAGCAGGTTCCCGCTGGTGAATCGCTCGAATCGCTGCAAATCTCCCGTCTCAAGGGACAATGGAGAAGCATGGTCTGTTGGTGTTCGGGGGAGATGGAGATACTCAAAGGAGTGGCACCACATGGCGCGTTGAGGAGAGAGGGTTTGGAGAAAACCCTTCACAACACTGCCGAAGCTCTTCCGTGCTGCAACCGCCCTATGTCCGCGAATGTTTGGGCCAGTGAAGGGTGCTGACCCTGGAGCTGGAAACGTTCGCTTTGAGGTCTATGCCGAACAGTACGTTCTGGCGATCGAAGTGGAGGCCAAAGTTGCCTGCAGATGGCACGCACCCAGAATCTATCCAGCGGTGATGACCTACCTCGGTGATCTGGCGCAATTCCCTGAATCATCAGGAAACTTGGCCTCTCCTGACAAGGCCTTTGGCTTGGCAAAATCTCGGCCTTAGCCAGGAGCTTGATGCAGGCTCGGCGCCCTAGAGAGCGCGATCGGCTCTCTCCATGGCGAGGTTCAAAGCCCCATGGATTACTGCGCAACACCTTTCTGCCCCTGAATGGACACCCTCCGGAACATCCGTGGAACCAGCTGGAGACGTGAACTGAGCTCCGTCTGGCCCCTGCCACCTACCAGGAGCTGCTGTTTTTCTCCGCTGATTCTCCGCCTCTGCCTCTAAGCCAGGAGTCAGGCAGCCAGCCCTGGATCCCTGGGGGTGACCAGACAACCTCCTGCTGGCCCGGGGGTCAAATCCGGTGTAAAGCCACGCCAGCTCCCGAACCTCTTGAGCGGGGCACACAAGGCCCCACAGCGCATATTCGCTGCCCTGGGCCTTGTGGAGGTCAGGGCGAAGCGGCTTCCCGCCTCCCAGCAGGGCCGGGTGAACAGCCGCAGGTCATTGTTGATGTTTGCCGCCCAGCCCTGGGGAACAGCACTCTCGGCCTGTGGGCTGTTGCCACGACCACGCACGACATCGCCATTGGCCAGATGCTCGCCGGGCTGTTGCGGTGCAAAAGAACCGGCGTGCCCGATTGGCCAGGAGGCGGCACCTCGCCCGCCCCTGGTCCCTTCGAAGCAGCAGCGCGATTGAGAGTTCTTCTGTACCCCAGGGGCCTCGCCGCAGGGGCGGAGAGCACCACGAAGGCCTCCAACTGCAGCAGCAGGGCCGTTCCCTGCAGCGCTGCAGGGCTTTCCTGGCGCTGGAAAAGCCCTGGCGCGGTTGGCCCAGCTCCTCCGCTGGCGCTCGCATGCCGCACCTTGAGTTCAAGGCCGGCAGCCCTGGGGGGCGCCGCAGCACCGCAGAGAAATGTTGTCGTTGGCTCCCAGCTGCTCGAAGGTTGATGAGCACGGCCTGGCGATCCCCTTTGGCCGCAGCCGAAGTTGGCAACTCGGGGGCGATCGGCAAACCTGATTGCGGTCAGGTGGTGGGTGAGTGGTGATGGCGGGCCTCGCCAAGCCCACGGCGTTTGCTCCGGCTGATCTAATGCGCAGAGGAATGGCCCCTGGTCCGACTGGCCGGAGCTGGTCTCGGACTCCCACAGCAGCAGCTTTGGGCTTGCTCCGGCAGGGCTTCGAGCAGGGCGCTGGCCATGGGGTTCAGAAGTGAACCTCCAGCATCGACGAGCTCATCCCTAAGGCCACCAGAATCCAAGGCCAAAGGGTGCTGGCGATGGCGGCCAGGAGGAGCGTTCCCCGCTGCTTCCCAGCAAGCGATGAGGTGGTGGCGGGAACCAGCCCAAGTTGGCCCGCCAACTCCTCTGCAAAGAGGCGGAGCGCCTGTCCGAATACGCCTGTTCTGAGCCTGTGCCGCCGCTTTTCCTGTTGGGGCAGATAAGTGAACGCCAGCTTGGGGCCTGAGGCTGAAGACACCGCGGCCACCCATCTGCACACCGTGCGGTTTTTCCGTGCCCGGATCCGCGCAAGCAGGACGAAGCGATGCTTCAAGCAGCCCCCTGCACGGCCTGTCGCTGCTTGCTGATCTAAGGCCACCGCGGCGGAACGCTGCCCTCCACGGCTTCCTGTTTGCGCGTCGTCCGCATCGGTTTCCGCCAGCCCGCCTGGCCCCGTTGCTCCAGCTCGCAGCAGGGTCTGCAGCTGCTGTTGCCAACAGGCTGGCCAGCCCACCCCTGGCGTGCGCAGCAGTGGCGGCAGCGGCTCCGGTGGCGGCGGTGCAATTCCTGGGCAGTCCAGATCGCTCCAGGGCGTCGCTGTGGCCCTGGGGCCCAGGCCGGCGCTGTCACCCCTCCGGCGGCGTCCTGCAGAGACAGCATCCAGTCCCCCCGTGTTCCAGGGGCGCCCGTCAGGAGCGACGATCAGCTCGCGCACGGAGAAGAAGCGGATCGGCTGACGCCGTAGAAGGTGGCCGGGGGCAGCGCCTCGGCCACGCGTACGCTTTGAACGGCCCCAGCCCGGGACGGGACCTGGGGTGATGGAGCTGGAGAATGGGAGAGCTGGGTCCATGGCTGCCCTTCGGCAGCAGGGAGGTGTCCGAGGTGGCTGCAGCCTGTCGCCAGATCACGTTTCAACCAGCATTCCTGGGGACTGAACTGAGCCACCATCGCGGCCTCGTGGGGAGCCCCGGGCACCCCCCGCAGAACGACGAGTGAATAGAGGTAGCCCACACGAGGGTGTTGCTCGGCCATGGTAACGTCTAGGCCTGCCGCCGCGCAGGTAAGCGAGATCCAGGGCCACCAGGTTAGATGATGGCTTTGCAGCAGGTAGTGGTTGGCGACTTATAATCAGCCCTCCATGGCGGCCCCTGGCCCATACGTGTGCGAGGCCCGCAGGCCAGGAGGGTTGGCCGGCCCCATCGGCGCCACGCCGAAAGGCCAGTTGCTCTCCCAGTCGGCCCACACTACCACGATAAGCAGCGTAGAATGCTGGCGCTGGATTCGAGGGGCGGTGAGAGTCAGATCCATCGATCCGGGTGAGGAAGCCCTGTCGAGTCTGGCCACCATCCAGCTGCCGAGACCGTAGAGCCCTCGCTCGCCACGGCAGGGGTGATCGGCCGTTCGATAAGCGGGGTGTACGATCATACGGGCCGGCCAGGTCCCGGCGGCCGCGGACCAGTTGCCCTGGCCGGCAGCCGCCAGGGGAGGTCGAGGTTTCATTTCATTTGGGAGCCCGCTCCCGGCAAGCCCCCGGAGAGCTTTGGAACCGCGGAGGGCACCGGGCCCACGACGATGTGAGACGCAGCTTGATCGAGAACGTCAGAACATGTCTTCGTGTGCTCAGGTCCGAACTACCGCGATGCCGGGCTCCGCTGTCGCCAATCCACCTGCTGGGTTCTTATTGTTTGCCTGATCAGGCGGCCGGGAGCTGGGTGATCCCCCGGCCCTCAGATGAATGCGTGCAGGCACCGCAATCGCCGGCCGAGGCTCCTGCGAGGTAAGACGAGATTATTTAGGGAAGGGGCCTTAACCAGCCGCAGACGCAGCCATCGGCCGGGCGCAACAGGAGAGGGTTGTTGCTCATGGCGACGAGGGGCCTGATTCCTCCACCCTGTCCTGGCTGTTTCGTGCGCTTGGTGAATCGCAAGATAGTTGGGGTCGGAGTGTCAACGGGGCTCCAGGTTTGGCGGGGGGGGTGAGGCCGCGGCGGCTGGGCGGAGGAGGGTAGGCGCCGTGGGTTTCCAGCTGGAAATAGCTGCTGCGACCCGCTCGAGGGGCGGCTCGGGGATCGGGCAGTGCGGGCTCCAATCTGGGCCGGAGGCTGCCGGCTGTTCCTTGGTGCGCTCCGTGGCAAGGCGATTCTGCTGAGGAGTCCGCCCCTTGCGGCCACAGGCGCTGCTGCGGCCGGCTCGCGGGTTGGCTTGGTTTTTGGGGTCGTGCCCGGTACGTCCTCCCGCCCGGGTGGCGGCAAGTGGCGGTTCGCTTTTCCCTAGCTGGCCTGAATCGCGGCAGTCCTGGGCGGCGGGGCCAGTGGGGATTGCGATGGGTCAGGCGGTTGTTTGTGCGGCTGCTGCCGCTGGTGGGTGCCAGAGATACGGGCAATCCGGCCTAGCTTGCGGTGCATGGTCAGATGCCGCGCCGATGCGTGTTGGGTTCGTGGTTGGTGGGCGGTGGGTGTGTGAGCGTGAGCCGAGCCAGTCGGTGGTCGCGGGGCGTCAGGCGCTCCTGGTGCTCTGCTGTTATGGTCCACGCTCGGCGCTGCTGCAGTGGCGAGGACCTGCCCGATGAGAACGATTACAGGAATGATAGGAATGATAGTTAAGAGGGAAGAAGCAGGACGTAGTGGTGGAGGATGGAGATAAAACGGAAAGAAGATTAGAGAAAGAAATAAAAGGCAGATGGCCGGTTGCCTGGGCGATCGTTTCGGCGCTCAGCCCAGCAGGGGCGAGGCGCGCCAGCAAGCGACGCCGCCGTTCGCTGCCCGGTTCGGCCAAGGACATCAGCAAACGTTGCAGCACCGCTGCTCCTTCGCTCTGGACAGATCGGCCTTGCTCACCAGCCGGCTGGCGATGCCCCGTTGCTCGAGGGCTGGCGCAGCAATTCGGCCTGGTGTGGCGGCTCACCAGCAGGCAGAGTGTCCTCCGGCACGCAGGCCGCGCGCTGTACGCCCTCGCGCCGCTCGATGCCCGTTTCCAGTAATTCCAGCACAAGCCTCCCGATCTGCTCGGGCAGCCGCTCAGCTCGCTGCGCGATCCTCCCCCAGCCAGAGGCAGTTGCAGGGGGGAGTTGCCTGGGGCAGGGTCAGCTGAGGCCGCCGCTGCGGCTGGGCACCACCGCCGGCACGCGCAGGCGGAAGCGCCCAGCCGGGCTTCCATCAGCCGGTTGAGGCTCTCCACCAAAGCCGTTGAGGAGCGTAAGTTCTCTGCGCAGGGGACCACCCTCTCGTGAGTGCGGCACGAGCCTGGTAGGTGCCCCAGATCTCCGCCCGCGGAAGCCGTAGATCGCCTGCTTCGGATCTCCCACATCACCAGCATGTGACGGTCGGGCAGCTGAAGCCTGGCGCAGGATCGCCACTTGCGTGGAATGCGGTGTCTGGAATTCGTCGATTCAGCCCACCTGTAGCGCCCCGATCGCGGGATCAGTTCGCCCGTGCTCCGGCCTTCGGGGCGGGATCGAGGGCGGTGAGGCAGATCCCCGAACCCCATCCGGCCGCTGGCGCTGCGCCGCTGGCGCAGTTCGGCACACCCAGTGGCAAGTGCAGCTGGGCGGCTCGGCAGGTCCAGTCCACCAGGGCGCCACCGCCTCCATCAGGGCCGCCTCTGGCAGGGGACACCTCAGGGCCTTCCCAGGGCTCGCTTGCTCTCTTGGTGAACGGCCCCGGTGGAAATAGGTCTTGAGGGGGTTTTGTCCGCCTGCCCACCAGCGCGCAATAGGTGTCCGCCCTGGGCGTGGCTCCCAGCTGTCGCTGGGCCTTCAGCCAGGCCGAAACCGCTTGGTGACGGTCGTTCCTAGGCTTGGCGGTAGGTCCTTATCCTTCGGCTCCAGCGAAATCCAGTGGACGGGGGCCTCTTTCAAGGCCGGCCGTAAAGGAGCTCGCCCGCGTTGGCTGCACTGTTCGGCAGAGACCGGGGCCATAGCTCGCTCCGAGTAGGCCGTGAGCTGATCGCCCACGGCTGATCGCCGAAGCCTGCGGCAGGGCGGGAGGCCAGGGCTGGATTCGTTCTTCAGTTTGCTGAGACCGACCGTGCCGCAGCTGTTCAGGCCCAGGCCCTGGCGCTTTGAGAACCCTCAGCCAATTGGCCCGGCACGGAGAACCCTGTTGCCTGCCAGTAGTCGTGGCATGGTCTGCTCGATCAGTCGGTTGGCATCGGATTCGAGCTCCCACCTCCGGTCGCCCAGGCCGGCCTCCAGGGCGTGGCGGCGCAGGGGTGCGGTGGCAGAAGCCTGGATGGTGGTGATGTCAGCGCATCGAGGTCTTCAAGGGGCGAGTAGCAGGCGGGCCGCAGTTGGTTTGGTTGCCTGCTCATGACCGGCCGTCGCTGCCCGCTCGGTCCAGCCATTCGCCGAGTACGATGCATCGCCGCTGGGGCGCTGGTCGCCGAGCTGGCTCCAGGCCGCGTAGGGCTGCTCCAGGCGCCCGCCGCGATCCTGTCCTTGAGCTCGGACGGCGGCACCTCGGTGAAGGTGACACCAAGCAGTTTCGCGCAGGGGCAAAGCCCCGCTCCGCCACAGCCGCAGCACCAGGTGGGCCAGGCGAAGGTCTTGCCGGTGCCGGCCGCTGGCCTCCAGCAGCAAGACACCGTCCCAAGGGGCAGCTGTTGGGCTGGAAGTCGGAGCTGGATCCTGATGGCCCCCGATCGTTGCTGCCTGGGCCACTTCGGTTGTCATGGCCCTGCTCCCAGCTCAAGCAGGGGATGTGCAGCGCCGTGGGTCAGGTCTGTGAAGGGACCAAAACCTCTTCTCTGCAGCTCATCAAACGGGGTGCTGGAATCGCGATAGCAGAGGGCCATGACCTCCTCCTCCCGCTCGGCGTGGCCGCCGAAATCGCTGCCCCCTTCCCGTGCGTGCCTTGGCGGCTCCCGCTGCGGGTTTCCTTCACTCCGCGGGCGGCAATAGGCCAGCCGCTGCTGGGGCGGCACCGGCAGCAGACGGCCGGTGCTGTCGCTGCCACTCCAGCCCAATTGCTGAGGTGTGCGCTGGCGTCGGCAGGGCTCGGGCCTGCAACCGCTCTGCCTCCTTGAAGCTGTTCTGCTCGCGGGCGGATGAGCAACGGCCTCGCTGCT
>Ga0163217_1061268_pt1 | contig 10212 bp, 26 predicted proteins | sample SynspAceP_FD_185933 | JGI IMG/M metagenome (GOLD analysis project Ga0163217, IMG submission 185933) | Saline lake microbial communities from Ace Lake in Antarctica - Synechococcus sp. Ace-P (PacBio error correction) | ecosystem: Environmental > Aquatic > Non-marine Saline and Alkaline > Saline ...
ACAAAGCCAAAAGGGACCTACCAAACACATCAACTCAAACCCAGACAATAAAAACACATGAAGAAAGCCGGGAATGTGAAGCCAGACAATTAATAGAGAGACACCTGTCACTTACTCAACGCAAAACCACACAAAAGTTCATACGTACCCCCAAACAACACCCTTACACCCATATAAATACCAATCGAAAAAACCTAAGCCAAGAAATTTCCCATTGCCGCCAACACCAATAAACCCCAAAAACTTACCGCTTAACAATAAACCAAAAATAAATTCGACAAAACGCCATCAAAAACTAAGGTGGACCACCAAAAGAACCCACGCAAGACAGGCTCTAAAAAACAACCACACACCCTCAAAAACCACTCGAAAAAAACAAACAATTAAGACACCGGAGAAGGCACACAAACACAAACCAAGTCAACAACCAGCAAATAACGAACCAACCAAAAACCAAGACGAATCCAGACAGCCGCCCACTTATAAAGATAACACCTCTACCACGACAAAGAGGCCTCTTATAACACACAAAACACCATAAAGAAAAATAGCACATCACCGCCACAATTGCTGATAATGGGCCATAGATATGCTGGACATAGAAAACGCCAAAATAATCCGCCACCTCAAATAACTAACACAGATCAGGCAAAGTCCGGCCCATCCCACTCATCAACTCCAATTACAAGTCTGAGACATCCGAATGAAAGGCCATAAGTCATCACCACAGTACCTCATAGCCCCCAAAACTAACGAAGAAACCACATACGAGCAAAACAAACAAACACCAACAAACCAGAACACCACGAGCACACAAACACGACACCCACAAACTCCCAAACACAAAATCCACATACTAACTTATATATATTATTTCCCCAAAAACAAAAACACAAAGAACATCAAAACTCAATTACACGGGTCAACGAATCAACACTCCCTAACCCATACAAAAACCATCCATCACTCACACAATAAATCCCCACCAACTACTACCAAATCCAAAACACTCGAACAAACCTACGAAACACCACCACCAACAAAACGCAACACGCCAACTAACGCCAATACCAACACATAATACCATCACACCCAATCCAACTCGACTAAACTCAAACCAGACATACCACCTCTTGACAAAAAATCAAATACCACTCACCAAGAACTCAGCCCACATAAGAAATAAACAAAACGCCGCGGACAAATTCCCACCAAACAAACATACCCAAAACACAAAACAAAAAAAACAGCCTCTCAAACCCCCCACAGAGACGACTCCCACGGCAACAGGCCGCCGTTTCTCTTACCAAAACCAAACCCACCCCGGAGCTCACCGTCAATCCCCCACCAACAATAACTCACCCCCAACCCCCAATCTTATCAAGCAACACACATTAACACCAAAAATGCGCAAAGACGAATAAAGAACACCCAAAAACGAATATCAGGGCAAAGACTCATACTACTTCACGGAACTAACTCGAGCGTCGCTCAATATCACACACAAAAACCCCAGTCGAGGCTCACAGACACTTTCAACGACAAAACCCCACGACAACTATAACAAACAAAACCAATCTATTATCGAAAACTATGCTAGCACTACCCCTAACCCTATAATACCAACAAAATGACCCTTAAAGCAAACCATACTAAACATTATTTACCCACATAACCAATACATCCCCGTCACTTTAAAACTACACTCTAAACAAGGAAAACAAAATATCAAATGGTCACAAATAACAAAACTCCTCCCTAACAAATTACCCAGATATCAAACAAGAGAAACCAAAACAGAAAGAACACTAGAAACCCCAAAAACCCCCCAGATAAGACTCACACCACGCGTCAAAGCACACCCACCGTCCCACGACAAGAACCAATATCCGTCCGAACCGCCAGCCAATTTCCAGACAACAATTCCTACCCACTCACACAAACTACTATAACGTCCCACAACAAAAAACGCACTTAAAAGAACATGCCACCAATAACTTACAACCCCACACACCACCCATACAACTAAAAAAAAATACACAACTAGAATAAAACACACTAATTAAACCACCCTAATCAATTACTCTAAAATAACCTCGACAAATCAACTCTTTACTAAATATACCAACCAACACACTCTACCCAATCACTCAACATTAACCACAATGTCTCACCTAACCACGAAATCCACACCACCATCCATTCATACACCCAACCTAAACCCCAAAATAAATAAACCCAAAAACCTCGCAAACACAAGCCACTAAAAGCCAATACTACAATAACTCTGAGACTATAACCAGACAAAGCCCCCCTCCGAACCACACCTAAACCACAACACCACAAATACACAGCCCACCTTCCAACTAAAATCCAAAGGAAAACACACAAAGCGGTTTTACAAAATCCATAACTCGCGCAAAATTCTCTAAGACCTCTCGAAAAACATAAACCTAACAACCTGCTCTATCCAAAAACTACCGAGAAATAACCCGCTACACCCAAAAACCTCGGAACCTCCAACTCGCAACGCCCTTACAGACATAGTCCCCTGCCCCGACACTAAGATCATACGTAATAACGAAATAAACAAAATCCGCGCGCGTCTCAGAAAAATCCAAACAGATCGTATTCTTCATATAATATATATTCTTCTCTGGTCTTCCAACCACCATTCCCTTCAAATCCTACTTTACCTTCAACATACCGACACCTAAAATCACAATTTTCGTAAAGTCAGACCTAAACACTTCTAATAGACTGTGAATGACAACCAGCAAAACCACTGATTACAAATCTATACATCTCCACAAACATCAAAATAACGTCCCGTAGTCAAACAAATGAGCCAATTAACAAACATAAACACATGCAGCAACCTAAAGAAAACCAACCATAACATACACCCGTCATACTCACGCAAGAGCTACATGATAGAGGCAAAAACTCAAAAGAACTACTACACACAGACATCCCAAGCTACCGTAGGCTTGTACAATCCTTCACAAAAAACTCTCGCACTCACAAATAGCGACCACTAAAACTACTGCTACCACGATAGGGCGAACTTCGTCCATTTCAACAACAATCCCAACTTTAGCTACACCACCCAATGTTTTTGGTTTGTAAAACCTCAACAAATCCTAAAACCATACACCCCAAACCAACAAACCGCCGACAACCCCCACCGAAACCCCCCAATAACCCCAACCAAAAAATCAGCCCAATACAATAACCATCCAAACAATCCATACACGCTACAAAAAAAAACCCCGCACCGCACGCACAAAACCAAGCCCCAAATAACCCCAACCCAAAAACACCAACCAGATATCACCAACAAAAATATAAATACCAACAACCAAAAAAAGCACACTTTCTCTTATTCAAACCCTACCAAAACAAACCTACATAAAACCAAAAATCCAACCCAACCCCCAATAGCCTCTCCCACCGACCCCAAAGCAAATAACCAAGAACACTAAAACGCAAGAAACAAAAACACTACCCAACAAGACAATCCCCACTACACCACACAACAAAACCCAAAAAAAGAACAAACTCAGCCACAAACAACACCGCCATGCCTGTCCAAACCGCTACGCACCACACAAAAAAACCGAACCAGCCTACCACACTTCCCTCACAGCAAAGAAAAACCAATTCCAAAAAACAAGAAAACAAAAATCCCACCACCAGTACAATCAACCCAAACAACCGCATAAAACAAATAATCCCTCCACTCAAAGCACAAAACCAAAAAATTATAAACTTCTAAACCAGATCAAAACTATCCAAAATCAAGAATCACCAACAAATAATGTTAAAAATCCTAAAAAATAAATCAAAATAAAGTAAACCCCTACATACCAAAATAAACCACAAAACCCTAAATTTAAAAACCACAATACCCACCTTATAAATCCCCCACCTAAACACAAAACCACCACCCGCAAAGACCAACACCACCTAACATCCCGGATACCAGACATAATAAAAAACCACACCGTGAAAACATACCAACATAAAAAAACCTAAATAAAAAAATACCACTGAACACAAACGAACAGACGAAAAATAATAAAGCAACCCATAAGGACAATAGCAGTCACACCATAAACCATTATAAATCCTTAACCTACGCCTAACCACAACTAAACATATAAACCAAATCAAACTACAACCATAGTCCACATAGAACCTTTAAACAGCCACGCGAAAAACATATACCCCTCCCAAACCCAAAACCCACAACAACTGAAATTCGAAGAACCGGCACCGGAAACACCATTACAAGCCCAAAAAATCCAAAAAAACAAAACCACATACCACGCCAACCATACATGTATACGAAAACAAACAAAGGAAAAATCAAAAAACCCAGAAATCACCACACATAAAAACCCTCAAAAATTCAAAGCCACACCAATCCCCAAATAAATCAAACCTCTAAATAAACCGCCTAAAAAAATAATTCAATACCTTAAGCAACAGCAAGTTAAAAAGGAACGTTTCTCGACAGATTTCCCGAAAAAAACTGGATCCACCACACTTTCACCCGATTTTCCAACCCACACAACACAAAAAAATGCCATCAAAATAATGCAACACACTTAACAATTACATAATCACTTATCAGACAATTAGCATTAAATAACAAAACCACTTAAACCCCAAAATTAAATCAGGACAACCCCCCACATTAAACAATAAATTTCTACGAAACCAAAATTAAATAAGAACCTACCACAAATACCTCTTGTGCCTATCCCCTTGACCCCCAGCACAAACCATCCCCCCAAAAACCACCGGACCCCAATCCCGGATAACCCATACACGAAAACAAAAACCACACCAAACCAACCTCCGACACAAAATAGATTCCAATAAAAATAGTGATACTATTATGACAAACTAACTGTCCCGCTAAATTAACAACAACCCAAACCAAAACAACGGTCACCGAAACAGAAAACCTAATTTACGCAACAACCAATTTCTAACAAGTTTAAAATCTAAACAACGACACAAACCATCCACAGTAACAAAAAATCCAACACTACCCTCTCAAAAAAACGTACTTCTGTAAAATGCACCAATATCAACCACAAAAAAAAAACTTCTTAAAACCCGAAACCATTAAATCAAGTTAAAACCAAAAAAGTTAAAACCATACCAACACCACCTATTAAATCCAAAAACCACATATAAAAATAAAAACCACCCAAAACGATCCAACTACCAATCATTGAAAATATGCCCATCCAAAAAAACAAATTAATCGCCAATCCCCATAATTAAGCAACCCAAAAAAAAAAAGCCAATAAATAAATACCAACACGGAACCACCATGTTGTCAAAAAACTCTTCTAATAGAGCCCAGAAAACGAACACCACGACACACCGCATGCAATCACCCACACACAAAAAGCCTACAAAAAGAATCAATAAGCACACAAACAAAACCCAATACCCATCAGACAATATCATTATAAACGCAAAACCACGAAACCTTAAAAATCAGTAAAAATACAATCTTAAAAAACAACAAACTAAACCCTAACATAAATAAAAGACAACCCCCCAAAATAGAACCCCCAACCAAAAACATCACAAAATTAAACCTTAATTTACAATAACATGCAGAACAATACGACCTTAACGAACAACATTAAATCCCAAATCATTCATCCCCACACCAGTCAAATAACAACATAAACAAAAAATAACAAAACCAAATACAATGCCCGTAACATACCGAAGAAAAATACGACAAACAATGACATCAGAAAAACATAATCACAAACAACAACGAAACACACCAAAGACTATACCTAACACCAAAACACCAACCGAACGGACAAAATTCTTTAATCCTACCAACACCACATACAAAAAACAAAACCACCCAACGCCAAGAACGTAAAGAAGAATAAATCCAAACGTCACCTTGACCAATAATCCAAAGCCAGACACAAATTGAAACCTGAAACGTACATCAAATACGAGTGACACACCAACCCAACTTCCCAACCCTTACAAATAGATAACCCTCACTAAGACACAATACCCAACAACAAGAAACGAACACAAAAACTAAATTAATTAAACCCCCAAACACAAACACCACTACACAAGTTAAATAAGTGCAGAATTCATACATCTTTCAACAAACCCACTAAAACCCATCAGAACAAACATAGCACAAAACCAAATCACCTCATACACCAATAAACCAATCTAGAGTGCAATCTGAGACGAATACAAACCTCTCTTCTCCAAAAACCTGACGAAAAGATAAAACAACTTTCCATAAACCAATTAAGAACGTCAATCCATTACCCTCATAACCGCTATTCAAACCAACTCATCCTCAATAAACCACAATATCAAACCATCAAAATAAACAACAATAAATAAAAACAAACCCAACACAAATCAAAAAAAATAACCGCCATTACAAACAAAAAAAAACCCCCACACCCAAAATCTAAGACCATCACCTAACAAACCCAATAACTTACCCAGACACCCACACTTCAAAGACCCCAAACACTAGACAATGTCAACCAAAAATACAGAAAGAAAAAGCTCAACACGCAAATACGAACACAATAAACCCAAATTAAAAACTTAAAGCCTAAGCTAAAAAACGAAGAAATTAAGACAAAGAATCCGAACCCTGAACAAGAATACCAAATAAAACAACCCAAAAAAAAACCGTACAAAAAATCCACCCATCCAAGAATTTAAAAAAAAAACCCCAAAAAAATCAAAACTTAAAACAAACCAAAAATAAAAAACACAAAAAACAACTCCAAAACAACAACACCAAAACAAACCCCAAAAAAATAAATAAAAAATTGACGCTTCCACATCAACAAAATAACGAAACCAATAACCATTCCAAGAAAAAAATACCCACGATACAACCTAACACACACCTTAAAACAAACAACACGCAAACCAACCTTAAAAATCAAACGAATAACATATCCAAAAAAAAATAAAAATAACGAAAAAAAAACCACCAAACAATAAATAACAACATCAATAACAAACAAATAATAAATAACCAACCCAAAAATAAGCACGCAAATAGAACATAAAAAAAGAAAAAAACCAAAAAACAGACTACAAAACATCAACCCGCCACTCCATAAACCATCCCACACAAAGAAAAAAAAACACATGACACACACACAAATCAATATCAACAAAACCGTAAAAACCAACACCAAAACAAAACAGAAGCGAGGACCCAAACCCCACAAACCCACTCAACAAACCACAACCTAAAACACAAACCAAGCATCCCACATTACGGCGTACTACAAAACCCAACACCCCAAAAAACGATACAAACCGCCCAACACCAAACACGCCAAAAAAAATACTAACCCGACCACCAATCCAAACCATCCTCACCCCGAAAAAACCGCCAAATACCAACAACTAACTGCTCCAATCAACACCTCGCCAAAGCCACAATCCCCACCAAAAACGCCACCACACTAAACGATATACCCATCAAATCCAAACCCAAAACGCTCCCAACCCCCCAATACCAACCCCAACCCAACGCCGAAAAGAAAACAATCGCCACCCCACTACGCAAAAGCGAACCACACATTAACCCCAAAAAAACGAGCCCACAACACCTCGGACCACACAACACCAACACACCAAACCTAACCCTAACACTACCCAACACCAACAAGACACCAACTCATCACCAAAACCCGCATCAACAACACGTATAAGCCCTGCAACCACAAACCAACCCACACACCAACAAAAAACAAACAACCGACCCCACAAAAAATAAAACCCCACAACCAAACAACTCAGAAACCCCCCACAAACACCTAAAAACACCGCAAACCACCACAGCACAACCCAAATCCCTACATCACCACCCTGCCGCATAAGCGCACAGTCAAGATCACATAAAAGCCACCACAAATCCCAAAATCTACCAGAACAACTAAAGACCCCGAACACCAAAAACCCAAAAAGTCAAAATCACCTCTCTCTCTCTTCAAAACTACAAACCAAACCCTCACGTAACCCGAAAAACCGCAGGGAGGGCGCCCACCACAACTCCCCCAACACGTACCCCCCGAACCAAATAACCCCCGCAAAAAAACCCGTACTACTATCACGCAAACAACGCCAAAACTGCGCAAATAAACAACCCAAACAATAAACACTAAAAAAAAACAGAGAAAAAACCTAAAAAATGCAAAAACAAAAACTAACACTGGAAAAACTAGGGGAGAGTAACATAGGCACAAATCATTACAAATAAATAAAACAAATACTAACACGCAAGCCCATAACAAATGCAAAAATCCAAACCATACGTCACAAATCAAACAACCATAAAACAAAACCACCAAAACCGAACACAATATACTTAAACACAATTAATAAAGACAAAACTCCTCAAAGAAAAACCCAACCAAAACAAATCCTACAAAAGCCCAATATCAAAACCACCAAGAACCAAGAAAAAATAACCACAAACGAAAAAACAATAAACCCCACAAACCACTAAGCACACAAATAACGAAAAACTACCAACACCTCACACCCAAAACTATAAACAATATCAAATACGACAAAACTAAGAAATCAAAAACTAAACGCGAAAATCAAGAATTCACAGAACACCTTAAAAATAATAACAAACAAAAAATCCACGCCACCCACAAACCCGTCCAATCCCCAGACCAAAAGACCCGCCCCAAAAAAACCAACCAAATATCATCCTAAATAAAAAAACCAAAAAAATCACATTAAAGCATCAACCTACAACCAACAATACAACTCTAAACAAAAAACTAATTCAAAATGGAGCCGGCCACAAAACACCATATCCAAAACACCTTCCCAATACAAAAAAAGCCCTCTCCAAATCAAATGCAAAAAAAAAACCCTAACCTCCTTCAAAAAATCTCAACCTAAACATATAAAGCATAACAAACATCTCAACCTTATAACCAAAACTAGCAAAATAAAAAAAATATCACAAAACAAAACACAACCTCACCCCAAATCCCCCTGCCAAACAGCAATTGACCAAGCCTCCTCGAACCCCCAATCAAACCCCTCAACAAAAATAATAACCACTAAATCAAATGGCAACAAACAAAAAAAGAAATAAAAACAAAAAAAACACCCATCCACTAAAAAATACAACAACACCCATATCATACTAATAAAAAAATCATCAACCCACAAAACCTCTCACCCCCCCCCCCCAAAAAAGCCCCCGATCAAATCCCACCCCCAACTAAACACCCACACTATAAACAAACAAATCAACCCTAAAACCATCTCCATTAACCTAAAAAAACTAAAACACAATAAAGTATAACGTACATAGACAAAATTAAACACAAACCTAAACCAAGAAAGACAAACATAAAACCCCTAACTTACTCCCAGAAAATAGACAAAACAACAAAAAAATACATAATTAGCCCTGAAACCGAAAAAAAAAAAACCACTCCAACAATAACACCAGAACAAAGTACTAAACTACAAAACAAATACCCTTTACCACTCAGAGAGAGCTATATAAACCAACAAAAAAAAGCCCAAGTCATCAATCAAAAAACCCAAAAACAAACAGAACCAAAACTAACCCACTATAACCCCAACAGAAAATAACAACCAAACTCCCACAAATCACTACAAAACAAAACTACTAAACGATAAAAACAAATAAATCACGACAAACCACCCAACCTTTTCCAATATCGTTAATTCGCCACGAAAGATGTCACAAACCTAAACATACCCCTAAAACAAAATCCAAATAACCACCACGACCAAAAACACTAACAGAATCCATACCGACAAATAACATCAACCAACAGCAAACATGCAATCTCAAAACTTATATAAACCCATATAGAACACCAATCAAACCCTACAACACACCTGATTACCCCAAAAAATGTATAACCAACAAAAAATAAAACGATCCACGAATTCCACCACAAATAAACCACTAAAAAAATCAACATACAAACACCGACTACCAAAAAAAACCCAAAAATAAAAAACCCATAAGGGTCAAACTAACTTAAAACCAACACCCACAAAAAATCCCCTCCCCCTACCCTCAACCCGCTCAGACCCATCGCCAAAACCCCAATACAAACCAGGACAAACAAAACACACAAAAAAACAAAACAAAAA